>RCUU01000123.1_pt1 | contig 43815 bp, 35 predicted proteins | sample 2166211 | NCBI WGS metagenome assembly RCUU01 (sample SAMN09932620, study PRJNA488358) | compost metagenome | feature: garden; material: soil; isolation source: compost soil in phenylacetic acid-enriched culture | place: Germany: Experimental Botanical Garden Goettingen | collected 2016-01-27
AAACCGATTACGACGATCTTTGTCTTGACGATGTATTTTAACGCCGGTTTGATTCCGGGGTACTTCCTGATGAAGGACCTACATTTGCTCAATAACTTCCTGGTTTACGTTCTGCCTTCTATGATCAGTGCATTTAACTTAATTGTCATCCGAACTTACATCGGGACGATTCCTGAAAGTTTGGTGGAGTCGGCAAGAATTGACGGCGCAGGCGATTTCAAAATCTTCTGGACCATTATTTTCCCGCTTTGTAAGCCGGTATTGGCTACAATCGCTTTGTTCGTTGCCGTAGGGGCCTGGAATTCCTGGTTTGACGCTTTTATCTACACTTCGTCGAGACAGGAGCTCAGCACCCTGCAATACGAACTCATGAAGTTGTTGTCTTCCAGTATGAACGCGAACAGTAACCCGGCCGTCGCGGCTGGGGTGGGCATGACTCAGGATACCGCTTCGTCGAGGGTAACTCCGTTATCCATTCGTGCGGCGGTCACCGTCGTCGCTTCCGTTCCGATCCTGCTGGTGTATCCGTTCATGCAAAAGTATTTCGTTGTAGGACTTAACGTAGGGAGTGTCAAAGAATAATGGTGAAATCCCCAATCTCTTACACGAATCCGATTTTACCCGGATTTTACCCCGACCCGAGCATCACTCGGGCCGGGGATGATTTTTATTTGGTGAACAGTTCGTTTGAATACTTTCCTGGCGTACCGATCTTTCACAGCCGGGATTTAATCCATTGGGAACAGATCGGCCATGTGCTGGATCGGCCAAGCCAATTGGATCTTCGAGATCGGTTAAGCTCGGACGGGATTTATGCGCCGACGATCCGGCATCATGACGGCGTGTTCTACATGATCACGACCGATGTGCGGGGGATAGGTAATTTTTACGTCACGGCCACCGATCCCGCAGGCCCATGGTCCGATCCGATCCGCATCCCGTATGGCGGGATCGATCCGTCGCTGTTCTTCGATGAGGACGGGAAGGTTTACGTGACGGCGCAGCAAGGCGCAGATTACGATTCCCACGCCATCCAATACGAAATCGATATTGCGACCGGGGAAGCGTTAAGTGAGCCGGTAGTCATCTGGCACGGCGACGGCGGGCCTTGGACGGAGGGGCCGCATTTGTACAAGATTCGCGGCATGTATTACATCATGACCGCCTCGGGTGGTACGGCCAAGGACCACCGGGAAATCATCGGCCGCGGCACCAGTCCATATGGACCGTTTGAGCTGTACCCGGAGCCGATATTAACTCACCGCAGCATCGAGCATCCGATTCAATATCTCGGTCATGCAGATTTGATCGAAGACCCGAACGGCGATTGGTGGGCCGTCTTTCTGGGGGTCCGGTTAGTTGGTTCCGGCTATAGTGTGCTGGGGCGGGAAACGTTCCTTGCGCCGGTTACCTGGAGCGAGGATGGCTGGCCGATGATCGACAACAATGAAGGTTTGGTTCAGCTCCAAATGAGCGTGCCACGAGTGCCGGGGAGAGGGTCGGAGAACGCCGTGGATTCCGCCTTGGCAGAGAAAGACGATTTCGATGGAGATACGTTGTCCCCGGCCTGGACGTTCCTTCGTAACCCGGCGGATGAGAGCTGGTCGCTGAACGAACGACCGGGCTGGCTGACTTTACGTGGGCAGGCCGCGGGGTTGAACGACGTGGCTCCGGTCGCTTTCGTCGGCATAAGGCAGCAGCGAGTCCAAGCGGAATGGAGCACCTTGTTGCAATTCAAAGGGATCCAGAATGGCGAAGAAGCCGGTTTATGTGCCCGCCGGGATGAGGCTGCTCATTACGAGGTGTTTCTAACTAGGGACGACGGTCAGAATAAGGTTGTTGCCCGGGTAACCGTCCGCGGGGAGACACGAATTGCGGTCATCGTGCCGGTATATACGGACGCGATTCATTTGAAGATCCTCTCGGACGAGAGCAAGTACACGCTTTGTTATTCCTTGGACGGTCGGCAGTGGACCGAATTGGCTTCGGAAACTGCGTTAGCTTTGTCCCCCGAGGATTATGTCCGGAAGATGTGCTTTACCGGCGTTATCATCGGTCTGTATGCCTCGGGCAACGGTGCGGCATGCGCGGCCCCGGCTTGCTTCGATTGGTTTGACATCCGGTAATGACCTAGGTTGCAGGGAGGTTGCGAGATATGAATCAAAGGTTCAGTGACGAACCGGCATTAAAACAAGGGTTCGTAAACGATTTCAAAATCGGTGCAGCGGTCAATCCGTTGACGATCCGGACCCAGGAGTCCCTGCTGGCTTATCATTTTAACAGCATGACTGCGGAGAACGAGATGAAATTCGTCAGCTTGCATCCCGAGGAGCAGACCTATACGTTCGAAGCTGCGGATCGGCTCGTCGAATTCGCCCGAACGCACGGCATGGCCATGCGCGGACATACGTTGGTATGGCACAACCAGACGTCAGATTGGCTGTTTCGAGATGGCCAAGGTGGGACGGTTAGCAAGGATGTGCTGCTGGAGCGGGTCCGGGAGCATATTCATACCGTGGTGGGCCGGTACAAGAACGACATCTACGCCTGGGATGTCGTTAACGAGGCGATTGCGGATGAGGGGGAGGCGCTGCTGCGCACCTCGAAGTGGACGGAGATTGCGGGCCCCGATTTTATCGCCAAAGCGTTTGAATATGCGCATGAGGCTGATCCGCAGGCCTTGTTGTTTTATAACGATTACAACGAATCCAACCCCCAGAAGCGCGATAAGATCTATGCACTCGTCCAATCGTTGCTGGAGCAAGGGGTGCCGATTCATGGCATCGGCTTGCAGGCCCACTGGAACTTGTACGACCCGTCGCTGGATGAGATTCGGGCAGCGATCGAGAAGTATGCCTCCCTTGGGCTTCAATTGCAATTAACCGAACTGGATGTCTCGATGTTCCGTTTCGAGGATCGGCGAACCGACTTGACCTCTCCTGATCCGGCCATGCTGGAGCTTCAAGCCGAACGTTATGAGGCGGTGTTCCGGCTGCTGATGGAGTATCGTCAGATCATCAGCGGAGTGACCTTCTGGGGGGCAGCGGACGATTACACATGGCTGGATGATTTCCCGGTCCGTGGACGGAAGAACTGGCCGTTTCTATTCGATGCGGCGCATCAGCCGAAGCCTGCGTTTGAACGCGTCGCGGCTCTTGCTAAGGAGAAGCGATCATGAACGACAGCACGCTATATAAAACATGGCTGCAGTATGAAAGGAAGCCGGAAGGCGAACCCTTCGACCAGTATCGTCGACTGCTGGGGCGTATTGTCGTCAAAGGGGAGCAGCACGGCAGGGTATTCAACACGGCGGTCGCTGAGTTGATAGATGGTGTGCAGGCGATGCTGGGAACGAGACCGGAGGTGCTGCACGAAGTTCCGCTTGCCGATTCCTGCCTTGTGTTGCGTGCAGCGGCGGAGCCTGCGTCTGGGCTTGCTCCTGAGGCGCCGAGCTGGGATAATGGGCGGGATGCTTTCGCGTTGAGATGGGTTTCGGTGGACGGGATAGAACGGCTGGAGCTGGACGGCGGCTCCGCGAGCGGCGTGTTGTATGGCGTATTCCGGTTGCTGTTCGGTATCGCGCAGGGCTGGGAGCCGGCTCGTCTGGCCACCGAGGAACAACCGGCAAACCAACTGCGGATGATCAACCAATGGGATAACGCCGACGGTTCGATCGAGCGTGGATATGCGGGGGCATCGATATTTTATCGAGATGGCGAGATCGTCCGGGATTTACAGCGGGTTCGTGATTATGCGCGTTTGCTTGCTTCAGTAGGGATCAATGCGATCTCGATCAATAACGTGAATGTGCATGAACGGGAGACGCGGTGGATCACCGAGGAATACTTGCCAGAGGTGGCCCGCGTAGCTGAGGTGTTTCGCGATTATGGGATTGCCTTGTTTCTGAGCATCAATTTTGCGGCGCCGCTGTCTCTGGGTGATTCGGAGACAGCGGATCCGTTAGATTCGGGAGTTCGCCGGTGGTGGGCGGAGGCCGCGACCCGGATCTACCGGTATATCCCGGATTTCGGCGGATTCGTGGTGAAGGCGGATTCCGAGCATCGTCCGGGCCCGTTCGCTTACGGACGGGATCATGCCGACGGCGCGAACATGTTGGCGGAAGCCTTGGCCCCATTCGGCGGACTGGTGATTTGGCGCTGCTTCGTTTACAACTGCATGCAGGATTGGCGGGATCGTTCGACAGATCGAGCCCGCGCCGCGTATGACCATTTCAAGCCGCTGGACGGGAAGTTCCATGACAACGTGCTGCTGCAAATCAAGAATGGACCGATGGATTTTCAGGTGCGGGAGCCGGTATCTCCATTGTTTGGCGCGATGCAGCACACGAACCAAATGATCGAATTCCAAATCACGCAGGAATACACGGGTCAGCAGCGTCATCTGTGTTATCTGGTCCCGCAGTGGAAGCAGGTGCTTGATTTCAATACACATGCGGCGAACGCGGGGGCAGAGGTGAAGCATGTCGTGGACGGATCATTGTTCGGCATGAAATACAGCGGCGTGGCAGCGGTGTCCAATATCGGCGATGACGAAAATTGGACCGGACATCCGTTGGCACAGGCTAACCTGTACGGTTACGGCCGGCTGACCTGGGATCCGGAGCTCTCCTCGGAGCAGATTGCCGAGGAATGGGCCGACCTGACCTTCGGCGGCGACCCGGAGGTAACCGGACCGATCCGCGAGATGTTGATGGCCTCCTGGCCGATTTATGAGAGTTACACGGCACCGCTAGGTGTGGGCTGGATGGTTGTGCCGCACTCCCATTACGGGCCGGATGTCGATGGGTATGAGTATTCGCGTTGGGGAACGTATCATTTTGCCGACCGGGACGGAATTGGGGTCGACCGACGGACGATGGCCACGGGGACGGGATATACGGCGCAGTATTTCAGCCCAAACCAAGAAATGTACGATTCGCTGGAGAGGTGTCCGGATGAGCTGTTATTATTTTTTCACCACGTATCTTACAGCTACCGGCTGCATTCCGGAAATACGGTGATTCAGCACATCTATGACACCCACTTTGCAGGAGCCGAGGCGGCGGAGGAACTGACGCATGTCTGGGATTCACCGGTGCTTCGGGATCGGGTGGATCCGTTGCGACATGCCGCGGTGGCGAGCCGGCTGGCCGAGCAGGCCGAACACGCCAAGCATTGGCGTGACGTAATCAACACGTATTTTTATCGTAAATCCGGGGTGCCTGACGAACGGGGAAGAACGATTTACTAAGCGGAGAATCGGAAAAAGGGAAACGCTTTATTCTACGGGCGTTTTCGGTGTAATATAGAAAGAGGTCCTTCTGTTGAAGGGCCTCTTTTGAAGCGTGTAGAACCTATTGGAGACTTAGACACCACCAAACCTTAGGAGGGAAGACCGATGAAATATCGGGAGCTCGGAAATACGGGACTGCAAGTCAGCGAAGTCAGCTTTGGCACATGGGCCATCGGCGGGAGCTGGGGGAATACCAATGATGATGAGGCCTTGAAGGGCTTGGATAAAGCGATTGGAGAAGGCGTCAATTTCTTCGATACGGCAGACGTGTACGGCGACGGGCATGCCGAGCAGCTACTCGCCAAAGCGACCAAAGGGAAGGAAGACGACATTCATGTCGCGACGAAATTTTGCCGCGCCGGCGATATTCATGACCTCGAGACCTATTCGGAAGCGCGGGTGCGGGCTTACTGCGAAGCCAGTCTGAAACGGCTGGAGCGCGAGCGCATCGACCTGTACCAAATCCATTGCCCGCCGTTGTCCGTGCTGAAGGACGGTCGGGTGTTCGAGGTGTTGGACAAGCTGCAGGCTGAGGGTAAAATCCGCCACTATGGCGTCAGTGTAGAGACGGTGGAAGAAGGCTTGTTCTGCCTTGGGGTTCCCGGGGTTAAAGCGCTGCAGGTGATTCTGAACCTGTTCCGCCAAAAACCGCTGACGCAGTTGCTGCCAAAGGCACAGGAATCGGGTGTCGGCATCCTCGTGCGTCTTCCGCTGGCCAGCGGCCTGCTGACCGGCAAGTTCAAGCCGGACACGACCTTTGCAGCGGACGATCACCGCAGCTTTAACGCTAATGGCGAGCAATTTAACGTCGGCGAGACGTTTGCGGGCTTGCCGTTCACCAAGGGCGTTGAGCTGGCGGCACAACTGGACTGGATCGCCGAAGGGCGCGGCGACATGGCCCGCGCGGCGATGCGCTGGATTCTCGATCAGCCGGAAGTGACCTGCGTGATCCCTGGCTTCCGCAACGTGCGCCAAGTCGAGGACAACCTTGGTGCGATCGGCGTGCCTTCGTTCAGCGAAGCGGAATTGATGCGACTGGCGGCCTTCTACCAAAACGAAGTGGCTCAGCACATTCGCGGGGCGTACTGACACGGGGCTGTGCCTGGTGCCTGATGACGGGTCCCTGGTGCTGGGACGCTCGGTGACCGAGTTAGCAGCGAAATAAGGTGAAGAATGGGTCTTATTTCGCACGATTCGCGTCCGGCAGCCCCAATAGAGGTACAAAATCACCTTATTTATCGGTTGTGGCCGTATTACGGGCACTTTTCCAGGGAATAAGGTGATTTTATGGCGTTATTTTTGGCGATTGGGTCAAATACAACGAAATAAGGTGAAAATTCACCGCTATTTCGACCGTAGCTAAAGAGAAAGCCTCCCGTCAGCCTGGAATCAGGCTTGATGGGGGGCTTTTGCGCGTTCTGCGGCGACGGCCTGCTCCAGGCGCAGCGTATCGCGCCAACTGCAGTAAGTCGCCCACGGGCTGCCGTCGTCCAGCAGCGCTTTGCAGGTATAGATGCCCTCCTCGACGGAATCGACACGCCCGGCAAGCTCCAGGCGAACCGCCCCGTTCAGCAGCACCTGATTCACGTAAGCCGGATGGGCCTGGCCTTGCAGCACCTGTTCGGTGATCTGGAGCTGCTTGGTCACAGTCCAGGCCGTATCGTCCTCTTCCGGCAGCGGGGTGTCTAAACCGTAGGTCTCCGGGTCGACTAACTGCAACCTGGCCTCGCCGCCTCCCACCACATAGGTACGCGTCGGGCGGTCGATAAACAGATCCTCTGAGCCCTGAGCGCCTTGGACGATCAACGCCCTCCGGTAATCCAACTGCTCGATAAGCTGGGCCATCCGGTCGAACACCGTGTTGTGGTATACACCGTATACCAAATAAGGCGAGTCGCTGAAGTCCAGCAGCTTCTCGATCGTATTCAGGATCGTCCGCAAGCCTAGCTCCTCGCGGATCGGGCGAAGCTTCGCAAGCGGTGGGCACCAGACCTCCGCCGGCACGAAGCGGACCCCGGCAAAATCGGCTGGACGCGCAGTCGGTGCCCATTCCATCAATCGGCTGTCGACGCCTAACCCGCCAAGCAGATCGGTTAGAGTCACCCCCCATTTCGGCGGGAGTGACGGGGTGCCGTGCAAGGTGACGGGTAGTCCCCCCGCTGCCAGCAGGAAGGAGGTAGCGAACGTTGCCATAAAGGAGGTGGTTCGGCCGTCGTAAGGTCCGGCGCAGTCCAATCCCTGCGGAATAGGTGAGCGGTGGGCATGCTTACGGAAGGCGATCACGAACGCCTTCAGCTCCTCAACACTCTCCAGCTTGATCCGCTGTGCCATGAAGAAGGCACCGATTTGCGCCTGTGTCGCTTGGCCTCCGATCATCAGATCGGCAGCCGCGCTCGCCTCCTCGTAAGTCAGGTCGCGGGCGCCTCTCTTGCCTCGGCCTACTTCCTTCAGGATTTCTGTCATCGTCATCGAGAGCCCTCCTTTATTTGCAAGCAATTTAAAAGTTCAAGTGTTTAGCGCCGAGAATCCTCTCAAAATTTCAATTGCTGGTGAGCTTTGACGACCGAGGTCGCCACGTCCACCATCCGTTTACGCTCGTTCATCGCTCGCTTGCGCAGCAGATCATAAGCCTCGGCTTCGGATACTTTGTTGACGTCGCACAGGATGCTCTTGGCCATGTCGATCCACTTTCGTTCCTCCAGCCGGGAAACCAATTGGGCCCGTTCATCCTGCCACGTCCGGCGCTCGAAGAAATGCTTGGCGCTGAAGTGAAGCGCCCAATGCAGTTCAGACGCCGTCATGGTTGGGGATAGCAGGCCGTCGACGGGGACCTCGGTTTCGCAAGCCTCCAGTGAGGAACTCGCCGTTTCGGGGCTGCACCACCATAAGAGCGGGAGCGGCCTCCACCTAAGCAGCAACGTGCCCCAGCGTTGCATGCCCTCGATCGGCATATCCAGCACCGCGGCGTCAAATTCCTTGATCCGCTTGCGAATTAACGGTTCCTGACAGGAGGCAAACACCTGATACCCGCTGGTTTTGAGGAGGGTTTCGGGTTCAGCCAAGGGCAAAGACTTCGAGGAATCTGTCGGAGCAGTCCCGGGTAATACAGCTTCGCGAATGACCAATAAGAAGCGCATCGAGAGGTGATCCCTCCTATCCATAACGGTGTGTTTCCAGATCTAAGCGGGTGCTTAGCTTTAAAGCGGTAAAGGAAAGGGCGTCGCTGTCTGGTTGCAGGGAAAGAAAACCTAACATTGAATTTTAAATTTAAAGGGATAAGTGTATTTTCGCGCCTTTTTTCTGAAAAATCAATACATATGTCACATTAACTTACATTAAAAATTTCGATTACTCAATTTTATGTAATATATATTGACATCGTCACCATCCTCTTATATAGTAAATGACAACCAAACGCTGGATTCACAAGAATGTCATTCAAAATTCCATAAAGGAATGCCGGGTACAATGAGGTGCCTGCAAGAAGCGGCAATGGAGCCTGTCTTCGCAACCCAAGGAAAAACGCAAAAGTGCGTCTTTCTAGGGGCGAGACGGGCTTTTTGTGTTTTTCGCGATTCGAGAAAGGGGAGACGGAGATGAACCGAAAGAAAAAAATGGTGCTGATCGGGAATGGAATGGCGGGGATGCGAACCATAGAGCATGTATTGAAGCTGGCTCCGGAAGCGTACGAAATTACGGTTTTTGGCGCGGAGCCGCATCCGAACTACAACCGTATTATGTTGTCCTCGGTGCTGGCTGGAGGGGCCGACATGAAGGAGATCGTGATCAACGATTTGGCTTGGTACGAGGAAAATAAGATTCGGCTGCATCTAGGCGATGCGGTCGTCCAGATCGATACAAAGGAGCGCAAGGTCGTGTCGGCATCCGGATTGAAAGCCGATTATGACACGCTGATTCTGGCTACGGGCTCCAATCCGTTCATCCTACCGATCCCCGGGGCACGCAAAGAAGGCGTGATCGGGTTTCGAGACATCAAGGATTGCGAGTTGATGATGGAGGCGTCCCGCAAATATAAGCAAGCCGCGGTCATCGGCGGCGGCTTGCTTGGATTGGAAGCTGCCCGCGGTTTGCTGCATCTCGGCATGGATGTCTCGGTCGTGCACATCCATCCTTATTTGATGGAACGCCAGCTTGACGAACCGGCGTCGCGGATGCTGCAGCGCGAGCTGGAGGCACAGGGTATGAAGTTCCTTCTGCAGAAGCAAACGGCTAACATTTATGGCGGACGGCGGGCCGAGGGGCTGGAGTTCGCGGACGGAAGTCGGCTTGAAGCGGATCTGGTTGTGATGGCCGTCGGTATCAAGCCGAACATTGAGCTGGCGAAAGAGGCAGGGCTGGAGGTAGCGCGAGGCATCGTCGTGAACGACTATTTGGAGGCAAGTGCGCCCGGCGTTTATGCCGTTGGGGAATGCGCCGAGCATCGCGGCATCGCCTACGGGCTGGTCGCCCCTCTCTACGAACAAGGCAGTGTGCTGGCCAAACGGTTAGCCGGTGTGGATACGGCCGGGTACGAGGGATCTGTGACCTCCACGAAGTTGAAGGTATCGGGGGTGGATGTATTTTCCGCAGGGTACTTCAATGATGTTCCGGGCACACGCTCACTGCGCATTCAAGACGAACTGGAAGGCACGTACCGCAAAATCGTCCTACAGGACGACAAGCTGATTGGAGCGGTGATGTTCGGCGATACGACGGACGGCCCTTCGCTGTTCGCTAAGATCAAAAGCGGCGAGTCCGTGGCCGGGAAAGAGAAGGAGTTGCTGCTCGGATATGCTCCGGGGCAGGCGGGGGCAGGGGCCTCCTCCCCGAGTACCAAGTTGGCGGCGATGGCCGACGATGAAATCATCTGCGGTTGCAACGGCGTCACCAAAGGCACGATCGTCGAAGCGGTGAAGGGCGGCTGTGCCAGCGTAGGCGAGATCAAAGCATGCACGAAAGCATCCGGTTCCTGCGGCGGCTGCAAACCGTTGGTGGAAGGCCTGCTGCATTTGTATGCGGAGGGCGATGTCAAAGCGGTGAAGGAAGGCATTTGTGGCTGTACGCCGCTCGGCCGCGATGAGATCGTCGCAAGCATCAAGCAGATGGGACTCAAGAGCGTGCGCGAGGTCATGAACGTGCTGGAATGGCGCGAACCCGAGGGCTGCTCGAAATGCCGCCCGGCGCTGAACTACTACCTGGGTATGCTGTGGCCAGCCGAATATGTGGACGAAAAAGAGTCTCGCTTCGCCAACGAGCGTTACCACGCGAACATCCAGAAGGATGGCACTTTCTCCGTCGTGCCGCGGATTTACGGCGGTGTGACCTCCCCGGCCGAACTCAAACGAATCGCGGCGGTCGCGGAGAAATACGACGTTCCGATGGTGAAGTTCACCGGCGGGCAGCGATTAGACCTCCTTGGCGTCAAGAAAGAGGATTTGCCGAAGGTATGGGAGGAGCTGGACATGGCGTCCGGCCATGCGTATGGCAAAGCGTTGCGGACGGTGAAGACGTGTGTAGGATCGACCTTTTGCCGGTTCGGTACCCAGGATTCGATCGGCATGGGCATCCGGTTGGAGAAGGCGTTTGAGCGCTTGAATACGCCGGGTAAAGTGAAGCTGGCCGTGTCGGGCTGCCCGCGGAACTGCGCCGAAGCGACGATCAAGGATTTGGGTGTTGTCGCCATCGACGGCGGATGGGAGATCCATGTCGGCGGCAACGGCGGTGTCAAGGTACGGGCAGCGGATCTGCTCGGCGTGGTGAAAACCGAAGATGAAGTCCTTGAATGGACGGCGGCGTTCCTGCAGCATTACCGCGAGCAAGCGAACTGGAACGAACGCACCGCGCAGTGGGTTGAACGGGTGGGCCTTGATGCCATCAAAGCCGTGCTGGAGCAGGCCGAGGAACGCCAGGCGCTGGCCGCCCGGATCGAAGATACGCTGAGCCGGACGACCGACCCTTGGAAGGAAATCATCGAAAACGAAGAATTGCGCAAAAACTTCGAACCGCTGCGGGACGTGCAATTGCAAAATTCGTAATCTCATATAGGGGGAGAGGCTATGATTACAAAAATTCAGGTCGCCCGTTTGGACGACATTGATCGGCTTGGCTCGCGGACGGTGAGGGTTGAAGACAAAGAGGTGGCTATTTTCCGTCTCAGCGACGGCAGTATCCACGCGATTGAAAACCGCTGTCCGCATAAAGGCGGCAAATTGTCGGAAGGGATGGTGTGCGGCTCGGCCGTGCATTGTCCCCTGCATGATTGGAAGATCAACCTGCACAGCGGACGCGTCCAAGAGCCCGATCATGGCGAGGTAACCGTCTACGAAACCGAAGTGGATGAAGCGACCGGAGCTATTTATATATCACTGTAGCGTATAGAGATACCGCCGCAGATAAAGGAGTGGACGAACCATGGATTACGTCAAACCAGGAGAAGTACTTGGAACCATGATCGAGACAGGTGAAAATAAAGCCAACCTTAGCATTCTACAGTTGCTGGTGAAGGGGTTCTTGGGCGGAGCGATCCTGGCCTTCGCCACGACGTTGGCGTTAACCGCAACGCAGCAAACCTCGCTGGGGCTCGTGGGGGCGGTTGTTTTCCCCGTGGGGTTCGTGATCATTGTACTGCTGGGCTTAGAGCTTGTCACCGGCAGCTTCGCGCTCATCCCGTTGGCCGTGCTGGAACGCCGCGTTTCGCTGACAAGGATGCTGTCGAGCTTCGGATGGGTGATTCTGGGACATTTGATCGGTTGCGCCGTTTATGCCGTTTTGTATGGACTGACGATTACGAAAATGGGGACAGACCTGACCCATCCGCTCGTGCAGACGTTGATCCAGACGAGCGAAGCGAAGACGCTGGCCTACAAGCATCTAGGCGGCAGCGGCTTAGCGCTGGTGATTATCAAAGCGGTCCTTTGCAACTGGATGGTGACGCTTGGCGTGGTGATGGCGATGACCTCGAAATCGACAGTCGGTAAAATCGTAGCGATGTGGCTGCCGATTCTGATCTTTTTTGCGCAAGGGTTTGAGCATGCCGTGGTCAATATGTTCGTCATCCCGTTGGGGATGCTGCTGGGGGCGAATGTCAGCTTCGCGGATTGGTGGCTGTGGAATCAGATTCCCGTCTTGATCGGCAACTTCCTGGGCGGCGTCGTGTTTACCGGATTGATGTTATATCTCGCGCAAAAGGGGAAGTTGCAACGTGGAGAAGAGGCACGGGTTAACGTAACAGAGATGGCTGAGCCGGACGGTCGGGCGTTGTCCGTGGCGGGAGAACGCTTATGAAAGGCCCAGGGACAGTGAGTATTGTCGGAGCGGGTCCCGGTGATCCGGAGCTGATCACGGTTAAGGCAATGAAACGGTTGCGCGAAGCGGAGGTCGTCCTGTACGATCGCCTCATCAGCGAAGAGCTGCTGGCTTACGCTGGCCCCTGCGCGGAGCTGATATACTGCGGCAAGGCGCCGGGACGCCATGCGATGCCGCAGGAGGACATCCACCGGCGTCTGGTCGGATACGCCTTGGAAGGAAAGCGGGTGGTACGCCTGAAAGGCGGCGACCCCTTCGTCTTCGGGCGCGGCGGGGAAGAGGCGCTGGCGCTGGCGGCCGCGGGAATCCCCTATGAGGTGATTCCCGGCATCACGTCGGCGCTTGGCGCGGCGGCCTCCGCCGGAGTGCCGCTGACGCACCGCGGGGCGGCCGCCTCCTTCGCTTGCGTAACCGGCACCCGCTGCCACGGCGATCGCCAGCCGGTTCGCTGGGACCTGCTGGCGCAAGGCGTCGACACGCTGGCGATTTACATGGGCGTCAGCCAAATGGTCGCCATCCGCAGCGAGCTGCTCCGCCATGGCAAGCCCGCCCAGACGCCGGTAGCATTGATCGAAAGCGGTACGACTCGCAAGCAGCGCACGTTCACTTGCACCTTGGACGACATGCACAAGCTGGCGGCCGCGGTGAAGCTCAGTAACCCGGCGCTCATCCTCGTCGGCGAGGTCGTGCGCGTCCGCGAGCAGCTGCAGCAATTCGAACACCAAGCGGAGGTGTATTACGGGTCGTGAGATGGTGGGGACGTGGGCGGTACGTAAATACCGTTCGACTGCCCTCCGATTCCCCTCCGCCCTTCGACTGCGGCTCAACTGCAAAAATGCAGTTGAATTCGAGGGGAATCTGCTTTTTCGCCGAATGAAGTGTAAAAGTGCATTTGAATGAGTGGCTTGTGAGGGTAAATGGGGGGGTGGCAAAATGAACTGCACTTTTGCATCTCGCCGAGCTAGCCCGGTGCAAAAAAAGGCCAAAAGGAGCGCGGTATTCGCGCAATCCTTTTGGCCTTTTTTGCAATGTGACTTATGAATCTGCCTCGTTCAACGCGAGCAGCTCGCTGACCGTGACCAGCCGATACCCGGCGGCCGTTAATTCGGAGGCCAGGATGCGCACGGCTTCAACCGTTTGGGAACGGTCGTCGAAACCGTCATGAAACAACAGGATGCTGCCCGGGCGGATTTGTTCCCGCGTCTTTTCCACAATATGCGCGACACCGGGCATTTCCCAATCTGTCGCCGCACCATTGACCGCTCCGATCGCGGGATAACCGAATTCTCCGGCGGTGATCGCAGCAACCTCCTCGGAGGTATCGATATAAGGCGGACGGTAAACCTTCGGTTTTGCCCCCGTCACTTGCTGGATCAGCTCCTCCGTCAGCTGCATTTCCCGGCGGACTTCTTCGGAGCTAAGTTCGGGGAGGTGCGGGTGCGAGTAGGTGTGGTTACCGATCTCGTGGCCTTGCTCGTGAACGGCTTTCGCGGTTTCCAAGCTTTTTTCGATCTGCGTGCCGATCATGAAGAAGGTTGCTTTCCCTTGCACCTCCTGGAAGATCTCCAGGACCTGCGGGGTATAAATCGGATTAGGGCCGTCGTCGAAAGTGAAGGCAACGGCTTTTTCCCGGAGAGAAACTTCATTGATCACTTGATAACTAGACATGTTGGATCCATCTCCTTTAAAGTAGCCACTCGGATACGTGCTCTCGTTGTTGTCCGCCTTCCCGCGTCAAGGCAAGTTTGAGCTTGTAACGGCAGGGTGCCGGGCAAGGTTCCGCAGGAGCGGAAGTGCCGCTGGCTTAGACTCCAGAATAAGCCATGAAGCCGCCGTCGACTGGGATCACCGTGCCGGTCACGAAGCCGGACGTCTCCGCATCCGCCAGCCACAGCAGGGTGCCCAGCAAATCCTCCGGCACGCCGAAGCGACGCATCGGGGTATGCGTGATGATTTTATTCGAGCGCTCGGTTAGGGACCCGTCCGGGTTCGTCAGCAAATTGCGGTTCTGTTCCGTCAGAAAAAATCCCGGCGCGACCGAATTTACGCGGATGCCGGATTCCGCCAAATGCACGGCTAGCCACTGGGTCAGGTTGTTGATCGCCGCTTTGGCCGCGCTGTAGGCGGGAACCTTCGTCATCGGACTATAAGAGCTCATGGAGGAGATGTTAATGATCGTTGCACCGGGGCGTCCGATCATATCTTTAGCGAATACTTGTGTTGGGATCAGTGTCCCGGTGAAGTTTAAGTCGAGAACGCCGCGAACACCAGGGATGCTGAGGTCAAAAAAACTGGTGACGTCGGGATTGGCGGCATCCTCCGGCCGAAAAATCTCGTTCGTCGTATTGGCGCTGGCATGGTTACCGCCGGCCCCGTTGACCAGAATATCGCACGGGCCAAAAAGCTCCCGAACGGCAGCCTCCGCCGCCTTAACGCTCTCAATGTCCGTCACGTCGCAGGCGAATGCGGCCGCCGTACCGCCGTCGGCATGAATCTGCTCCGCGACGGCTTCCCCTTTGGCGAGCGTGCGGTTCAAGATCGCCACCTTCGCCCCTTGGCGGCCCAGTTCCCGGGCCATCGCCCGGCACAAGACTCCGGCTCCTCCGGTAATGACAGCGGTTTTGCCGGCCAAAGCCGGATGTACTGGCATATTGCTCATCGGATGTTTCACTCCTTTTCGTCATCCATAAAGGATAATCCTCGATCAGTTCAATTGGCTGGCTTGCTTGGCATACGCGTCCCACAAGCCCCACAGATACATAATGCCGAGCGCCCGGTCATATAGGCCGTACCCCGGACGGCATTCCTCGCCCCAAATATGGCGGCCGTGGTCGGGACGGGCATATCCCGTGAAGCCGGTGTCATAATACGCTTTGACGATGCCGGCGATATCGACGGTGCCGTCCTGGGTCCGATGCGATGTTTCCATAAAATCGCCGTTATCGAACACGCGCACATTGCGGATATGGGCAAATGGAATCCGGTCATGGAACTCATGGATCATGGCGATAATATCGTTGTCCGGGTTGGCCCCAAGCGATCCGCTGCACAAGGTGATCCCGTTGGACGGGCTATCAACCAGCTTCAGGAAGCGACGCAGGTTCTGCTGACTTGTGATAATGCGCGGCAACCCGAAGATTGACCACGGCGGATCGTCCGGATGAATGGCCATTTGGATCCCGTGCCGTTCGGCCACCGGGACGATTTCCTTCAGAAAATACTCCAGGTTGCGCCACAAATCCTCTTCCGTCACGCCCCGATAGGCCTCGAACAGGGAGGTTAATTGCTCCAGCCGCTCCGGTTCCCAGCCGGGCATGGTTAGCGCGCTGTTTTGGTTAATCACGTTCACCAGCTCGAAAGGATCGATGTCGTGGATACGAGCTTTTTCATAAAATAACGCCGTTGAACCGTCCCCCGACGCCTTATGTAAATCGGTACGCAGCCAGTCGAAGATCGGCATGAAGTTGTAGCAGATGACCTTGACGCCAACCTGGGCCACCTTTTCGATGGTCCGCTTGTAGTTTTCGATATACTGGTCCCGCGACGGCAAGCCGAGCTTAATGTCCTCATGCACGTTGACGCTCTCCACAACCTCCAGGTGAAAACCGTAGCGGTCCGCTTGCCGCTTCACCTCTTCGATTTTGTCCATCGGCCATTCTTCCCCTGCAGGCACGTCGTGCAGCGACCATACCAGGCCTTCCACCCCGGGAATTTGCTTGATCTGATCCAGCGTCACCGTGTCATTGCCCTCGCCGAACCAGCGAAATGTCATGCGCATACCTTCACCGCCTATCTTGTTTTTGTGAAGCCTTCTAGCCTTGCTTAAAATAGCCCGGATACCGCTCCTGCAACACCGGCAAATTGGAGACGCTGAGCCGTAAATGCTCCCTCATTAGCCCGTCGGCCCGGTCAGCGTCCCCGCTGGCGATCGCCTCAACCATCGCTTGATGCTGCTCATAAAGATTCTCCCAATGCGGGTCGGTCGTCAGCCATAGCACCCGCGTCCGATTGAGATGGGCGTTCATCTGCTGGATGACGTCCCATGTGCCCAGCTTGCGGCTGCCGGCGAACAGAATGCGATGGAACTCCTCGTCCAGCGCAAACATCGCGTGGTTGTCGTGCCTGCGGATGCTGTCCTCTTGTCGGCTGAGGTTGTCGGTCAGCGCGCCCAGCGCTTCCTCCGGGAACCGTTCGCAAGCAAGCCGGATCACGGCGCGCTCCAGCTGTTCCCGCATAAACCGCGCTTCCTCCACGAGCTCGGGATCGATCAGCGATACGCGCGTGCCGCGTTGCGGCAGCACAACCACCAACCCTTCCTGCGCAAGTCGGACGAAGCTTTCTCGAACGGGCGTACGGCTAACTTGAAAGGTGAGGGACATCTCTTTTTCGGATAACGTTGTTCCCGGCGGCAGCTCCAGCGTGACGATCTGCTCCTTCAGCTTGGCATACACTGCGTTTCCCGCCGAACCAGATTGACTCAGCCATTTGTCGCTCATTCCATCACCTCACTAGGTCTAGGTCTTGTTGTTACTCTACCTCAACTTGCTTATCTACCATACTTGTATGGTAGTATGGAACCCTGGGGTTTGCAAGCGAAAATTCATCGAATTACACAAATTTTTGAATACGCATACATCCCTATGGTCATTAGGCTTGATTTGGATAAATAAAAGCGTGAAATGCACATGGAATCTCCTAGGGGGAGCGTGTTACGTTTACGTTAATGTCAAGACAAAACAAGCACAAATTGAGGAGGGCTGTTAAGCGATGACGGAGCGTCAAGGAGCATACGACACCGGGAACTATCGGAATTTACTGGCGGAGTACGGCTATGGGGAGGAGACGGTTCAGCGCAGGCTGGACGAAACGTGGAAGCAATTATTTGAAGGGGACGAGGAGACGCGATTCTATTACCCCTCCGGCGAGGATATGGGCTATATGCTGGATACGGGGAACCTCGACGTGCGAACGGAGGGGATGTCTTACGGGATGATGATGGCCGTTCAGTACGGCAATCAAGATGTGTTCGATCGGCTTTGGAAGTGGACGAAGACGTATATGTTTATGACCGAAGGTGAGAACGCCGGATATTTCGCCTGGTCCTGCGCCCCGGACGGGAAGCGGCTATCGAACGGACCTGCGCCGGATGGTGAGGAATATTTTGCGCTGGCGCTACTGTTTGCGTCCCATCGTTGGGGCGACCGCGAAGCGCCGTTCGACTACGGCATCCAAGCTCGGGATTTGCTAAGAACCTGTCTGCACCAAGGCGAAAATGGGGTGGGTTATCCAATGTGGAACCCGGACAACAAGCTGATCAAGTTTATTCCGAATTGCGAGTTTTCCGATCCTTCCTACCATTTGCCTCATTTCTACGAGTTGTTTGCGTTGTGGGCGTATCCCGAGGACCGTCCGTTCTGGAAGGAAGCAGCAGAGGCGAGCCGTCAATACCTGCATCTCTCATGCCATCCGGTCACGGGGCTTGCGCCGGAGTATGCCTACTACAACGGTACGCCAAACAACGAGCGGGGGTTTGGCCACTTCTATAGCGATGCATATCGAGTGGCGGCCAATGTGGGCCTCGACTGGGAGTGGTTTGCCGCCGATCCTTGGCAACGGGAGACAGCGGGAAAAATCCAGGCGTTCTTCGCTGATAAGCACCCAGAGGATTACCGCCGTTACACGATATCGGGCGAACCGTTTAATGAACCGGCACTGCACCCGGTCGGACTGCTCGCCACCAACGCGATGGCCTCGCTGGCGGCCGAAGGCCCTCAAGCGAAAGCGAGCGTCGAGTTGTTCTGGAACACCCCGGTTCGAACCGGCAAGCGCCGCTATTACGACAATTGCCTGTACCTGTTTGCGCTGCTGGCGCTCAGCGGGAACTACCGGATTTGGATGCCGCAGGGCGAGGAGGCGTGATGGGATGCCTGCGAATTTTCAGGCAGATCCCGTCAGCTACTTAACGAGGCACGGTTGAAGTAGTAACGGACTCCAGCGCCGTTATTTCGTTGATTCGGGAGGATTCCGGATGCTAACGGACCGAGAAGACGTTATTTCCACGTATTCTTCCTTGTACACCACGGTTGGGGCCAAATAAGGGCCTCAGGGTCCGTTACAGTTCCTGCGATGCAAAAAAACGCGAGCCCGGATGACTCCCGGGACTCACGTAATCTGAGGAATTCGTCGGTGCTCGGCGAAATGTTGTACAATGGGCATCATTTTGCTGGGCTGAACCAACTTATATCGAATAATGTTGTAAAAACTAATATTGCATAAACTACAACATTTCGCAGCGGCGGTGAGGAGTAGGCGGTGACCAAAGTGTATAGACACGCTCAGTCGTACACGCTAGCTCCACCCACGCCTGCTGTGCGCCACGCGCCAACGCGCCGCGCGCTTCCCGATCAGCCTTTCACGGCGCCGGCGGTCAGGCCGCTGACGATGTATTTTTGACCAAACAAATACAGGATAAACACCGGCAGGGAAGTTAGCACCAGATTAGCGAAGATCAGGTTCCACTCCCGACTGTACTTGCCGTAGAAATTGTAGATGGACAGCGGCATCGTCCAGGTCGAACTGTCGGTGAGGAAGTACAACGGAATCGTGATATCGTTCCACACCGACATGAAGACCATGATCGCGACCGTGGCATTCACCGGCAGGATCAGTGGCGTTACGATCCGGAAGAACACGCCAAACACGCTGGCCCCTTCAAGGAACGCAACTTCGTCGAGCGCTTTCGGGATCGTTTTGATAAAGCCGCTGTACAGAAACACGCTAAATGCGGTGTTCAGCGAGGCGTAAATGAGAATGACGCTGGTGATGCTGCCGTAGAAACCAAGCGCCTGCACGATCCGGATGGTCGTGATCGTCGACATCGGGGCGATCAGGCCCATAAAGAAGTACATATACAGCGTATTCGCGAATTTCGTCTCGCGCCGAGCCAAGATAAAAGAGGCGGCGGAAGAGGCGACGATATTGATCACGGACGAAATGCCAGTAATCAACACGCTATTCCCGAAAGCCCGAGCGATCCCCCCCTCTTCAAATACGCGCGCGTAGTTGGAAAACATCCATTTTTCGGGCAGCTTGAGTGAGAAATCGAGCACTTCGGCGCTCGTTTTGAACGAGCCGAAGATCATGATCAAGATCGGTAAAATGATGAGCAACGATGCCAGCAGCAGAAGGCCTTCGACGATGTAGTTACGAATGGCGAGTTTGCGTGTGAATCCCATTATTCGGTGACCTCCTTACGCCGCATAAAGATGAGCAGCGGGATGGCAATGATGGTTACAGCCACGAACAATAGTGTATTGATGGCCGTACCCAGCCCCCAGCTTCCTTCGCCGAAGGACCGCAAAATGATTGTACCGACGACCTGGGAAGCGTTGCCCGGCCCCCCGCCCGTCAAGACGAAGACCTCCGAGAAGACCTTAAGTCCGCCGATGAGCGTGAGCATCAGGTTAATATTGATCGCTGGCAGCAGGAGCGGCAGCGTGATTTTCGTGAACTTCTTCCAGGATCCGGCCCCGTCGATGGTCGCCGCTTCGTAATACTCCTGGGAGATGGATTGGAGTCCAGCCAAGTAAATCGCCATTTGGAAGCCGGCATGCTGCCAAATCGAGATGATAGCGATGGTCCAGATGACGATATGCGGATTGGTGAGCCAAGCCTGGCTCAAGGCGTGGAGTCCGACCGCATCGAACATCCGGTTGATGGCGCCTTCGGTGCGTAAGATCGGCGTAAAGACGATGCCGATGACCAGGATGCTAAGGATGGACGGGGAATAAAAGATCGCCCGCAGCAGGTTCCGCGTTTTCAATCGCATGTTGAGCGCGACCGCCAGCACAATGCCGATCAGGTTTTTCCCGACCACGGTGACGACGGCAAAAATCAAAGTGTTTTTAAGCGCCAGAATCAGCGTTTTGTCGGAGAAGATCTTTCGGAAGTTCTCCCAACCGACGAAGTCGATCGTTAGGCGATCTAGCCGCCAATCGGTAAAGGAATAATAAAAGCCCGTAAACGCCGGAATGACGAAAAAGATCGAGTAGATCAATAACGCCGGTAGTACGAGATAATAGGAATATAGATTTTTGACCGATGCTTTTGATTTCATGTTCTCCCACCCCATTATAGACTGGGGCAGCATAAAACCCCGGACGGGACTTTATGCTGCCTGCCATTCTTCCGATTTAGAAACCGGGGATTTCTTTATCTTTCATCAGTTGGCTGAACTTTTCGTCCCAGGATTTCAAGACTTCTTCCGGCGTTAATCCACCGGCAAATTGATCCTGCAGCAGCCGGTACAATTCGCTGCGGTCTACCAGCATGAAGGCGTCGGTCGTCAGCACGGTTTTCTTCGGCGTGATGTAGTTGTCGACGATCTCCTGCTTGTAGGCCGGCAGTTCCGGCGTGTTGACGTCATTCAAGTTCGATACGTAACCTTTGGAATCGACGATTTTCTGAGCGATTTCCTTGGAACCCATGAAGTTCAAGAACTCCTTCGCTTCTGCCAAGTGCTTAGCTTTCTTCGGAATGAACAGTTGGCCGCCAAGCGGGCTGGCTCCCAGGCTGGCATCCTGCTCGGAAGGGATCGGGAAGACACCCAGGTGCATGTTAGGGTCTTGCTTAAGCACGCCTTCAATCAACCAGTCGCCCATGAACATCATCGCAACTTCCTTGTTCAGGAATTTGCCAACCGCCATATCGTAGCTGTCGCTGAGGACGTCGGTGTTGGTGTAGCCTTTTTTATACACTTCATATTGCTGTTCCAGGAAGGTTTGGAATTCCGGAATGTCGGACCATTTTCTCTTGTTGCTGTTCAATTCATCAAAGAAGGTTGGATCGTTTTTGGATACGAAGTTGGCAAAAGCGGCTGCCGGCCAAATATTGGCGGACCAATTGTCCTTATACGGCATGAATACCGGAGTAACTCCGCTCGCTTTGATCTTCTCGCAAACGGCCAGGAACTCTTCGAAGTTGGTTGGAATCGACAGTCCCAAGTCATCAAAGATGTCCTTGTTGTACACGACGCCCTGCATCCCTGTATCCTGGCTGACATGGAAGCTATAGATATGCCCATAAGCGGAAAGGACGTCTTTGTTCAGAATCCGGCTGGCCCAAGGCTCGTTATCCAGAATCTCGAAGTTGCGCTCCAGATTCAAATCCGTGGTGGCGCTGGCCAAGTTGTATTGAATGATGTCCGGTGTTTCCTCAACGGCCAGCTTGGTTTGCAGGACCGTTGTCGTTTGCTCGGCTGGAATCAACTGAAGATTCACTTTGATGTTCGTTTGCTTCTCAAACTCATCCAGCAGATCTTGTTGAATGAAGGCGGAGTCCTGTGAGCTCTTGGAGATCGCTAACTCGATGGTGACTTTGTCTCCTTTGGCGGCACCGGTGTTCGTACCTTCCTTCGCGGCATTGCCGGATTTCGCGCCTCCCGATCCGCAGGCTGCGAGCGATACGGCCAGCAAACCGGCGACAATCGCGGTGGTCGTTCTTTTCATTGTGTGATTCAAGGCAAATCCCCCCGTCTTTATGATGTGGCTTTGAATGCGCTTGCAACTTGATTATAAAATCCAGGGCAGCTAAGGTACATGTCTGAGGGTGACAGATCATGTGTAAAATTGTGAACTTGAAACCGTTGTCATGACGTGAAGCGAAATGGTACAGTTAAACCATCAAACAAACGCATTAAGGCACAGCAAGGAGGCCTAAGCCAACGTCATGAGACCTTTTTCCCCTCGCAAAAATCAGCTCAGTCTGCAAAACAAAGTCTTTTTAACTTTTGTGGCCTTGCTCTTGTTTATACTCGGCTGCTTTATCGTATACGTGAATCTGGTCGTCATTAAACCGTTGAAGGAGAAAACGGTCGAGGCCAAGCTGGCAGCGGCGACGAAGGTCAGCCAGCAGCTCGACGATTACGTCGACAGTCAAAACCAGCTGTCTCAGCGGATCTTATCCAGCAAGGACATCTTTGCCATCCTTGAACGAGGGTATCAAACCGATGTGAACATCGAACGGCTGAATCAAAGCCGCAGACTCAAGGATCTGATGTTCCAGGCCATCGGACCAAGGATGAACATCAAGGATATGGTGATTTACGACAAGGCAGGACGGCAGATCGTGTCTTACCTTGGGGAACGGGGCGACGCGGCTTCTTTGGAAGGCTATTTAAAGAAAAGCCTGATGAACGGGAGCTGGAGCGGCAGCGGATTTGTGCTGGAACGACAAGGAGATACGGTCTCCTTTATTCGGCCCATTAACAACCAGAATGGCAAGGTTTTCGGGTATCTCAGCATTCTATTGGACGAGACGTTTCTGCAAAGGATGACGCATGGCATAGGCGCCGGAGAGGTGTATATCTTGGACCAGGTAGGCCGGTCCGTAGCCGGTTCCATGTCGGAAGCGGAGCATGCGGAGCTTACGGCAAGAGATCGGGACAGCGGAGTTTACGCGGATAATTACCGGAATTACGTAGCCTATTCCCGCTCGGAGAGCACCGGATGGACAACCTATCTTGTAACGCCAAAACGGGACGTGCTGGGGCCGGTGAACTCGGTGAAGTACCTTTCCATCCTGTTGATAACGTCGTTGTTGCTATTGTCTTTCGTCTATATTTATTTCTCTTCGCGAAACCTGTTGTTGCCCATTCGTAAGCTGCGCAGCCAGATTTGGAGGATCAGCTATAGTAACATGAATATCAAAATGGACACTCGTTCGCAAAACAATGAACTGATCTTGCTGAATGAGGCGTTTCAGGATCTCATGGAACGTCTGCAGGAGTCGATCGAACGGGAGAAAATCGCTCTTCACGAGGAGGTCAAAGCGCGAAACTCCGCGCTCCAGGCCCAAATCGCGCCGCACTTCATCCATAACGTGCTCTATTTGATCAGTATCGCTGCCCAAGAGGGGAAGACCGAGGTCGTTTCCGATATGTGCAAGCATTTATCGGACAGCTTGCGTTACATCGTGTCTTCTCCCTATGCTCACGTGACTTTGGCCGATGAACTGGAGCATACGCGGCACTACTTGTCGCTCGTACAGCAGAAATACGAAGAGGACCTGGTATGGGAGATTCATGCGGACGAATCCGTGCGGAACGTACAGTTGCCCCGGCTGGTGCTGCAGCCTTTCGTAGAGAATTGCATCGAGCATGCCTTCTCCCGCAGCGACCCGCCTTGGCGGATTGATATCACGGTGAAGCAGTTCAACGGACTATGGGCGGTGGAGATCAAGGATAACGGAGATGGCTTTCCTCCCGGGAAAATAGCTGAGATTATGGATAACCTGCGGGCGGCGGACGCCGATAGAGAGGGAGAAGCACGGGGGACCTCAATCGGCAACATGGGTATCGTGAACAGTGTGGGACGGCTGAAATTGATGTATCAGAACCGACTGTTCTTTAACGTGTTCAATCACGCCGACGGAGAAAAAGGGGCTACGGTGCAGATCATCGGATCGTTAACGAAAGACTTCTACTGAACAAGGAGGGCACAGCATGTACAACGTGATGATCGTGGAAGACAGCAAACCGATCTTGCGGAACATTCGAACGCTGCTTGGCTCCCTGGAGCTCCCGGTCCAAGTGGTGGCGACGGCGACGAATGGAGAGGAAGCGCTGGAGCTGATCCGACAACAGCCCGTGGACCTGGTGCTGACCGATATCCGCATGCCGAAGATGGACGGGTTGACGTTGATTGAACAAGCAAAGCAACTCCGCCCGCAACTGTTGTTCATTCTGATCAGCGGGTACAACGATTTCGAGTACACACGCAAGGCCATCAATTTGCAGGTCTTCGATTACTTGCTGAAGCCCATTGAGCGCAAACAGCTGGCGGAGGTCATGAATCGGGCAATCGAGCGGCTGCAAAGCCGGATTCCCAGCGAAGCGGAGCTGTTCAAGGAGATTGTGGAGCCCGGGTTTTATGAGGAGCTGCAGCTTGGCGACCAATTTCGCCATTACGGTAAGGCGCTGATTCTCATCCGGAGACAGCCATTTGCAGGAGGACGAGAGCTTTGGAATCTAGAGGGGCTGCAGCGCAGGCTGGGGGAGTTATTTTCCCCGCATCTGTGCTGGGTGTTTCCAACCCAAATGGCTAGTCAGTTCCTCGTGTTGGTGCAAAAAATGGCCGTGGAGCCCTATTCCTCGGTGTATGAATGCTTCGAGTCGATTCGCCGTACCTTAGAGGCTGAAGGGCTACCGGTATCGGTTGGCGGGCAGTTGCAGTCCGGCGATCCGGACAAACTCCCTGAGTTGTATCATCGCGTATCGGGGATTTTGGATAAAGAGCAACGTATTCACCACGGCGTGGTGATCGATACGGAGACCCCGCATGGGCTCGGCGGTTTGGACAGCCCGGAATTGGATCGGGCGACAGTGGCCGCCTTCACCGAGCTCATCCAGGGTCGGGGGAAGGAGAAGTTCTTGTTAAAGCTGAACGAGCAACTGGCGAAATGGGCCGTCGACAATATCCGGCTCACGGAGCTGGAACGGTTCGTCGCGTTGTTGGTGGATGCCTTCTCCCAAGCCTGGAACGACCAAGGCTCCGGACACCGGTTGGAGCTCGAGGCGACATCACGGGGGTTGCTTTCGGTAGATAGCTTCGAGAAGTTCTGCCAGGGGTTTCAGGAATGGGCAAAGCAATCCTTCGAACAAGTTCAAGCGCAGAACCGGAAAAGCGGAGAGGAGCTGTTTCGGCAGATTGAGGAGTACGTCAGGCTAAACTTATACTCGTATCTATCGATTGCCGATGTAGCCCTCAAATTTCATGTCAGCCCTTCGTATATCAGCCGGGTGATGAAGAATTATGCGCAAAACACGTTTGTGCAGTATTACACGGGACTAAAAATCAAAGAGGCCTGCAGGCTGATGGCCTGCAAGCCGGAAATGCGAATTAAAGAGGTGTCCGATGCCTTGTCTTTCAGCGATCAGCACTATTTCTCCAAAGTGTTCAAGGAATATACGGGGTACAGTCCGACGGATTATAAGGAACGTTGTCCTCCAAACAGTTCCGACAGCAGCTCGTAGGAACGCAAGCGGGCCTTATGGTCGTAGACCTGCGCAGCGACGATGATCTCGTCGGCCTCGGTCTCCGCCAACAGGTGTTCCAGCCGATTCCGCACGGTCTCCGGCGACCCGATCGCCGAATAGCTAAGTTGGCGTTCGACCAGGGCTTGCTCCTGCGGCGTCCAGTCCAGTTGGTCGACCGGCGGGCTAAGCTGCGCGGTGCGCCGGCGGATCAGGTTGAGGAACTGCTGCAGCTGGGAGGTCGCCAGGCGGCGGGCCTCCGCGTCGGTATCGGCGACGATCACGTTAACGCCGATCATCGCGTAAGGCTTCGCCAGCTCCTCCGACGGGCGGAAGTGCGTGCGGTACAGATCGAGCGCCGGGAGCAGGTAATCCGGCGCGAAATGGCTGGCGAAAGAGAACGGCAGACCGAGTTGGGCGGACAACTGTGCGCTGAAGCCGCTGGAGCCAAGTAGCCAGATCGGGATATGCAGACCTTCGCCGGGAATCGCCCGTACGCGCATGGAGGAACCCGAGACGGGCTGGAAGTAGTTCCGCAGCTCGGAGAGCCGCTCCGGAAAGTCCTGCCCGTCGCTGCCGGGCCCGCGCCGCAGCGCATGCGAGGTCAACGGGTCGGAACCTGGCGCCCGACCGAGACCGAGATCGATCCGCCCCGGGTATAGCGACTCCAGCGTGCCGAACTGCTCGGCGATGACCAGCGGCGCATGGTTCGGCAGCATGATGCCGCCGGAGCCGACGCGGATCTTCTTCGTGCCGCCGGCGATGTGGCCGATGACGACCGAGGTCGCCGAGCTGGCGATGCCGGGCATGCCGTGATGCTCCGCCAGCCAATAGCGATGGTAACCCCAGTCTTCGGCGTGCCGGGCTAGATCCAGTGAGTTGCTCAGGGATTCCGTGGCGGTGCTGCCGGCCGTGATTGGCGCCAGGTCGAGAATGGAGACGGGAATATGGGATAAACGATGCGATGAATCGTGTGAATGTTGTGGGTTGGGCATAAATACAAGCCTCCTTAGGCATGAAATAGATACGAAAGCCTAATTTCTATTATAATCGAATTTTAAGTAAATGAGAAAAACAATCACCAATCCGATAACAGTTATGAACAGGAGGAAATCACATGAGTGAACGTACTATGATCACGAATCCGATTTTAAGCGGTTTTAATCCGGATCCCTCGATTTTACGGGTCGGAGCCGACTACTATATCGCGACCTCCACCTTCGAGTGGTTTCCGGGCGTACAGATTCATCATTCCCGGGATCTTGTGCACTGGCAATTGATCGGTCATCCGCTGACTCGGGTTTCGCAGCTTGACATGCTGGGTAATCCCGGGTCCTGCGGGGTATGGGCTCCGTGTCTCAGCTATGATAACGGTTTGTTTTATCTCATCTACACGGACGTCAAAAGCCGCCACGGCGCATTCAAGGACACCCCGAACTATCTGGTCACTGCCAGCGATATTCGCGGTCCATGGTCGGAACCGGTGTATTTAAACAGCAGCGGTTTTGACCCTTCCTTGTTCCACGACGATGATGGGCGCAAATGGCTGGTCAATATGCTGTGGGATCACCGGAAAGGAAAGAATCATTTTGCCGGCATCGTTCTGCAGGAATATGATCCGCAGCAACAGAAACTGGTTGGCCCGGTCAAGAATATCTTTCTAGGCACGGAGCTTAGGTTAACCGAAGGCCCGCATTTATATAAAAGAAACGGTTACTATTACTTGCTCACGGCGGAAGGGGGCACGTATTACGATCATGCGGTTACGATGGCCCGATCGCGCACGATCGACGGACCGTATGAAGTCGACCCGACCAATCCGATTCTGACGTCGTCGGGTAAACCGCATCTGGCATTGCAAAAGGCGGGGCACGCCTCGCTGGTTGAAACGCAAACGGGCGAGTGGTACATGGTACACCTAACCGGGCGGCCAACGAAAGACATCTATTGCACGCTTGGCCGGGAAACGGCGATCCAACGCGGTGTCTGGACGGAAGACAGCTGGTTCCGGCTGGAGACCGGCGGGAATGATCCGTTGGTCGAAGTGGATGCGCCTGCGTTGCCGCCGCATCCGTTCGAACCGGAGCCGGAGCGCGACGATTTCGACGCCGGGGGGTTCGAGCTCGGCGTTCACTGGAGCACGCTGCGCGTTCCGCCTACGGAGGATTGGTTGACCTTACGTGAGCGCCCCGGCTTCCTGCGCTTGTATGGCCGCGAGTCGATGAACTCGCTGTTCCGGCAAAGCTTGGTGGCTCGGCGGCAGCAGTCGTTTCATTGCCTGGCGGAGACCGTGGTGGAGTTCGAGCCGGAGACGTTCCAGCAGATGGCCGGCTTGACCGTCTTTTACGATACGAATGATCATGTCTACTTGCGGATCTCCCGGGATGAAACGAAGGGTAAGAGTCTAAATCTCATCCAGACAAAAGATGGGGTATACGACGAATTACTGGCAGAGGATATCTCGATTGAAGGTGCTTCACGTTGCTGGATGCGGGTTACCATCGAGCGGGAGTTGGCCCGTTTCTACTACAGCCTTGACGGGGAGACCTGGCTGGCCGTCGGCGAGGCGGTTGACGTGAGCCACTTGGCGGACGATCCGGCAGAGAAAGTACGCTTCACCGGCACCTTCCTCGGCGTATGCGCCCAGGACCTTAGCGGGATGCGCAAGCCTGCCGACTTCGACTATTTTATTTACAAGGAGCTCGATTAATTCACACCGAAGGGAGAGGACGTGGGATGTATTTAAGAGAGGTGACGCTCCTGAAAGACAATATGCCTTCATCGAGAGAATACCCGTTCTCTCTCCCGTTAGTCCGGAAGTTGAACAAGCTTCGTCTTAGCCGTCCGGTCACGTTTTTTGTCGGGGAGAATGGTTCAGGTAAATCCACCCTGCTGGAGGCGATCGCCTACCAATGCGGGTTTAATCCGGCCGGAGGCGGGAGAAATAACGTCTACGAGGTGGACCGGTCAGAATCTGCGCTCGGCGATTATATCCGCCTCTCATGGAATCCGAAAGTCACGAACGGCTTCTTTCTGCGGGCAGAATCGTTCTATTCGTTTGCCTCGCATATTGATGAGGTTGCGGCAACTCCGTCCTATGGAGGGCGATCTTTACACAGTCAATCGCATGGCGAATCGTTCCTCAGTCTGTTCAAGTACAGATTCGGCAGCCGGGGCATTTATCTGCTGGACGAACCGGAAGCCGCGTTGTCTCCAGCCCGGCAGCTGGCCTTGATGCGGATCATCCGAGATCTGTCGGGGCGAGCCCAGTTCTTGATCGCCACGCATTCGCCGATTCTGATGGGTTATCCGGATGCGGACATCTTAAATTTCGATGGAGATCAGCTGGATACGATTCGTTACGAGGATACGGATCATTACCAAATCACGCGCCGTTTCCTCGAAAACCGGAACAGCGTACTTCACACGCTGTTTGAGGATGAGGACGAGGATGACACGGTTTAGCCGAATAACTGCAAAAATGCAGTTATTTAACCGAATAACGCCGATTTACGCGAAATAGCTGTAATAATGCAGTTTTTGACTGTTTTTTTCGGCCTAACCGCAAATAAGTCCAAAATACCAGCACTTTTGCAGGTATTTTGGGCATTTGTCGATTTTACCCGCAAATTACTGCAGTTTTGCAGTTATTTGCTAAGCAACACGACAACAGCCCCCGGTCCGTTGGACCAGGGGCTGTTCAAGTTCCGCTTTATAAGAAGATCAACCTTTCACCGCGCCGGCAACAACGCCTTTGACGATGTATTTTTGCAGGAAGATAAAGACGATGATCGAAGGCAGCACGGCCATAACCATGGCGGTCATCGCGTATTGCCAGTCGGAGGTGTATTGTCCGACGAAGGTGTAGGCGGCCAGCGTTAGTGTCTTCGTTGTCGGCGAGCCGTTAACCATAAGCAATGGAAGCAGGAAGTCGTTCCAGATCCACATGACGTCGATGATGATGATCGTGGTGGTGACCGATTTCAACAGCGGGAAAATCACGCTGAAGAACAACCGGAAGCCGGAGGCGCCGTCGATTGTGGCGCTTTCGTCGATTTCCTTCGGAATCCCTTTCACGAAGCCGTGGTAGATGAATAGGGCGAGCGGAGCGCCGAAGCCCCAGTACAAAATGCCGAGTCCCCACGTGCTATCGGAGAGATGGAAGTTCTTCGCCATCTGCAGTACCGTCAGCATGATCGATTGGAACGGAATCAGCATCGGCATGATACAGATGAAGTAAATGATCGAGCTGGCTTTCGATTTCGTACGGGCCAGCTTGTACGCGGCGATGGACGAGATCAACACGATCCCGGCCAAGCCGAGGACGGTTATGACCGTATTGTTGAGGAACAGCCGCGGGTAGTTGATGAACTCCCAAACATAGCTATAGTTGGCAAAGGTTAATTTTTTCGGTAAAGCGATCACGTCGGTCATGACCTCGGAGAAGCTCTTCAATGAGTTGATGATGGTCAGGAACAACGGATACAGGAACAAGATTGAGAGGAGCACCATCACGATTTCCAGGACGATGCGGCCTGCACTATTCTTTTTCATTACGCCTCAACCTCCCTGCGTTTGAAGATAGTAAGCTGGATCACCGTAATAATCAGCACCGCTACGAAGAGAATCAGCGCTTTGGCTGTACCGTAGCCGTACAGGTTGTTCTGGAACGTATCGCGGTAAATGTCGTACGCCACGCTGTAAGTCGTACCGCCAGGGCCGCCGCCGGTCAAGGACAGAATGACGTCAAACACCTTGATCGAGTTGGTCAGCGCCATAAAGACGGAAATCGTAATCGATGGAGCCAGCAACGGCAGCGTGACATTAAAGAATCTGCGGATCGGGCCGGCACCGTCCACCGTAGCGGCTTCTTTCAAATCTTCCGGAACCGATTGCAAGCCCGCAATGTAGATCACCATGTAAAATCCGATCGATTGCCAGATCGATACGAACAACACCGAGATAAAAGCGAGTCCGGGTTCACCCAACCAGCTTAAGGCGAATACCCCCCAGCCGGTGCTGGCACCTAGCGATTCAAAGCCTTGCATGAAGATGAACTTCCAGATAAATCCGACGATAACCAAGCTGAGGATGTAAGGAATGAAGAAGGCTGCTCTGAGCCAGGTTGTCGTCTTCAGCTTCATATCGAGCACCAGCGCCAGCAAGATCGCCAGCACGTTGATCAGCACGATATAAAGGATGGCGTATTTGATCGTAAACCAGGCCGCATGCGAGAAATTCGCATCGCCCATAAAAATCTGCTTAAAGTTGTCGAGCCCGACAAATTTCGGATGCTTGGAGATCCCGTTCCATTTGGTCAGGGAATAACGTATCGTCATGATGAACGGATAATAGAAGACGGCGATGATGGAAATCAGAATCGGCAACGTGAATACGCCAAACTCCAATTTCTCGCCCCGTTTTCTCCCTAGTTTGAACATAATGGCACCTCTTTTTCGTGACGTATTGTTTAAAGATCGGGTGAGGTTGGTTCCCTGCACACCTTGACTTTTTCGGCTATAATGATTATAAAACAGCGGTATTGCCGCCAAAATGGATTTAAGAAAACAGTTAAGGGTAAAAAGGTGAACTCGCTTTTTTCCCCGACGTACTAGAAATGAGGGGCTATGTTCAACCGCATCTTAAGCACGCTAACGACGCTTACTGACCGGATTTCGCGCAGACTGGTCAATAAGCTTATTTTGTTGTTTACAACGATTATTATTCTGGTGGTTGGGCTCTTGACGGTCATCTCCTATCAGATGCTGGAGCGAGAATCGGTAAACCATAGCATGGCCAGTACGACAAACAACCTGAAGCTGATCAATCAGAAGCTGGAGGATTATCTCGCCGGCATCGAGCAGTTGTCCTTGCCACAAATCCACTATGAAGAGATCCTGCAGGCGATTATGAACGAAGAATCGGATTATGCGTCGAAAATGTACCTGGAGGATTATTTGCGCGAGCTGTTCTATTCGCGAAATGACCTGGAGAGCATTTATCTGTACCTGATCGATCAGCAGAAATACTACGCCATCACGCGAGAAGCTTATAACATCACGGTTCGGTCGAGCTATCAAGAGGGGATCCCCGAGCAGCCTTGGTACAAGCAGGCGATGGAGAGCCGTCACAACCAGTCTTATCAGTCATTTATCGTTCCCGGGTCCAAGTCGGGGTATGTCATGAACGAGGAGCCTAGCTTTATGGGTTATCACCGTGTCTTGCGTTCCTTGGTGACCCGCGAACCGAAAGCGGTGATCTCGTTCTATTTAAAACCGACGGTTAAGGACCAGATTCTGAAGGATGTTCCATTCGAGAATGGCGAGCACTTGCTGTACCTGGATCCAAACAATGTCCCTTTTCATGTGGATGAGCCTGCTTTCCTGGATCAAGTGGGACAAGCGCCATGGCTTGCCCGGCTTGGGGAGGATGCGTTGATGAAGCCGCTGACCTGGACCGACGAGGCGGGCGATAAGTATTTAATCGTCTATAACATTGAAGCGAACGGGGGCTGGAAGCTGGTTAAACCGATCCCGTACAGCAATATCTACGCAGCCGCCAAGGCAACGCGAAATTTGGGGTATTTGATCGGTTTGATTTTTTTGCTGATTTCGCTCATTCTGGTCGCGTTATTCTCCAATAAAATTACGAGCCCGCTCAAAGATTTGTCGCTTCAGATGCGCCGCTTTAGCGAAGGGACCTTTGACGCGGAAATTCCGGTGAAGGGCCGGGATGAGATTGCCTATTTATCACGGCATTTCAACCGCATGGTACGGCGGACGAACGATTTGATCAATGAACGCTATAAGATGAAGCTGGTGGAGAAGAACGCCATCCTCAAAGCGCTGGAGGCGGAGATTAACCCGCACTTTTTGTATAACGCGCTGCAGGCGATTTCGACCAAAGCGTTGAAGAGCGGGGACGAGGAGGTGGCCGAGATGGTGGATGCCTTGGCATTAACCCTAAGATATTGCATAAGTGGAAAAGACATCGTAAACGCTAGGGAGGAGCTGAAGCACATCGAACGTTACCTCGCGCTGCAGAAAGCCCGGTTTGGCAGCCGTTTGCAGGTCACGGTCGAGTGGGAAGAGGCCCTCAAGGAGCTGCAAATTCCCAAGCTATCCATTCAATCTCTGGTCGAAAACTCCATCAAGCACGGGCTGGAGAAAATGTCGAGCGGCATCTCCATACGGATCCACGCCGAGCTGGGCGACACCCATGCTGTGATTTCGGTGCGGGACAACGGTCCGGGCATTCCTCCGGATCGCATGGAGCAAATCCAAACTTCGTTCCGCCAGGAATGGGAGGAACAGGAGGGAGAGAACATCGGGCTCAAAAACCTGTATACCCGCCTGAAACTTCTCTATGGCGAAGAAGCCGAGCTGAGCATCCAAAGCGATAAGCAGGGTACGGAGATGCGGATGATGATACCGCGGGGGGGCAGCAGTCATGTATAAAGTGTTGATTATCGACGACGAGGAACCGCTTCGCGAAGCGATTCGGATTTTGGGGAATTGGCAGGACCTTGAGGTTGATGAGATTTGGGAAGCGACTGACGGTAAGGCGGGGCTTGCGATGCTGGAACAGCACAAGCCGGATATCGTCATGGTCGACATGAAGATGCCTGAGCTGAACGGGGTCGAATTTTTGCAAATCGTGGAGCAGGAGTATCCCGAACTGTTGACGATCGTCATCAGCGGGTATAACGACTTTGAATTCACCCGTCAAGCGATCCATGCCAGAGTGGTGGACTATCTGCTGAAGCCGGTCAATCGCCAGGATTTGAACCAGGCGCTTCGCAAAGCGGTTGACGTGCTTCAGGCCAAACGTCAGATCCAAAGCGAATCGATCACCCGGAATATTGCCTTTAATATGTCGCTTCCAAAATTGAAAGAGAAAATCTATCTGTCGATTATTGAGCGCAGCTTTAAGAAGCAAAGCAATCAAGCGTTTCTGCCATTGATTGGGGCCGATCATCAAGATCATCGGTTTGGCGTGCTCGTCCTGCGGATCATGAATATGGAGGCCGTAAAGGACAGCCGGTTTAATCGCGACCGAGAGCTGCTGTATTTCGCCGTGGCTAACGTCATCAACGATGTCGCCGTGGACAGCCTGCAATGCTTCAGCTTCGCCAATCCGAAGCAAGAGCGGGAAATGATTGCGGTCTATACGGCGCGAGGGGGATACCCGCAAGAGATTGCCTTCCGTTCGGGGGAGTTGATGCGGAAAGTGGCCTCCACCTTAAGCGACTTGTTTGGGGTGCTGGTTGCGGGAGGCATCGGGCGATATTGCGAGGATGTAATGGATCTAGCCGCCTCCTATGAAGAGGCGATCGCCGGCATCCAGGGCATCGATTTGTTGAAGCTCAAAGGAAATGCCGTCATCGGGGAATCGGACAAGTCGACGGTTAAGGAGACGTTCTCCTTCTCCAGCCGCATGCCGATTCTGCGCGGGGCCCTGGAGGCGGGCAATCTCAACCATGCCAAATCGGTTATGTCTGAATTCGCCAAGAGTATTCGAGTTTCCGGCTTCTTCAGCATCGGTGCCGCTGACCGGATCCTGCGGGAAATTGTCGTGCTGATGAACGATACGGCTTCGGAGCTTCGTGTTCCGGCGGACAAGCTTCCTTCCTCCGGGGGAGATCGATCGCTGCAGGCGCTGGGGTTGCGAACGGATTTTGCCACGTTTGACCAGTTCGAAGCCTTGCTGCTGGAGTTGGCCGAGTATTATCACGAGCAAGTCCGTCGGTCGATGGCCGCGGGCCGTCCGTTCAGTGTCGAAGATATCAAGGAGTATATCGACAATCACTATTTTGAGGACATCAAAATTTCGATGTTCACGGAGAAGTATTTTCTGAGCCGCGAGTATTTGATGAAGCTATTCAAGCAACAATATGGCTGCGGGATCCACGAATATGTGCAGAAGGTTCGCATGGACAAGGCCAAAGAACTGTTGGACGACTCCATGCTTAAAATCCAGGAAATCTCCGAAATGCTGGGCTATAAAGACAAGAACTATTTTAGCAAGGCGTTCCGGAATTACTATGACCTGTCGCCTTCCGAATACCGTCAGCAGCAGGAGGAAAGGGTCAAAAAGTGAACTCGCAGGAGGACTCCACTTTTTTACCCTTAAATCACCACATATCTACATTTTTTCACCCGAGCCTTTTCTTTAGAATAAGGAGCATAACCAATGATCAACAAAAAGAAAGTGGGGGCGTTAGTTAATGAAGAAGAAAATCCTGGCCTTATCGTTCAGCCTGGTGCTGCTTATGGGCCTGTTATCCGCATGCGGAGGCAACAATAACGCGGCGAATAACGGAGCGAACAACGCGGGTGCCGGCAATGGCGCTGCAACGGATGATTCCAAACCGGTCACGATCAACATGTTTACGGCTTCTCCGGAATATACCGATGCGTTTAACGCCTACATTGCGGAATATAAGAAAGTGAAGCCAAACGTGACGATCAACCTGGAGATCATGCAGGCGGACTACAACACGGTATTGAAATCGAGAATCGCGGCAGGCAGTACGCCTGACGTATTCCAAACGACGGCAGGCGGCGATATCGACACCTTTGCAGAATATAGCGCGGATTTGACGGATCAACCGCTGGCTGCTGCCATGACGGACGCCGTTCGTGCGAATATGACTTCTTCCGACGGAAAGGTTCTGGGTCTGCCGGTCAAAGGCAACCTGTTCTCCGTCATCTACAACAAGAAATTGCTGGATGAAGCAGGAGTTACCACTTTCCCGAAAACGACGGCCGAGCTGGACGACGCTATCGCTAAGCTCGAAGCTAAAGGCATCACGCCTTTCGCAAATGCGTATAAGGAATGGTGGGTATGGAAGCACGTATTCCAGCATTTCGTGAACGCAGCGGCTCAAGACGCTGGAGTAACGACGCAAGACCTGGTTAATAGCTTTATTGCTGGGGATGTCAAAATCAAAGATTACCCTGTCCTGTACAACAACTTCTTTAGCTTCATCGATACGACGGTGAAACATGGTACCGACAAGCCGCTGGAACGCGACAGCAATGCGCAAGTCAGTGACTTCGCATCCGGCAAAGCAGCCATCATGATCGGTAAAGGCGCATGGGACGAAGAAGCGATCAAGAAAATTACTCCGGACATCCAAATCGGCATCGCGGGTTATCCGGTCAGCGACAAAGCAGAGCAAGCAACGATCATCACCGGTGCGGACCAAGCTTTGCGCATTAATAAAGATTCCGCAGTTGTGAACGAAACAATTGAATTCTTTAACTGGTTGTACACGTCCGAATACGGCAAGAACTGGTTCTCTACTGTAGCGAAGGTTATTCCGCCGATCAAGGATGCTCCTCTTCCTGATTTGGATATGCCGAAGCAAATGAACGAAATCTTGAAATCGGAGCCGTCGGGCGACCTGGCGATCAACTACTCGCTGGATACGTTCCATCAAAAATTCGGCGAGATCATGCAAGCCTACATCGGCGGCAGCAAGTCGAAGGATCAAGCGGTAACGGAAATCGAACAAGCTTGGGTACAACTGGGTTCGGCTCAATAATATCGAAAGTCTTGGTTGTTCCTTAAACACAGATGAACCCAGCACCACCTCCGGTGCTGGGTTTTGTTTTTACTTATGACGGTTGAAGGGGAGTGTGAAGGTGATGAGCAGAATCGCGATTCGGGAAAATGGCTTACATCTGGTATTGGAGGTAACCCAGGAGCAGGATGTGCGGCTGCTTCATTTTGGGGCAAATGCGCTGGACGAGGCGCGGATCCGGGAGGAGCGCAAACCGGGCTTCCGCCTGATGGAGCTGCAGCTTACGGGAGAGGACCGGGACGAATACCATGGGCGAACCCATCGGGCATCCTACCCGGGGCTGCGGATGGTTTACGCCGGCCATACGAACGTCCGCAACGAATTCGGGCGGAAGCTGGAGGTTGCCCTGCGCGACCCGAAGACCGGGCTGGAGGCCGTGCAGCACGTGCAATTTTACGATGGGGTGCAGACGGTCCGGGCCTGGGTGGAATTGTTTAATGCCGGTTCGGCGGCGGTGGGCGTCGAATATGTCTCTTCCTTCGCATTGACCGGCCTGGATAAGGAAGGCGGACAGGATCGGGACGACAAAATGGTATTGTCCATTCCCCATACCGGATGGCAAAGCGAGCTGCAATGGCGGGCTTACCGTTTACCAGAGCTGGGGTTATCCCATTTAACCGATCGCAGCTCCAAGCGGATCACCTGCAGCAATACGGGCTCCTGGTCGGCGGCCGAGCATATTCCGATGGCGGTGCTGGAGAACCGGGAAACGAACACCAGCCTGTTCTGGCAAATCGAGCACAACGGTTCTTGGCATTGGGAAATCTTCGACCAGGTTGATCAGTTGACCTTGCTCCTCAGCGGCCCGACTGAACACGATAACCACTGGTGGGTATCGCTCGCGCCGGGGGAGCGGTTCGTCAGCGTTCCGGTCGCGGTTGGAGCGACCAATGGCGGCTTCGAAGCGGCGATCGGGCAACTGACCGCTTATCGTCGCCGGATTCGCCGGCCAAACGATGATAACCGGGAGCTGCGGATTATTTTCAACGATTACATGAACTGCCTTTGGGGTTCCCCGACGACGGAAAAGCTGCTGCCATTGATCGACGCCGCTGCCGAAGCGGGCTGCGAATATTTCTGTATCGATGCCGGCTGGTACGCTCCAGGCGAATGGTGGGACGGTGTTGGCGAATGGCTGCCGTCTTCGGAACGGTTCCCGGAAGGGATCAAGTACGTGTTGGACTATATCCGGGGCAAAGGGATGGTGCCGGGGTTGTGGCTCGAGCTGGAGGTGATGGGCATCAACAGTCCGAAGTTGGCAGACACTGATGACAGCTGGTTCTTCCTGCGCCATGGCAAGCGGGTGATGGACCGCAGCCGGTACCAACTGGATTACCGCAACCCGAAGGTAGTCGCCCATGCCGATGAGGTCATTCGTCGGTTAGTGGAGGATTACGGGGTCGGTTACATTAAGATGGATTACAATATTAACGCCGGGATCGGGACGGAAGCGGCTGCGGATAGCTTCGGCGACGGGTTGCTGCAGCATAACCGCGCGTACCTCGCTTGGCTTGACCGTATTTTCGCGCGGTATCCGGAGCTAGTGATCGAGAACTGCTCCAGTGGCGGGATGCGGATGGATTACGCGATGTTGAGCCGTCATAGCATCCAGTCGACCAGCGATCAGGAGAACTATGTGAACTATGCGGCGATCGCCGCCGCATCCCCTTCGGCACTGACGCCGGAGCAATCCGCCATCTGGTCGTACCCGCTGCGGGAAGGCGACGACGAGGAAGTCGTCTTCAACATGGTCAACGCGCTGCTGCTGCGCGTGCACCAAAGTGGCCATCTGGCCGAACTGAGCCCGCGACGCCGGGTACTCGTGAAGGAAGCGCTGGATTACTACAAGGCGATTCGCGCGGATATTCCGGAAGCGTTGCCGTTCTGGCCGCTGGGGTTGCCGAAGCAACAGGACGATTGGGTCAGCCTGGGGTTGCAACGGCCGGGAAGCGATACGGTTTACTTGGCCGTGTGGCGAACCCGCGGGGAGACTTCGTCTCAGATCCTGCCGCTTTCAAAGCTGCAAGGGGAGACGCTGGACATTCGGTGCGCATATCCGCAAGACTTGGATTGCGCCTGGAGCTGGGATTCCGCAGCGGGTCAGCTAACGGTGACCCTGCCGCCTGCACCTTCCGCTCGATTGTTTGAGATTCGTCGCCGCAAGCCGTAACGGAACTCGTATGAAAGATCCGCATCGCTACTTATCGCAGGGGATGCGGATTTTTTATGTGGGCGGGGGAGTTGGAGGTAGTAGGTAGACCGAGGTTGACACCGAGTGAGGTTATTCTATCGTGCGGGCATGTTACGGAGTGGCGGGGGCGATGCTAAGGGGGCTACGGCACGATTCCGGGTTCGACTCCGAATGGGTTGTACTTCTATTGTTGACATGAAACCTAATGGTGTCATATAATCGTTTTATTAGGAAACCATTTGGTTTCATATAAATCCAATAAATATTTTGGCAAAGAGGAGAATAGATGATGGATCAAAATAACACAGGCAAGCTGCCGGACATTCGGCATACGATTCTGCTAAATGCACCCATCTCCCGGGTATGGGAGGCGGTTGCAACGTCGGAGGGGATTGCGGCCTGGTTCATGCCGAATACCTTCCAGCCGGTAGAGGGGTATGAATTTGTCCTGCATGCCGGTCCCTTCGGGGATTCCCCCTGCAAGGTGACAGTCCTGGATCCGCCGCGCCGGTTATCGTTTCATTGGGGCAAGGATTGGACGCTCACGTTTGAACTGGAAGAGAAGGACAATCAAACGGAATTCACGTTGATTCACGGCGGCTGGACCGCCGACCAAGTTACCGAGTTCGGCCAACCGCACGAAGTCGTTCGCGGCAACATGGATCAAGGCTGGGCCGGTATGGTGGGCAAGCTGGCCGAATACGTTCGGGTGTAAGCCATGGGGGAGGCGGCCTCTGCAAAACACGACGTGTTCCAGGCGATCGCGGACCCGACGCGCCGGGAGCTGCTGCAGCTTCTAGGCGGGCGGGAACTGCCGCTGAAGGATATCAGCGGCCGGTTTCCGATGAGCCGTACGGCAGTATCCAAGCATCTGCGCATCTTGGCCGAAGCCGGACTTGTGCAGGAGCGCAAGGTCGGGCGGGAGACGCGTTATCGTCTGGAGGCGGATCCGCTGCTGGAACTAAAGCGTTGGTTGGAGTACTACGAGCGTTTCTGGGAGAACAAGCTGTCCTTGCTCAAGCATTATGTCGAAACCGATCCGGACGCAGAGCCGGCGGGGCTTCGCCCCGTTCCTCCGCCGTCGACAGGCAGTACAAACGAATCCCCGGGCCACTAGGCCGGGGGATTTTTGGGTTGTCTGCTTCTCGATTTGGTATATAATGGGTTTGTATTCATTCAAATTGTACCTATCCTACCAAATCGTTAAGGAGGTTGTTGACATGAAGTACGCCAGTTTGGGAAGAACCGGATTGAAGGTGAGCCGTCTGTGTCTGGGGACGATGAATTTTGGTCCGACGACGGATGAGAAGGAAGCGTTTAAGATCATGGACGCGGCGATCGATGCCGGCGTCAATTTCTTTGATACGGCCAACGTCTACGGTGGAGTTGAGCATCGCGGCTGGACCGAGGAGATCATCGGGCGCTGGTTCGCGCAAGGCGGCGGCCGGAGAGAGAAGGTAGTGCTGGCTACGAAGGTATACGGGGCCATGAGCGATCCGGCAGTAGACCCGAATGAAGGCGCTTCCGGCTTGTCGGCTTATAAAATTCGCCGCCACCTGGACGATTCGCTGCGGCGGCTCGGCACGGACCATATCGAACTGTACCAGATGCATCATGTCGACCGGAACGTGACCTGGGAGGAGTTATGGAATGCCTTTGAGGTAGCGCAAAAACAAGGCAAGATCGGTTACGTCGGCTCCAGCAATTTCGCCGGGCGTGATCTTGTAAAGGCGCAATATGAAGCCAAAACCCGTGGGGCGCTGGGGCTGGTATCCGAGCAGCATAAATACAGTCTGCTTTGCCGCTTGCCGGAATTGGAGGTTCTGCCGGCGGCCGAAGAGCTGGGAATCGGCGTTATTCCGTGGAGTCCGCTGGACGGCGGTATTCTCGGGGGCAATTTGAATCCGCAGCCTGGTTCGCGAACGGCCAGACAGGTTGAACGGGTCGAAAAGCTGCGTCCCCAGTTGGAACGGTTCAGCAAACTATGCAACGAACTAGGCGAATCGGAGGCTACGGTGGCCTTGGCCTGGACGCTAGCCCATCCTGCGGTGACGGCGCCGATTATCGGGCCGCGGACCTTGCAGCAATTCGAGGAGTCGCTGCGGGTTGTTGACGTTGAGCTGAACGAGGAGACGCTGAAGGCGATTGACGAGATCTTCCCGGGTCCGGGCGGAGAAGCGCCTAAAGCCTATGCATGGTAATACGACGAAGGAGAATTTGGTGATGATTCGATACGAACGAGGCACGGAGCTGGAAATGGGGGCGATCTATCAGGCTTTTCTGCGTGGATTTGCCGATTACATCATCCAATTTAACCTGACCGAAGCGGAGTTTGCGGAGCGGTTTTTCGGTCCGGAAGGCAACGCGCTGGAGCATTCCTTCGTGGCTCTCGACGGAGAAGAACCTGTAGGTGTTGTCCTAGGCGGCAACAAGGTTTATGAATCCGTCCAGACCCTGCGCTGCGGTGCGCTGGCCGTAAGCCCGGAATACCGGGGCAAGGGCGTAAGCGCGGGGCTGATGGATCTACACCAAGAAGAAGCGCAGCGGGCCGGATGCAAACAGTTGTTTCTGGAAGTCATCGCCGGAAACGATCGGGCGATCGCCTTTTATCTGAAGCGAGGATACCGCCGCGTTTACGACGTCTCGTTCTACACGCTTCCCGATGCATCCCGATTGGAGGCCCCGCTTGGGGCTTCCGCGGGAGGATCGGTAGAGCGGATCGAGTTTGAGGCGTTTGCCGACATGGTGGATGCTTGGAAGTATTTTCACATTAACTGGCAGAACGACTTGGAATACCAGCAACTGAGTTCTTCCAACGCATATTATGGTTTCCGGGTGGACGGCGAATGGGTAGGGGGGCTCTCCATCAGTTCGAGCGGCAAGATCAACCTGCTGATCGTTAGCCACCGGTATCGAGGGAAGGGCATTGCCACCCGGTTGCTAAACGCCGCCCGCGAGGAGCTGGGTTTTGTGAAATTCACCGCCTCCACTCCCGACAATGCGTTGCTAGAAGGATTCCTGGATCGGCATGGATTCGTGCGCGATAAGATTCGCCTGCATGAGATGTACCTTCGGTTATAAAAAATGGGCGTACCGGACCTGAAGTGTTGACACCAGACTTGGATATCGTTTATCATCATGTAGACCGATCGGTCTAATCTATGCGGAAAGGTACCGGTGCGCATGTCCAATCAGAACCCAACCCGGCAGCTGCTGATCGAAACGACGGCAAAGCTGTTGCAGAACCAAGGCTATAACGCAACGGGCCTGAATCAAATCACCCAAATGAGCGGTGCGCCTAAAGGGTCATTGTATTACCATTTCCCTGAAGGCAAAGAGCAGCTTGCGTGTGAAGCCGTAAGTTATACGAAGAACGTAACGTTAGCGAGTCTTCGCTCGGTACTGGATGCGACATCGGATGCAGTCGGGGCCGTGCAAGCCTTGCTGACCCTCATTGCGGATAACTATGACCGCGAGGATGCGGAGCTGGGGGTGCCGATTGGCATCATCGCTCATGAGACCGCCCGCAGTAACGAGAATATACGTCAAGCCTGCTGCGGAGTATATAACGCCTGGATTGCCGAATTCGAGAAGAAGTTTACCGCCTCCGGCTTTAGCGCGGAAGAATCGGCCGACCTTGCGCTCCTCATCAACGGGATCGTGGAAGGCTCGATCATCATGTGTCTGACGCAGAAGAGCAGCCAGCCCCTGCGTACGGCAGCCCGACTGATTCCGCGACTCTTTCCATCCTGAACCTTTCGGTTCTAGGACCTTCGGGTGGAGGAGGAAGGAGTTTCACGGTGTTATATTTTAAATTTTATATATAGAATGGTCTAATAGGAAAGCGAGTCAAACTCCAAGGCAAGCCTTGCCTTGTTCATATATAAACCTTACTAGAGACAAAAAGTCCAAAATAGGAAGATGTGGAGGTAACCCTACAAATGAATACGTCAACGCTGACATCGGGTCAAGGATCCGGTGTGGAAGGGATCAGGCGTCTGCCGATTACGATTGCCCTGGTCATTGGGGCCTTTGTGTCCATTTTGAACGAAACTTTGCTGAACGTAGCCTACACCGACCTCATGCAGGAGCTGAAGGTGGGGGCTTCAACCATACAATGGCTTTCTACTTCTTATATGTTAGTGATCGGGATTCTGGTGCCCATTACGGCGCTGTTGATCCAATGGTTTACGACTAGGCAGATGTTCCTGTCGGCGATGATCCTGTTCCTGATCGGAACCGTCGTCTGCGGGATCGCGCCTTCGTTTGCCGTGCTGCTGTTAGGGCGGATCATTCAGGCGATCGGGACGGGGCTGCTGCTCCCGGTGATGATGAACACCATTCTGACGATCTATCCTCCTGAAAAAAGAGGCGCGGCCATGGGCACCATCGGCCTGGTCATCATGTTTGGTCCAGCGATCGGCCCTACCTTGTCCGGTCTCATCTTGGACGCATTGGATTGGCGCTGGCTGTTTTATCTGGTCATCCCTTTAGCGGTGCTATCCATCGTCTACGGCGCGCTTTATTTGCGGAACGTCTCGGAACTGACGAAGCCGCGGGTGGATCTGCTGTCTATTCTGCTGTCGACGGTCGGCTTCGGCGGTATCGTGTATGGCTTCAGCCATGCAGGGGAAGGGGAAGGCTGGTCAAGTCCGGTCGTTTATGCCTGCTTGATTGTTGGATTTATCGCTTTGGTTTTATTCGTCTGGCGGCAATTGAAAGTCTCCGAGCCAACTCTGGACGTTCGCGTCTTTAAATACCCGATGTTCGCTTTATCGGCGGTGCTGCTGATGGTCATGATGATGACATTGTTCTCAACGCTGATCATCCTGCCGATGTACCTCCAAGGAGCACTGCTGTTGGCACCGTTCGCAGCCGGGCTCGTGCTGCTTCCCGGCGGGGTTATCAACGGCCTGATGTCGCCGGTAGCGGGCAGACTGTTTGATAAATTCGGCCCACGCGCGTTGATCGCGCCGGGACTTATCATCGTTATTGCCACGCTGTGGTTCATGCGCGGACTGACGACGGGCAGCTCGACCGGCGAGGTTATTACTCTGCATATCACGCTGCTGATCGGTATTTCGCTGGTCATGATGCCCGGGCAAACCACAGGGCTGAATCAGCTGCCGCGCAGCTTGTATCCGCATGGCACCGCGATCATGAACACGCTGCAGCAGGTGTCCGGCGCGATCGGCACCGCGCTGTTCATCAGCATTTTCTCGCACGGCCAGGAGCGTTACCTGAAAACAGCGGCCAATCCGCAGGATCCGGCGGAGCTTGGAAACGCGCTGGTGTCCGGGATGCAAAATGCCTTTACGATTTCCATGTACGTCGGCGTGGTGGCGCTGTTGATCGGCTTGTTCCTGCGGCGTACCTACGCGCCGGATGAAGCGCAAGAAGCGGCGGCCG
>RCUU01000126.1_pt1 | contig 43088 bp, 32 predicted proteins | sample 2166211 | NCBI WGS metagenome assembly RCUU01 (sample SAMN09932620, study PRJNA488358) | compost metagenome | feature: garden; material: soil; isolation source: compost soil in phenylacetic acid-enriched culture | place: Germany: Experimental Botanical Garden Goettingen | collected 2016-01-27
GTTTATAAAGAGAATATAAAAAACTATAAACTGCTAAAAAAACAAAAAGGCTGTTGCCAAGGTGTTTACACCCGGCAGCAGCCTTTAATCTTTGTTGTTGAAGAAGAAGTGCAAAACTAAAATCAGCGGTGTACCGCCAGGGGAAGGCTGAACCTTATTCCCAAACCGCCATATTCGGAGGGGTAGGCTACAATTTCGCCCCCGTGATGTTCAATAATAGATTTACAGCTTGCCAGCCCCAGCCCCAGTCCGCCCTTTTGGATCTGCCGCGATTGATCCACCGTGAAAAATTTAAGGAACAGGAAAGAAATATCCTTATCCGGCACACCAATTCCATTATCCTCAATCTGGAAATAGGCATAATGCTCCCGCAGATATCCGCTCATATACACCTTCAGCTTATGCTTCCCTCCATATCGTACAGCATTGCTGAAGAGATTGCCGAACACCCGGCGGATCATCGGTTCATTGACCATTAGCCTTATACTGTCCGTGAAGGAATGGCGGCAGGTCAGTTCGATGTCAAGTCCAGCCAGCTCGTACTCATATTCAAAAGCAATTTCTTCAAATAATTTTGTTGCCTTTACAGGTTTGGCCACCATGGATTCCAGCTCCAGTTTTTCTTTGGTGAAGCTGGAGAAATCATTGAGGAGTTCAACCATATAAGCTGACTTCCGTTGAATCAATTCATAATATTCCTGCTTTTCGGTTTCGGGTAAGTCCTTGTGTGTAGCCAGCAGTTCAGTGAAACCGTTGATAGAGGTCAGGGGTGTTTTCAAATCGTGGGCGATGGCTGCAATCATATCGGTCTGCTCTCTGTGGGCGAGTTGAAGCCTGTGCTCCATTTTATTGAAGTGCTTATACAGCTCACCGATCTCGTCATTTCTCCTCGAAGCCAGCGGAGGCAGGGGATGGACAACATTTACTTCTCCCAGCCGGGTATTCAGACGCTGGATGGGCTTCTCTATGCATCTATAAATATAGATGATTAGAATAATAAATACACAACATGCAATGGCAAAGATAGGCAGCAGCAATGCTATATATCGTGAGTCCAGCAAGGTGGTGCGTATAGGGGAATATACTGCAAAGACAAATTTCAAGTACATTCCAATAGAGAACATAAGAATTAGCAGCATCAGCAGGAATAAGAGGGGAAGCTTTATTTTCAGTTTCATCCTATTGCTCTCTTTCCGTATATTTATAGCCTATGCCCCAGATGGTTTTAATAAAGTTATGTTCAGGACCCAGTTTCTTGCGGATATTCTTGATATGGACCGTTACGGTATTGATTTCTCCGTATTCGTCTCCCCAGATGTTCTCATAGATCTGCTCACGGCTCAATACCTGATTGGGGTGACGCATAAGCATAGACAGAATTTGGAATTCTTTCGCGGATAAGTCGAGCTTCCGGCTGTGCAGGAAGGCTTCAAACGTTTTATCGTTCAAAATGAGCGGAGCATCCGCCTTTTCGTTACCGGGACTAAGCTCGTCCCACTCTTTGTGCAGCCTGTCCAATTTTCGGAAGTGGGCCTTTATCCTGGAGGACAGCTCCTGAATACTGAAAGGTTTGGTCATGTAATCGTCTGCTCCGATTTCGAGACCGACAATTTTATCAATGTCCTGATCACGCGCACTAAGAAACAGGATGGGGACATTATAGGATGTCCGGATACTTCTGCAGACATCAAGTCCATTCATATCAGGCATCACTATATCCAGAACGATGAAATCAATGTGGTTATCATCCACTGCAGATAAGGCTTCTTTCCCGGAACTTGCCGTGATTACTGCAAATTGCTCGTACCTTAGACTCTTGGTGATGAGTTTTACGATTTCTTCATCATCGTCTACAACTAATATCGTTTTTGACATTTGACTACCTCCCAGAAGCAAACGGACCTGAACTAAATCATAATTCCTTAATCTGGTTGATGCAAACTTTCGCAGGTCTCTTGATTGGACGGATTGGGTATGGCGATTTCAGAGTTAAAGGCCATCCTTGTCGGGATGGCCCTTTCTGTAATCTTTGAATGGAACTTCATCCGGCGTGAACAAAATTACCGGCGATATCGCTAAAATCATGGCTCAGGTTCCTGAATTGACCCAGACGCTTACCGGTATGAACGTGACAGAGGCGATCAGCGGGCTGCTCGGCCGGGATAAAGAACAGTAATTCTATAGCTTCGTAAACCAGCTCCGTACAGCGGCAAAAGCTTTCCGCGCTGTGCGGGACCCCTCTATACAGAACTTAATTATATATAGTACCTTATTTTATGTTATAATGAACTCCTTATTGTAAATTAAGCAGAATTGAGGTCGCCAGAGGATGAAATGTAGAATTAATCGAAATGCAGCTAAGGTTCTAAAAGATATGCTGAGCAGCCAAGCAGCGGAAGGAAAGATGATTCGCGTAGTTATTACACAGAATCATGGGAATCATGGGCACTATGATGTGGCTCTTGATACGCCAACTGAGCATGATGAAATTGTCACAACAGACAAGAATATTGAGGTATTGCTGGATACCCGGGAGCCGCTTTTGGATGGTGTTTGGATTCAATATTTTTATGTGCCGCAGGAGGGCTTCTTCATCACGAATCCTTCTACAGGATTTCTAGAAAAATAAACAGTTATGTTAAACACGCTCCGAAGCCGACGACGTGATCAAGGAAGTGGATCTGAAGATCGAGATAAGATGAAGCGTTAACTTTTTAGGATTAGGCGGTTCCGTTAACATATTGCACTTAGAAGGCGACTTATCTTCGGAGAAGTTGCCTTTTAATTTAGAGATCTGCGGTGGCGGAAAAATATAAATTGCTTAAGACTTCAGCAGCAAGCAGTGGTCATGATCACTGCTCGCGTGAAAATCCTCATTCATACAACGTTCAAAAGCGACCCGTTCGCGGAGGGGTTGCTTTTTTGTTTTTGAATTAATATCAATAAGAATTCAGCACCACTTCACATGAACGCATTCAGGCATACCCCTATAATTTGTCGAATGATAGGTGCGATAATAGGTGTAGAAATGTGCAAGAAGGGGGACATCACCATGGGAATGTTTAAGCTGATTATGAATTATTTTCAGCAGGCGACGATGAAGAAGAGGATTATGTTTATTTTTGCAAGCGGTACCCTGATTCCTTTTATTTGTGTCGTGGTGCTGTCCTATCATACGATGTCTTCCATTCTGTCCGGCAATCTGGAGAGTAGTGTACGCAGCAATCTGAAGCAGACGGAATTATCCCTGGAAAGAACCATCAGCAATTTGAATCATGTCTCCCAGCAGCTTGCGCTGCAGGGCAGCATCGGCAAGAAGGTGGACTCGCTCCTTTCCTCCGACAAGCAGTTTGAAAGAGCTGTGCTGACGGAGGAGATTAATACGGAGCTTAATCTGGTTTCTTTTACCAACCCTACGATTGGCCTGATGATGTACTATTCTAAAGTTAAAGGCACCTATATGTTCAACAGCACCATTGTTAAGGAGGATTATGAGATTAACGGCTTGCCGCTGCTGGCCGAATATTTTAGAATCTCTTACTTTGGGCCTCATATCAGCAATGAACGCTACAATGACGAATATGTGATCTCGGCGCTCCGCAAGGTGGATTTGCCCGGAGATCCTGACGATATGTATGTGTACGTCGAGTCGGGCTTCAAGATGACCCCGTCGATCTTTGAGAATAATCTGGGGGACTCCTCTTACTATCTGATTCTGGACAATGACAAGCGGATTGCGTACAGCGATGTGCCGGCGGATTTTGCTATGGATGATTATTTTAGGGATACCGGGGGCACTGGCGGGTCGGGCCTGCAGAACGGATATTATTGGTTTGAAAGCACCAGCAATCAGGGCTGGAGTGTCGTCTCGCTGATTCCCATGAACGAATATAATCAAGAGAAAAACCGCTGGGTCATCCAAATGATCTATTTGTTCTTGTTGTTCCTTGCCGTCAGCCTGCTGATTGCCTGGTTCCTGTGGAAGATGGTTTATATTCCGCTGCAGCAGTTCAACCATCAGATCAAATCTATCACGCAGAGAAGCACGGCGCTTGCCGAAGTCCCGCGCATCAAGATTCCGGAGTTTGATTTCCTGCTCAAGCAGTTGCAGAATATGAAAAATCAGATAGCGGGGCTGATCCAGGAGGTAGAGGTCAAAGAGAAGGGGAGAGCGGATCTTGAGGTAGAGAAGCTGCTGTACCAGATCAACCCGCATTTTCTGATGAATACCCTGGATACGGTCCACTGGCTTGCCGTAATGAACGGACAGAAGGATATCGACAGGCTGGTGGTCTCGCTCAACAAGCTGCTGTATTACAATCTGGGCAAAAGAGGGCAGGTCTCCACGATCCGTGAAGAGATCGATTCAATCAGGCAATATTTAACGCTCCAGCAGGTCCGGTATGATTTCGCCTTTGATGTACGGATCCATGTGGATGACGATGTGCTGGAACTCGCGATTCCCCGGTTTATTTTGCAGCCGATTCTGGAGAATTCCCTTTACCACGGGCTTCATGATGAGGGATATATTCAGGTGGAGGTGGGGAAGGACAAAGGGCAGATTATCATCTCCGTCTATGATAACGGCGCAGGTATTTCGGAAGAGGAGATCGGGAAGCTGCTCCACCAGCAGCAGATTGAACAGCAGAAGGCTGGAATGGGGATCGGGATGAGCTATGTCAAACGGATGATTGAGAATCAGTATGGCGGACGGGCCAGCCTTGAGATCCACAGTGAGTTGGGCAAAGGAACGACAGTCTTTCTGAAAATACCGAGCATGGAGGTTCTGCCGAATGATTAAAGTCTTGATCGTGGATGATGACAACCTGGTCCGCAAAGGCTTGAGATCTATGCTTCCGTGGAACGAATACAGCATGGAAGTGGTTGGAGAAGCCAAGAACGGCGAAAGGGCACTGGAGTTTCTGGCTGAGCAGGAGGTCGATTTATTGCTCACCGATCTGGCCATGCCTGTCATGTCCGGTATGGAGCTGATGCGGGCCGTCCGCAAGCAATATCCCCATATCTCCATAGTTGTGCTTACGCTCCATCAGGATTTTGAATATATTCAGGATTGTCTAAGGCTGGGGGCTATTGATTATATAGCCAAGGTTGAACTGGAAACGGACAGCTATGATGAGGTAATGGGCAGAATCAGAGAAAGAATACTGGAAGAAAAGTTGAAGAATGCTGCTCCCGCTGTAACCAGTGAGGTGGAACAAAATAATACCCGTTTCTATGATGCCGTTCCCGGCCAAACGCCGGGTGACGTAATCCAGGATAAACCATCCCTGTCCGCACCGGTCAATGAAGATTTGCTCACCGATCTGAAGAAGCACGGGCTGGCGCTGGGCTGGGTTCATAAAGCATCCGAGTTTGAGAGGTTTCTGGAGGATTTGAAAAGGGCAGCTTTACCGCCTGCCAGGCTGACCGCGTTCCTGAATTCATTACTGCTTGGATGGAACCGGATCTACACTTCTGTGACCAGACAGCAAATCGAACTGCCGGAGACCTTCGGTGCCTGGTTCGAAGTGGAGGAATGGCTGCGTCAGGCGAGAGAATCCCTGGCTGCCGCCATTGGTAAACCCCAATATTCCGAAGAGGTCAAGGAATGCATCGCAAGGGCGGTGCAGGCCATGCATGAGGAGTTAGCCGATCCGGTCATTGCTTCCGAGATGGCCAAAAGAGTGAATATGAGCCGCAGCTATTTCAGCCAGTGCTTCAAGGATATGGTCGGTATGACCTTCAATGAGTATTTGCGTTCGATCCGGATAGACAAGGCGAAGGAATACCTGCAGTATACGCAAAAAAATATGCAATGGATTTCCGAGCATACGGGATATACGGACCAGAAATATTTCAGCCGAGTGTTTTATGAAAAAACGGGCATGCTTCCGAGTGAGTACAGGCAATCCTCTCAAGCCGGTGGATAAATGTCCGATAATTAGGGGGAGAAATGTCTGCTATCCTGGCACGAACTTCCCCCATATCTCTACCCAAACTGGAAGCCGCTTTTTGTCACGAAGGCGGTTCTATTCTATATACTCAGGTAACAAGGTGTTATCACTGAGAGAAGGGAAGGTAAGATGAAGAGAAGACATGGGATCATGCTTGTGATCGTCATGCTGCTGTCCTTAAGTGCGTGCAGTGCCCCGGACCATTCCAATCAGGACGCCAGTCAACATTCCAGACTGCTTCCCGATTCAACCGGAAGATATGAGCAGCCCGTCACCATCAGTATTGGCACGACAGTCGAGTCTACCAGATCGCTGCTGGAGGGTGAAACCCTTGTTGATAATCAATATACCCGCAATATCAGGAATAACTTAAATATCATTGTCGACTACTCCTTCAAAGCCTCACCGGCGAACTATAACCAAAAGGTAAGTCTGGCCATTGCCAGCGGTGACCTGCCGGATGCGATGGTTGTCGGATCTGTAGAACTTAAAGAAATGGCCCTGGCTGATCAGCTGGCGGATTTGACGGAGGTCTATAACACTTATGCTTCGCCGGTAATCAAGCGGATTGTGGACAGTACGGGCGGAGAAGCCCTGGGCAGCGTAACGTTTGACGGGAAAATTCTTGCCTTGCCCAATGTGCAGCTGCATGCGGATGGAGTCCATCTCTTATGGCTCCGCAAGGATTGGCTGGACAAGCTGCATCTGGAGCCGCCCCAAACCATGGAAGAGCTTGAAGCGGTTGCCCATGCGTTTGTGGAACAGGACCCGGACGGCAACAACAAGCGGGATACCATAGGGCTGGCCGGGCCAAGCGTGACGGGCAGGCTGTATGCGAATTTCCTCAATTCAACCAACAATCTGTATGGCTTTGACGGTATTTTTGCAGCCTATAACGCCTATCCGGGCTATTGGCTGGAGGATAACGGCAGGGTCGTATACGGCTCCATCCAGCCGGAGACCAAGGAGGCTTTGGGGAAATTAAGGGAGATGTATCTGGCAGGATTAATTGATCCGGAAATGGGGGTGCTTGAAGATCCGGGCGAATCCATTGTCAACGGAAGGACGGGCATGTTCTTTGCACCTTGGTGGGCGCCATACGGACCTATAGACGGTGCAGTCAGAAAGAATCCTGAAGCCAATTGGCAGGCTTATGCGCTGCCGCTGGACCGGAGCGGCGAATACCGTCCTCATATGAGTACATCAACCAGTCAATTTGTCGTTGTCCGCAAAGGATATGAGCATCCTGAAGCAGCTATGCTAATCGTTAATAATCTGGTTCTGGGTGAAAGCCAGGGAACCTTCACAACCGAAAGAGGCCCGACCGAATACCCATTGCGCTTAACCTATGCCCCGACCGATGAGACCGAATATGAAGTAAAGGCGCTGCGGCAGGTGCTGGCAGGCACCAGAACCGCCGGGGACTTCATGGATAAGCCCGAATACAAAATGCTGCAATCCGATATCCGGGGGATCGGTCCTGTCAAATTAGGGCCTTACGACAAATACGATATCCAATATTGGGCCCCTGACAACAACAGGGCGATGTGGGTTCGCGCGTATTCCTTGCTGGTAGGCGGATCAGCGCTTGTAGACAATGAGATTAAGGGAGTGTTCAGTGCCACTTACACACAGACCCCAACGATGGAAAGCAGGTGGCTGAAGCTTCAGCAGCTTGAAGATGAGACCTTCCTGAAGATTATTCTAGGCGGAGCTCCGCTGGAAGCCTTTGACCAGTTCGCTGAGGAGTGGAATAAGCAAGGCGGCGAAGAGATTACCCGGGAAGTGAATGAATTGGACAGGTAAAATAATGAATGTTCCCGGCGTGGCGCCGGAACAGCTTCCGGCGCCACGACCAGGGGAACTACCGGGGAATTAGGCCCGTGAACGGCTTCGCGCAACTTTTAAATGTAAATATATTACTTAAAATCAAGAAATCTGCAGACAACTTTTTATTATTTCAACAGCGGAGGAGAACTATGGATATCAATACTGCAAGTAAACCCATTATGGATGCCAGATCCCCTAAACGGTTCCAAAACAAGGATAAGTACCATTTGTTCCTGATGGCACTGCCATTTCTGGTCCTGGCCTTTTTATTCTCATATCTGCCGCTTTACGGATGGATCTATGCTTTCTATGATTACCGGCCCGGCATTCCGCTCTCGGCTTCCGAATTCATGGGCTTTGACTGGTTCACTTCGATGATATCCAATGAAGTTCAGCGTCAGGAGGTCCTGAGAGTGCTTCGCAACACCTTTGCCATCAGCTCTTTGAATATTGCGACCTCCGTTTTGCCGGTCATCTTCGCAGTCTTTCTTGTTGAACTCAGAAGCACCAGATTTAAGAAAATTGTACAAACGCTTACAACACTGCCGAACTTCATCAGCTGGGTGCTCGTGTATTCCTTTGCCTTCATGCTGTTCTCGGTAGATAATGGCTTCCTGAATAACCTGCTGCTGGATTTGGGCTGGATTTCCAGACCGCTGAATATTCTCGCCTCCGATGATCATACCTGGATGGCGATGACCTTGTGGAGTGTATGGAAAGGGCTGGGCTGGGGGGCAATTATGTATATTGCCGCCATTACCGGGATCGACCAGGAAATCTATGAGGCGGCAAGAGTCGACGGGGCCGGACGTTTCCGGTTAATGTGGAACGTCACTGTTCCGGGCATTATGCCTACCTTCTTCGTACTGCTGCTGCTCTCGATCGGTAACTTCATTAATAACGGGATGGAACAGTTCTATGTGTTCCAGAATGCGATGAATACGAATCATATCGAGGTCCTGGATTTGTATGTGTACAACATCGGCATGACGAACTCGAACTTCGGTTTCGCTACAGCTGTAAGCATGCTGAAATCACTGGTCAGTCTGTTCCTGCTGTTCGTAGCCAATAGCATGTCCAAAGTCATCCGCGGTGACAGCATCTTTTAATCTGAAAAGACAGAAAAGGAGAAAAGTGACATCATGCCGACCAAAGAGAAATTTACGTTGTTCCATTTCTTTAACTATGCCGTGTTTACGATCATTACGCTCATCTGCGTATTTCCATTTTATTATCTGTTCATCAATACCATCAGCAACAATGACCTGAGCAGCAGGGGACTGGTCATGTTCTATCCGAAAGACCTCCACTTTACCAACTATACCGATGTATTCAAAATTCCCGGTTTGGGCCAGGCAGCCCTTATGTCGGTCGGGCGTACGGTGATTGGCACCGTTCTGACGGTTGCCGCTTCCGCTTTTCTGGGTTATCTGTTCACCAAGCAAATGTGGGGGCGCAAATTCTGGTACCGCTTTCTGGTCATTACGATGTATTTCAATGCCGGTCTGATTCCCTGGTATTTAACTATGCTGAATCTCGGTCTGACCAACAATTTCGCTGCTTATGTATTGCCTTTCATCGTCCAGCCGTTCTTTATTATTCTCGTCAAAACCTTTGTGGAGTCTACACCGGTCGCTCTCCAGGAGTCGGCACAAATTGACGGAGCCGGTTACTTCAAGGTCTTCACAAGTATTATATTCCCGCTGATTACGCCGATTCTGGCAACCATTGCAATTTTCTCGTCGGTCACCCAGTGGAACAGCTTTACGGATACCCTGTTCCTGGTCACGGATCAGAAGCTGTTCACGCTTCAGTTCATCCTATACCGGTACATGAATGAAGCGACTTCCATTGCCCAATTAATGAAGCAATCTTCAGGCTCAATGGATCTGGATCTGGCCAATATGGCAACGCCGACTTCGATCCGCACCACCGTGTCCATGGTTGTTGTACTGCCGATCCTGCTCGTGTATCCGTTCTTCCAGCGGTTTTTTGTCAAGGGCATTATGATCGGCGCAGTAAAAGGCTAAGCTGCCGGTATTGATTCTTGAAGGGGGTGAAGCTCTTCTACTGAACGGCTGTTTTATGCAAGAAGGACAAACCGAAGAGTATGAACAGGGGAGGAATTCAGCAATATGAAAAAGAGATGGGCTTACACCGCACTTACTGCTGCAATGTGTGCAATGCTCGTATTTACTTCAGCCTGCAGCAGCAATAATAACGGCGGTAATTCGGCGGACAGTGGTACAAATGCTCCAACTGCTTCAACTACTTCCGATAACAACGAAAATAAGAATAAAGGTGAAATCACCATTGATGTGTTCTCTATGCTGGCTAACTATGCCGGGGAGCAGCCCGGATGGTTTGCCAAGCTTGTCAAAGACAAGTTCAATATTAAGCTCAACATCATCGCTTCCAACCTGGCCGGCGGACAGCAAAAAATCGCTACAATGATGGCCTCCGGCGACCTTGGCGATCTGGTAGTGTTCGGCACCAACGGCAAAGACTATCAGGACGCCATCAAAGCTGGACTTCTGCTGGACTTTACGAAGGACGATCTGCTGAACAAATATGGCCAGGGCTTACTCGCCAATGCTCCGGAAGCAATCGAAGCGAATAAGAAGCAATTTGGCGGCGGCACAGCGGTATATGGAGTAGGCTTTGACGTGGGGACCGGTGAAGGTCCTTCCGAAGGCGTGACAATGAACTACGGACCGAACCTCCGCTGGGATTTGTATCAGAAGCTTGGCAGTCCGGAAATCAAGACGTTGAATGATTACCTGCCACTGCTCAAGAAAATGCAGGAGCTCGAACCAAAGAGTGAAAACGGCCGTCCGACTTACGGTATCTCACTCTGGTCCGATTGGGACGGCAGCTACATGACACTGGCCAAAGTCATCGCCCAGTTCCACGGATATAATGAAGGCGACGGCCTGAATCCGGCGGGGCTGACCCTGACACACCAGAATAAAGATGAATGGCAGGGTGTTCTCGATGAAGACGGATATTATCTGCAAGGTCTGAAATTCTACTACGATGCGAATCAGATGGGGCTGCTTGATCCGGACTCCTTAACACAGAAGTTCTCGGATGTGTCCAACAAGATTAAGGACGGGCAAGTGTTATTCTCGCATTTCCCTTGGGTGGATAACGTTTACAATACTCCTGAACGCACAGCTCAGGGCAAAGGGTTTGCTCTAGTGCCTTTTGCCGATGAGAAAGTCACCTCTTACGGGCAGAGCCCGTACGGCGGCAACCGGGTATGGGCGATCGGCTCGAAAGCCAAGGACCCTGAGCGCATTATGGAATTCCTGAGCTGGCTGTACTCTCCGGAAGGCGTGATGGAATCGAACTATGGCCCGAAAGGTATGGCCTGGGATATCGACGGCAGCGGCAAGCCATTCGTAACCGAATTCGGCTGGAAGGCACTGCCGGCGAATGCCGAGCCGGTACCGGCGGAATACGGTGGCGGCACATTCAAAGACGGTACGAATCAGATCAATAATACGACCCTGAAGCTGACGAACATTAACCCGGATACCGGGGAAACGTATGACTACAACCTGTGGCCATCAACACTGAACCATGATCCGGACCCGGTCACGAAGAGCTGGCGCGAAGCTATGGGAGTCATGACGGCGAAAGATTATTTTGTGAAGAACAACATGATTGAAGTCTCGAAGCCGTTCTTTACGACAGAAACTCCGGCCACGGTGCCTGCCCAGCTGCAGCAGAAGATTGACGGGATCGGCAAGATTATCAAGGAATATTCCTGGAAAATGGTCTTTGCCAAAAACGATGCTGAATTTGGCAAGCTCAAGGAAGAGATGATTACGAAATCCAAAGGTCTTGGTTACGACGAAGCGGTAGCCTATGAAGTCGGAAATGCTGAAAAAATGGTGTTCCCTCACAGATAAGACACTACATTTGTACTCCCGTACCAGTCAAATCCGGTGCGGGAGTTTGCTTGTAACCTGATCATTTGCATAAAAAGAAAGCCGGTTTCCAGACGAATCTGGAGAACCGGCTCTTCCTTACAAGAAGCTATAAAGGCGTACGCCATGCGGCGGTACAGTGGTCTGCAGTGCGTCTGCGGTAAGCCCGGCTGGCGCTCCGCTCCATAGTTCTGTGCCGGCGGCAGCGCTGATGCCGATTTCTTTGAGGGCCAGGTCCAGCTGCAGCGGGCTTTCGCCGGCGTTGAATACGGCAGCATAGCGGGTGCCATCGGAGTGCCCGGCTGTCCAGACGATAAGATCATCCTTGCAGAGCGCTTCTCTGGCTCCGTGGCTCTCCCGGTGCATGCGGAGAACCTCACGGTTGGTAAGCAGCGACAGCGTCCAGTCATCGTTGTCCCGCAGTTCGCCGCCAAAGATAAGCGGCGAGCGGAAGATACTCCAGAGAGACATCATCGTCAGCTGCTCGTCACGCGTGAACCGGGTCCAGCGGTCTGCTCCCCCGCCATCCACTGAGCGGATGCCGATATGGCCGAGCGGCAGCATGTCGCAGTCCGGCCAGCAGCCGGCCTGGGGTACGCCCTGCCATTTCCGGCAACGGTCGAACATATCCAGCAGCAGCGGCCATAGGTCCCAGAAGTCGTCCGTAACCCGCCACATGTTGGCATGTCCGGTGAAGAACTCCGCGTATTCCACCGGAGCGGGGCCAGGAGATAAACTCAGCACCATGGGCCGGCCGCAGCGCTCAATCGCCTTGGAGATCAGGGCGATCTCCGGCTGATGCGTGTCGTACAGCCTGGAAGCGGCGATGTCGTCCACCTTCACCAGGTCGACGCCCCACTCTGCGTACAGTTGAAAGAGAGAATCATAATACGCCTGAGCCCCTTCTTTTGAGGCGTCCACTCCGTACATATCTGTATTCCATGGACAGATGGAGTTCGTATGTGCAATATCGCGTGCGGTTGCGGTTGTGCCCAGAATAGGAGTACCAGCGTGGGCAGCCTGACGCGGGATGCCGCGCATAATATGAATGCCGAATTGCAGCCCAAGGCTATGGACATAATCGGCTAATGGCTTGAAGCCAAGGCCGCCCGCTGCGGAAGGAAACCGGTTCTCGGCTGGCATCAGCCGGGAATATCCATCCATCACCAGCGGAACGAATGGACGGTATTGTGAAGAATTCGCAAAGGGCTCGTACCATTGAATATCGACGGTAATGTAGCTCCAGCCGAAGTCTTTGAGATGTTCTGCCATGTATTCCGCATTGCCGCGGATTTCGTCTTCAGTTACGGCCGCGCCGTAGCAGTCCCAGCTGTTCCAGCCAAGCGGCGGAGTTGGTGCTGTAAGCTTATGATTCATTGTAAATCTCCTTTACTGATGTATTATTGCTCTTTCTAAGTTCATCATAATAAAGGAGATTAGCGATATCTACAGTAATTTTGTTAGTATAATAGCATTATATTGCGGTTAATCAAAAAACAGCCTGCGGTAGGTCAGGCTTTCGCCCCCGCTCCGGAATTCTCCCGGTGTAAGTCCGGTTAAGCTGCGGAACGCCTTGATGAAATAACTCCCGCTGGAGTAGCCGATCTGCTCGGCAATGGCTTCTATGCTAAGGCTGGTTCCCCTGAGCAGCTCCATGGCCTTCTCCGTACGGACGCGGGTCAGATAAGCGCCAGGAGTCAGACCCGTGCTGGCCGAGAAGCGGCGGATCAGATGGTATTTGGACAGGGAGACATGATCGGAAAGCTGATCGATGCTGATCATCCGTGAATAGTTATGCTCAATAAACTCGGCGGCGCGTCTTACGTTCTCCGGCCAGTTATCCCTGTTCCGCAGCGTTGTTACCTGGAGTCTGGACAGTTCGGTCATGAACTGGTAGATGCAGGACGAGGCAATCAGAGGGTCGGTGATTCTGCCTGCTGCCGCATCGTTCACAATCATCCGTAACAGCCGGACCGGCGCACAGTCTGCGGGCAGATAAGGAACTTCCCCTGCTTCACGTAGGAATTTGCGCCAATGGGGCAGAATCAGATCAGGCCGGAATAGCAGAAACAGGAATTCCCAAGGCTCTGACGATTCCGGGTGATAATAATAGCGGTGGGGTCCGGGAATTTCGGCAAGGAAAGCCTGTCCGGCGGTAACACGGTGGGTCCGGTTCCCCGACTCATATACGCCTTCTCCGGAGAGGGTATACTGGAACAGCAGAAGAGGTCCATCGTTCCGCTCCAGGCCATCCCAGCGGTAAGAAGGCGTGGTGATGGAATCACACCCGGCCGCAAATAATACGCATAGCTTGAGCTCCTTATCTTCGGCGAACCGAAAGCCGTAGGTGCCTTTGGACATACTCATGGATGGCCTCCTTGCAGTGATAGTCTTCGGTAATAACTCCTATCATACAATCCCATTTATATTTTTACTATTATATAGAGCGAACGTGAGAAACTAACAATAGGAAAAGGGATGGAGGGGAAGTTTGGAACTGTAGGAGCGAATGCGTCCGCCTTTGTCTGCGGATTTCCACCGCGAAGAGCGGTAATAATCAAGAAATCTGCAGACAACAGCGGCCGGAAGTCCAAACATTCTCCGTAGTCCCGACGAAGTCCCTAATGTAAAGATCTTAAGTTCGCTCTATATAGCTATAACATTACAGGCTGGATTGGATAGACTTTCATTGAAAACAGAAAGCACCTTTGTTACTGTTACAATTATAGAAGCTGCGAAGGAAGGTTTTAGGATGTCCCACACTCAAGCATTTAAAGCAACGGAGAAGCATGTGAAAATCATCGGACGGACTCACTATTACAACGATGTACTGTGGCTGGCACTCTCAGGCGGCGGCGTGGAATTTTCATTCCATGGTACAAAAGCGGAGATCACATTGAAAGGTGATGCTATTGCCTCAACCGGTAATAATCTGGCCCGGGTTGGTATCAGTGTAAACGGAAAACGGGTTATCGACGATCAAATGGATAAACCGCTGAAAATGTATACTGTCTTTGAAAGCGATACGGAACAGGAGGTCACAATAAGGATCACCAAACTGTCAGAGGCGGCGATGTCCACGGTAGGGATTCAGGAGATTGCCGTCGATGCTGCGGATGGAATTAAGCCAACAATCGACAACATACATAAAATCGAATTCATCGGGGACTCCATTACTTGCGGATATGGCGTTGATGATGAGTATGAGCTGCATTCTTTTTCTACGGCTACGGAAGATGTCACGAAAGCCTATGCGTACCTGACTGCCCAGCAGCTTGAAGCTGACTACAGCATGGTTTCGTACAGCGGCTACGGCATTATTACAGGCTACACGGAAAACGATCAAAAGCTTACCACCCATCTTCTTCCGGATTACTATGAAAAAGTGGGCAAGTCTGACGGGAAATTTGAAGACCGTTTGCTGCCTCAAGACGTACGTTGGGATTTCAACAAGTTTGTACCTGACCTGATTGTCATTAACCTTGGAACGAACGATGATTCTTACACCAAAGATGATAACGGCAGACAAACGGAATATGCCAAGGAATATGTTGAATTTCTTAAAATGGTCAGACTCAACAATCCCCATACCCCAATTCTGTGTACACTGGGGATCATGGGGGATAGACTGTATCCTTATGTCGAACAAGCAGTAAAGCACTATACACAGGAAACAGGCGATAGCAATATTACCTCAATGAGGTTTGATGTGCAGCTGGCGGATGATGGTTACGCAGCCGACTATCACCCGTCTCAAGCTACTCATAGGAAGGCAGCGGAAAAATTGACTGCTCAAATTAAAGAGCTTATGGCGTGGTGATTTAAAACTGAACAGAGTTATTACAAAAGGCGGCCTTATCCGGTATTGTACCCGGGTATGGCCGTCTTTTGCATGCAGCAGCGGAAATCTCACCATAGTGTTGTTACAATATGCTGTTTTGAAATAATATTACATACATATAACAAAAGTCTGGTAATATTATTACAATTGAGATATAATAGGGCCAACAACAGAAATAAAGAATGATTAGCTAAGAAGAAAGGATGAATGATGTGCTGGAACATTTGATCACAGAGACAAGGAACGAACGCACTTTGGAGCTGGACCAATTATCAACTGCATCTGCTCTGAAGCTCATGCAGGAAGAGGATGAGAAGGTATCCTTGGCAGTGAAAGAAAGGCTGGAGGATATCGAAAAGGTAGTAACCTGTGTCATCCAAAGCTTCAAGCAGGGGGGGCGTCTGATATATACCGGGGCAGGAACTAGTGGAAGAATGGGTATTCTCGATGCAGTAGAGTGTGTACCTACATTTGGAACCGATCCGGAAATGGTTCAGGGGTTGATAGCAGGCGGAGAACCGGCAATCAGAATGGCTGTCGAAGGTGCAGAGGATTCAAGTGAACAAGGTGAAGCTGATCTACAACAGCTAAATCTGACGCATAATGATACTGTAGTGGGAATTGCCGCCAGCGGACGGACACCGTATGTCATTGGCGCACTGAAATATGCTGCCCGGATTGGGGCGTCTACAGCCAGCTTATCCTGCAATCAGAATGCGGAGATCAGCAAATATGCCCAATACCCGATCGAAATCTTGACAGGGGCGGAAATATTAACGGGCTCTACCCGCTTGAAGGCCGGAACAGCCCAGAAGATGGTGCTGAACATGATTTCCACCGCAGCCATGATCGGCATAGGCAAGGTATACAGCAATCTGATGGTGGATGTGCAGCCGACTAATGAGAAGCTGGTGCTCAGAGCTAAATCGATCATTAGCGAGATCACAGGCTGCGATATGGATACAGCCTCCATTTATTATGAAAGAAGCCATCACCAGGTGAAAGTAGCTGCAGTGATGCTGCTTGCGGGGCTTGGGCTTGAAGAAGCGCAGCAAAGATTGCAGGAAACGGGAGGATTTATCCGTCAAGCGGTACAACACCACAAGGGGGAATAACCATGTCAAAAGAAAAGGACTTGGCACTTGATATTTTGGGTACGGTGGGAGGGATTCAAAATGTGGAATTGATTACTCACTGTATGACACGAGTCCGAATCACTTTAAGAGACGAAAGCTTGGCAAGCGTTGAAGAATTGAAACGTATTCCCGGCGTGCTTGGCGTGATTGAGGAATCCACACTGCAAATTATTGTAGGCCCCGGTCTGGTGGAGAAGGTCTCCCGGGTGCTTGCAGACATCAGCGGAGTGGAGCTGGGAGAAGTCATTCCCTTACAGGCTAACCCGGGCAGCCAGACAAACGGATTAAGCGACAAAGAGAAGGCAGCAGAGCTTGCGGCTCAAAATAAGCAGAAGTATAAGGAAAAAAACAATACTCCTGTGAAAAACTTCTTGAAATCGATTTCAAACATTTTTATTCCGCTGGCACCTGCATTTGTTGCGGCTGGTCTCTTGGCGGGGATTACCTCCGTTATTGGCAATTTCATCACAGCGGGACATCTGTCCGGTGAAGGCTGGGCACAATTTAACCTTATTCTCAATGTCATCAAAAACGGCATCTTCTCCTATATGGCTATTTTTGTGGGCATCAACTCAGCCAGAGTATTTGGTGCAAGCCCATCATTAGGTGGTGTTATTGGCGGTGCGACGCTGCTCACCGGGATGAAGCCGGAAATGCCTATCCACAATTTATTTACGGGAGAACCTCTGATTGCCGGGCAAGGCGGTATCATCGGTGTTGTATTGGCGGTTTGGATTTTATCCGTGATTGAAAAAAGATTGCATAAAATTATGCCTAACTCCATCGATCTGATTGTTACTTCATTTCTGAGTGTACTAGCAACCGGATTGCTGACCATCTTTTTGATCATGCCCTTTGCCGGGTTTGTTGCCGACAATCTGCTAGTAGCCGTTAACTGGATATTATCTGTAGGCGGGGCGTTTGCAGGCTTTCTCCTCGGCGGAATTTGGCTGGTTATGGTTATGCTTGGTCTGCACCATATCATGACACCCATTCATATCGAATTGATTGCACAGACCGGGGTGACCATATTGCTGCCGATTCTGGCCATGGCCGGGGCAGGTCAGGTAGGTGCGGGACTGGCACTTTGGATCCGCTGCCGTAAGAACAAGCAGCTTACGGGCATTATTAAAGGTGCTTTGCCTGTAGGTGTGCTTGGCATTGGCGAACCGTTGATTTATGGCGTAACCCTTCCTTTGGGTAAGCCATTCGTAACTGCGTGTCTGGGCGGGGCATTTGGTGGTGCCGTCATTGGATATTTTGGCAATGTAGGCGCTATGTCCATTGGTGCGTCCGGTATTGAAATGCTCCTGCTGATTGCTGACGGTAAATGGTGGGTATACCTGCTGGGTTTGATTACAGCATACTTCTTTGGATTTATCTGCACTTATTTGTTCGGTACACCGAAGGAAGCACGTCAACCTAAGGAAGCTTAAAACAACAGACGAAACTGTTTTTTAAATGAAAAGGAGTGTGAGCAGGATGGGTGGAGTATTGGTATCCTTAACCGAACAGAGCCTTGATAAGACAATGGAATATTTGAGCTACATGCAGAAAAATGGATTCAATTCCATTTTTACTTCTTTGCAGATTCCAGAGGAGGACCCGCGGGAGCTGCTGGAGCCGCTGACGCGGATTGGGGAGTTTGCCCTCAGACACGATATGCTCTTCATGGTGGATGTATCTCCAAGAACCTTTAACCATTTCTCGTTACAGCAGTTGAAGGCTAGCGGTGTTACGGGATTAAGAATTGATAACGGCATGGAGATTGCTGAAATTGCCGGGCTGACTCACGAGTGGCGTGTTGCTTTGAATGCGAGTACGATAGATCAGGCATTTTTGGACGGCTTGCGTGAGCAGCAGGCGAATTTCGCTTCCTTAGAGGCTTGGCACAATTATTATCCGAGACCGGAGACAGGTCTTGATCTGACGGTTTTCCAGAACCAGAACCGCTGGCTGCAATCCCAAGGCTTAACCGTTGCTGCCTTTATTCCCGGAGACGGAGATTTAAGAGGCCCGCTGCATGAGGGGTTGCCAAGCCTGGAGAAGCATCGTCATATGTCTCCATTTGCCGGATACTTGGAATTGGTGTACGAGTGCTTTGTAGATCATGTTCTCATTGGCGATTTATCGGTAAGCCCTTGGACGATGCAGCAGTTTCTTGCCTGGAATGAAGGAACAGTGTTATTGGGCGTTGAGGAGCAAAGACCATCACATGTATGGGAAGGTGTCCACCATAACCGTCCAGATATCGCACGTGACGTAATTCGTTCAGAGGAGGCACGGCATCATTTTAGAGGAAGCATTCTTCCAGAGCATACCGTGGAACGTCCAACCGGTGCACTGACGATCGATAACGATAAATATATACGGTACTGCGGTGAATTTCAAATCGTACTTTGCCCTTTGCCTGCCGATGAACGGGTGAACGTAATTGGGTATGTCATCCCAAGTGATATTCCTCTGCTGCCGTTTCTGAGTAGAAGCAGGCATCCCTTCCGGTTTCTTGCCATAACATCCTTCCGTGAATCATAATAAGGTATAAATGGTTCGCTGGAGGTATTGGTATGGGTGTCGGAGTAGGTCAGATTTTATCAAGAATTGAAAATGTGCTGCCCAAATTAACACAATCCGAGCAAAAGGTAGCCCGCTTTGTACTGGAGTCTCCGGAGGAAGCGATGTTTATGTCCGTACAGGAAATGGCATCGCGTTCTCTTTCCAGCAGTGCATCAGTCGTAAGGTTTTGCCGTTCTATTGGTCTAAAGGGCTTCCCCGAGTTAAAGGTAGCCTTATCGGCTGATCTGGCTCAGGGACAAAAAACGGGTTATTACGATCTGAATAAAAATGCGAATACGGCGGAGTTAGTCGATAAGATTTTGTCGAACGTGATCCAGTCTCTAAAGGATACGGTAGGCCAGCTTGACGTAGAAATGATTGAAAAAGTGGCACACAGCCTGTACAAAGCCCCTGTTATTTTTGCCTACGGTATTGGTGCATCAGCATTGGTTGCAGAGGACATTGCCCAAAAATGGCTCCGGCTGGGGAAAAACGTGTATGCGTTTCATGATATCCATGTCCTGACGATGAGCATGGCTAATGCCCCCAAAGGAAGTGTGTTTATTGGAATTTCATATAGCGCCGCTACCAAGGAGGTGCTGCAGCTGATGAAATTTGCCCAAAAAAGCGGATTGACCACCGTTAGCTTTACGGGGTTTGGCCGCAGCGAGTTATCGGATATAAGCGATTTCAATCTATTTACCTCACTTGCTCCTGAAGCAAAGGTAAGAAGTGCAGCGACCAGTTCCAAGCACAGCCAGTTTTTTATCGTGGATGTACTGTATTATGTATATGCCTCAATTAATATCAACGATTCTATCGATAAGATTACGAGAACCCGTAAGGCGACTAATGAATTGAAAAGTTTGGAGTCGGAGACATAACTCACAGAGGAGAGAATCATATGTTTGGATGGAGAAAAAACAAAACCGAAGCAGATACCCTTGATATTATATCTCCAGTCCCCGGACAAGTAGTGGGTCTTGAGCAAGTACCGGATGAAGCGTTTTCCAGTAAAGCCATGGGGGAGGGGTTTGCTGTTCAGCCCGTCAAAGGAGAGGTGCGGGCACCCTTTTCAGGTAAAATATCCCTTGTCATGAATAAAAGCAAGCATGCCGTTTTGCTGGAAAATGAGGATGGTATTCAGATTCTCATTCATGTTGGGGTAAATACGGTATCGTTGAAAGGTGATGGCTTTGTGTCCCATGTTGTGACAGGGCAAGCGGTTGAGCAGGGGCAGCTGCTGCTGGAATTTGATATAGCCAAGATTACGGAAGCAGGATTATCCGATATCACCTCAGTAATAGTTCCCGGCGGCCAAGAGAAGGTTCAACGGGTTGAGGGCCTGCAGGAAGGGGAAGCTGTATTACGTATTTTTATTAGTTAAAATAAGTCCAAAGAAAACAATATGAGTCGTTTATTGGATATGCTGTGTAATCTCACCCGATAATCGCTTCGGAGACTAGGATCCGTAAAAAAGGGGGAGCAGTTCATTTTGAATTGCTCCCCTCTTTATTTTAATAAAAAATGGCTTTTATGAGGCTTCACGATCGATGGTGAAATGAATGAGTGAAATTGGACATAGAAAAGAATGATATGAGAAGCCGAATGTCTTAATTGGGCACGTTAGATTGTCTATCAATTATTAAAACTTTTTTGGCTCAACTTCAAAAATCACAGCATTTTCTTGAAAAATCAAGCAAATGGACACTCCAAATCAGAATGAGATTGTTGCTCCTTCAAGGATGATGATAAGATAAAAAAAAGCGCGTCAGAGAGCAACTTATCGACAAGAAGGAGGGGCACTCATGCTTAGAAACATTAAGTCATCTCTTTCACGTACAATTTATTGCAATCGCATACAATCACTAAAGAACAATCCTTTGACCAATCGAAACGAGTTTCATGTCCCGAAGAATGATATTGATGCAAAGGCAGCCGGGCCGGCTGATGATGACAATGCGGCTATAGACAAAGTATTTAGGAGCAATATCTCCAAGACTGAAGCCCCCTCTGGGCGTGAAGATAGGCATAACCGCAAAGGCAAGAAATCGGCTCAACACCAGCGGAGTTTTTCGAGACGCCTCGCTTTTCACCTATCGCTAGTCATCATGGCAACATTCCTGATATCCGGCTACATCTCCTATCTCATTCACTTGCAATTGTTCACGAAAGAAGTAAGCAAGCAATTCGCTAAAGCCAACGAGCAGGCTGCTTCCCGTCTGGACTTGCAGATCCGCGATATTTACCGGATATCCAACTTCATCGTATTCCATCCTTATGTGCAAGAAGTACTTAAGCGTTCTGCGGCTGCGGACAACAGGGAAGCCATTGCGAAAATCTATGATCAGAATGTGCTCGACAAGCTGCTGATGCAAGTGAAATTTGACGAGAACAAGCTATACACCATGTATTTATTCGATACGAAAGATAATGGCTTCTATTTCACAACGTCTAGTACAGCGCCTACTTTGCTTCGTTTGGATATCTACGATGAAGTGAAAGACCGCCTGGAATCCACCATGGGTAATCTGGTCTGGTTCCCCGCGCAGGTTCACGAACCGGGCTCGGACCAAATGCGGAATGTTTACGTAGCGGCTCGTTATATGAAGGATATGGCACAGGCGAAGTATGGGATTATGGTCATGTTGTTTGAAGAATCGTTGTTCTCGGAGGATCTGAACGAACTTGTGCGAGATGAGAAGGCCAATGTATTCTTGTTCGATAAGCAGGATCGCCTCGTATATACGGACATTAAGGGCGGTGAGACGGTTCCGGATCCATCCATGATCAAGTCGGACATGACGGATACAGCAGACGGAATTTCATATGTTTACGTGAAGAGCCAGTCCAAGCAGGTCGATTATACGTTGATCAGCCGAGTGTCACTCGATGAGTTGAAGAGCCGTAGTTCGATTATCTTTCAGGCGGCAATCGCGGTCGGCTTGCTTGGCTTGGCAGTTGCCAGTGTACTTGTCATGCTGACGGGTAACCGGCTGCTGCGGCCGCTCAAACAGCTAGTAACCGCTATGCGCCGCATGAGGATGGGGAATTTCGATACGCGGATTGACATCCGTACAAACGACGAATTAGGATTCATCAGTGAGAGTTTCAACGACATGGCCCGTAATATCAAGTCGCTGATCCAGGAGGTGTACGAGCGCCAACTAAGTGAGCGTGAAGCGGAGTTGACCGCACTCCAGGCGCAGTTGAATCCGCATTTTTTGCATAACACGCTCGATACGATCTATTGGAAGTTGTATTTGCAAGACGACAAAGAGACGGGGATGCTCGTCGTCTCACTCTCTAACATGCTACGCTACGCGCTGGAGCCAGTGGAGACGCACACGACGCTACAGGAGGAGATGACGCAGACTCGCAATTATTTAATGATACAACACTCGCGCTTCGGCGAAGGTCTGAATGCGATGGTAAATGTGGATGAGGACATTCTGGAGGAGCCTGTGCCCCGATTAATTCTCCAGCCCCTTGTAGAGAATGCGTTCGTACATGGTTTCGCCGATAAGACAGATGGGAAGACGTTAATGATTCGTGCAGCGCGGATCCAATTGAACGGCAAGAATGCTATTCAGATCGAAGTAAAAGATAATGGCAAGGGGATGGAAAATGATGAGATCAAAACGTTGATGGCGCAGGCTATGCATGAGAGCGGACAAGTCGTTCCTTCCAAGACGGCCGACGGGAAGCGAAGGATACCGATCGGTCTCCGCAGCGTGGTGCGACGGATTAAGCTTCTATATGGCGAGCCTTATGGCATTACAATAGAATCGAAGTCGGGCGGTGGAACGTGTATCTGGGTAACGCTGCCTTGCGAGAGTGGCGGAAATAACGGGAGGGAGAAAGGGAGCTAAGATCATGAAAGGAACAATGTTGATTGTAGACGACGAACTGACTATCCGCAGGGGGCTCGCGAAGCTGATTGACTACAACGATACCGGGTGGGTTGTGATCGGGGAAGCGGACAACGGCGAGGAAGCCATTCACAAGATGAACATCATGCAGCCGCAGCTAGTACTGACGGATATTCGCATGCCCTTGGCTGACGGCCTGGCGGTGGCAAAGCACGCGGCGCAGCACATGCCGGGGACGGCGGTTATCATCCTGACTGGACACCGGGATTTTGATTACGCGCAGGCGGCTATCCATTACGGAGTCAGAGACTTCTTGCTCAAGCCATGCTCTGAAGAGGAACTATGCAGAGTTCTAAGGGAGGCCTTCGAATCAATGCGGGAGAAAGAACTGCTGCGGGAGAAAGAAGCACGCAGAATCCGGCAGCAGGAGGAGCATTTGCTGCGTTGCATGCTGCTCAGGCTTCCATGTGAGGCAGAAGCGCTTCGCCAGGTGGAGGGCCGGCTCGTCGGCCACGAGCTGTGGCTGCTCCGCATAGCGACGTATATGCCGGAGCCGCGAGGTTACCGCCAGCAAGACATGAGGTTGCTGCAATTCTCCATCGGCAACATTATCGAGGAGATGCTCAACGATCAGACGAAAGGGCATCGATGGTTCCCGTTGGAGTTCAATGAGATCGCATTGTTCCTTGAGAAACACGATATAAACGCCTCTATGCTTGGAGAGGTGGCTTCTAAGCTGGACGAGTTACTAGGGCTGGATGCCGTCATGTCCTTCTGCGGAGTGATCGAGCGTGTCGGGCAGGCAGAGCAGCTGTACGGCGCAAAGGTATCCGGCAGGCGGCCTTCCGCGGGGGACGCTGTGAAGCATGTTGGCGTTCTTGAAAGTTTTGATGAGGAAAGAGTCCGGACATATGCTGGAGAATTGACGTCGCTCCTGTTCCTCGGAAGGCAGGCCGAGCTGCAATCGTACCTTGTTCAATTGGCCGTAAACGTAGCCGATGCGCACATAGATGAGGAAGAACAGAAGATGAACGCGCTCAGCGCCGCAATAGCGCTGAACGAGGTTATGCGGAAGGAATTTGGACACGACGCTTCTTCGGATACCAGTCTCGGAGACCGGATCGGCAAGCTGAGCCGATTGCAGGGCAGTAATGCGATAGGTGAGTGGTTTGAAGAGCATCGGGCTTCCTTCGAGCGAGTGTTCATGAGATGGCTAGGAGAGCGCAATTTCGGATCTGTCGACCAGGCAATCCACTATGTAGAGGAGAACTATATGAAAGACTGCAGCCTGAGAGCCGCCGCTGCGTATGTTCATCTTAGCACCAACTACTTCGGCAATCTGTTCAAGAAGGCGATGGGAGAAAGCTTCAATGCATATGTCGCAGGGTACCGCTTGAAGAAGGCGAAGCTGCTTTTGGCCAACACGGATATGAAAATAGCCGAAATCGCCGAAGCAACCGGCTGCCTGGACCCCAACTATTTCGCGACCATCTTCAGGCAGAGCGAGGGAATGTCACCCACGGAATACCGGAAATCGAAGAATGGCCAGTAGCAGATTTTTCGAGAAACCGCCTTTCGGCAGTCACCGAGGGGCGGTTTCTTGCATTCACAATCCTTGATAATTGAAGATAATGCGTCGATGAACGAAGGCGGGCTTGTGTTCCTGTGTCCTATAATAGTATCAACGACATAAGGAAAGGAGCTGCTACAGCATGGAGACATCACCTACAGCTACGGCGGAGAATCGGCTGCCCCGAGCTGCGAAGGCGGGCAGATGGAACAAGCGAGTCCTGCGCGCCAACATTCCGCTTATGCTGTTGTTTTTGCCAGGTGTACTGTATTTCTTTATTTTTAAATACGTGCCGATGGGCGGCTTGATTATCGCGTTCAAGGACTACAATTTTCACGACGGCGTATTTGGAAGCCCATGGGTCGGGTTGAAGCATTTCGAAACGATCTTCAGTCAGCCGCACATGCTTAAAATCATCCGTAATACGGTGATGCTGAGCTTATTGAATGTAATCGTCGGCTTTCCGTTTCCAATCATTCTGGCGATCATGCTTAACGAAGTGCGGCGGATGTGGTTTAAGAAGATAATTCAGACGATCGTGTATCTGCCTCATTTTTTCTCATGGGTCATTATCGGAGGATTCGTCGTCACACTGTTCTCGATGGATTCCGGAACGCTGAATCATTGGATCGCCAGGTGGTTTGGAGATTCATACCCCTTCTTGTACAAGCCATTGTCCTGGATTTCGATCTATCTTGGCACCGGCGTTTGGAAGGAGATTGGCTTCGGATCGATCATCTATCTGGCGGCACTGACATCGATCGATCCGAGTCTCTACGAATCCGCGAGCCTTGACGGGGCCAGCAAGTTCAGGCAGATCTGGCATATTACGATCCCGGGTATCAGCTCGACGATCATCCTGCTGCTCATCCTGTCCATGGGACGCGTCATGGAGGTAGGATTCGACCAAATCTACGTGCTGCAGACACCGATGGTCACCGATATCTCAGAAGTTATCAGCACGTACATGTATAATATCGGTCTGAAAAATGCGCAGTTCAGCGCTGCATCCGCGCTTGGCATGTTCGAGTCGATCGTTGGCTTGATCCTTGTGCTTTGCGCAAATGCTATTGCACGGAAATATGACCGGGGGCTGTGGTAAGGAGTGATGAATCAATGAGAGCATCCAGAGGCGAGAAAGTTTTCTATGCTGTTAACTACATTATATTGATCCTGCTGGGCATTACGTGTTTGTTTCCGTTGCTTAACACGATCGCGCTGTCACTGAGCGACGTACATGAGATCGAATCCGGCAATGTCACCTTTTTCCCGATCGGGTGGAACACTGAAGCGTTCAGGTCGCTGATTGAGGGGACCCGCATCCTGGGGGCGTTCCGCAACAGTATCATCCTCACGGTAGTGGGCGTGGCGGCAAGCATGGTCGCGACGATTATAACAGCCTATCCGATGTCTAGGCGCATCTTCATCGGCCGCAGACCGTTCACGCTGGTCATCGTCTTCACCATGCTGTTCTCGGGAGGACTGATTCCGACGTATCTCGTTGTGAAATCGCTCGGACTCATCAATTCGTATTCGGCGCTGTGGCTTCCGGGGCTGATCAGTGCGTATAATCTGCTCATCATGAGAACCTTCTTCGAGAACATCCCGGATGAAATCGATGATGCGGCCCGCATCGACGGTTGCTCCGAGATGGGCTATCTGCTTCGCATTGTGTTGCCGCTCTCGACATCGGTCATAGCGACACTGACGCTGTTCTACGGAGTCGGCTATTGGAACAGTTTCATGAACGTGCTGATCTACATTAACGAGACGGATAAGTACAACTTGACGGTGCTGGTGCAGAACATGATCAAGAGCCAGAGCTTGCTCCAAGAGATCGTCAACACAGGGGTGACGGACGACGTGCAGCTCTCGATCGTGCCCGAATCGCTCAAATCGGCGGGCGTGCTTGTCATGGTGCTGCCGATGCTGGCTGTTTATCCATTCGTTCAGAAGTACTTCGTAAAAGGCGTCATGCTCGGTTCCGTCAAGGGCTGAGCCGATCATATACGCAGCGCCGTTTGACGCGCGATATTTTGAACAGAAAAGGGGAAATGAAATGTCCAGTAAATCATGGTTATCCGGTCTGATGGCTTTCTCGCTCGTCGCGGGGACGATGCTATCGGGCTGCTCTTCCAACAACGAAGAGAACAACGCGAAGGAACCGGCAGCGTCGACGAACAGCGCCTCAAAAGAGGAGCGTAAGGATATCTCCGTCATGATCTACGACCGAGGCCGCGTCACGCCAGATCAGGGGACAGTCGAGGAGAACTTCTGGACGAAGTGGATGAATGAGAACGGTCCGGCTAATGTCAAGTACGTGGCGATTCCGCGCGGCGAATCCGGGGATAAACTGAACGTACTGTACGCGTCAGGCAGTGCGCCTGACCTGATTCTGGAGTTCAATCAGAAGATCCGCAACCCTCTATACCAGCAGAAGCAATTGATGCCGCTCGATGATCTGATCAACAAATACAGCGTGGAATACAAGCAGTATATGGAGAAGTATCCAATCCTGAAGAAGGCGTCCACAGAGAGTGACGGCAAGATTTATTATTTCGGCAAGGTGAACTATGTCATACCCAATCGCGGTCTCTTGATTCGAAAGGATTGGCTCGATAAGCTGAAGCTGTCGATGCCGACCACGACGGAAGAGTTATACAACGTCGTGAAAGCGTTCGCGGAGCAGGATCCGGACGGCAACGGGAAGAAAGATACGTACGGAATCGCGCTTAATGGAGATACGGGGGCGAGCCTGCAGCAAACGTTCGGCGCGACGAGCAAGTGGGCCGTGCAGAATGGTGAACTCGTCGTCGACTGGAACCGCAAGGCTGACTATACGTCGTTCGCGAAGCGCCTCTACGACGAAGCACTGATCGACCGCGACTTCTCAACGGACAACGGCACGAAGTCGAAGCAGGACTTCATTAACGGCAAACTGGGCATTTTCGGCTTCTTGGGCAAACCTGTCGATGCTCAGCTGAATTTAATCGATCCATTAAAGAAGAACGCACCGAGTGCTGAACTCGCGTTCCTACCTTATCCGACAAGTCCGGAAGGCACCTTCCTGCCAACGCTACAAAATCCGGTTCAAACGCCGGGTGCGATCAGTGCGACGGCCAAAAACCCGGATGCGGTTGTGAAATATGTCGACTTCCTGATAAAAGAGAGCACGTCCACCGCGCTGTTGTATGGCCTGGAGGGCACGCATTATCAGATGAAGGAAGGCGTTCCGGTTACCACAGACGTGGATAAACTGAAGAAGGAAGTCTCAAATATGACCGGAGACATGCGCATGCTCAGCTCCATAGGCGGCATACTCACGAAAAACGACATGCCACTTATCCAGTATCAGAACGATGAGCGCAAACAGGAACTACAAGACCTGTTCGATACGTACATGGATACGTATGTGAAATCCGACCGTTCGTATCCGGAGTTGACAGTTTCCGAGCTGATGCCTACGCTGCCGAGCGATCTGGCAACGATCGAGTCGAACCAAGATAAAGCGTTGCAGGACATCTGGCTGAAGTCGATCGTTGGCGGATCGAAGTACACGGTCGAAAAGGCGCTGCAGGATGCGCAGAAGGAATGGAACGACGCCGGCGGCAAGCAGGTCGAGGAATGGTACAAAAACTGGTACCAAAACGATCGGGACAATGCGATTCTCGCGGATGAGATCATCGATCTTGCGAAGCAGACCTACAACGACTACAAGAAGATCCGCTCGGAACTGAAATAACGAGAACAGAGACACCTTAGACGCTCATGGATGCACACAATTGAAGGGAGGAGGGAAGACTGGTGCCTCAGCGTCCGGTTCTTGCCTCCTTCTTCATGCTTGGGAGGACGAAACGTATGACTAATATTTACTTGCATATTCTCGACATGGGACGGTACTTCCAGATCAACGAACTTGCCAACCCGGCGTATCGTCTGATGGAATTGATGATGAAGAGGGGGTGGTAGTATGACGGCTTTATTTCCAGAGCAGCGAAGCGCGGCGGCTCGGCTCGGTCAAGATGATATTGATTGGATTGTGCGGTTGGTTGCAGGCAAATACTTAGCCGATCACCCGCCTCTCCCGTTCGTGTACCGGGCGTTCCGGGCTGGTGGCGTACGGCAGGAGGCGGACGGGCGTTACGATCTGAATTTGAGGGAGCGGCTGCCCGGCTCCGAGTTTGGGCAATCTGCCTTCGCGCTTGGGATTGTCTGGAGCGACGGCAAGCAAAGGATGGATCTGGCGGTCAACTGCTGCGGTCCGACGAAGCTGTGGATTAACCGTGTGCCCGTCTACAAATCTAATATCGCGGAGGAGGTCAATCGCGAGGTCGTGAAGACGTTCGGCGTCGAGTTGGAGGAAGGCTGGAACGAGCTTTGCCTTCAGCTACGCGATGCTCCTTCGGGCTTCGGATGCCTGATCGGCTCGGCGAGGAGCAAGTGGGCGCCTCTCGACGTACTGTCGCCGTTCCGCGATCGAAAGGGAGAAGCGGGCTGGGTGTATTCCGAGCCCGTGCAGGAGAGCTGGCGCGATGAAGGGAGTACGCTGCCGGACGCGCTGGGGGACGAAGCGGACAGCGGCCTGATCTGGCATCCGGGCGAATCAGCCAAGTCAGCAGGCGGAACAGGCTCCTACACGCTCTGGTGGAGCAAGCTCCGTCAGCCGTTTGCCGGGGCCGTCGATGTTCGTTTCAAGGGTGGCTTCGCCGGTTCAGCATGTCTGTATGTGGATGGGAAGCTAGAGAGCGAGGGGAAAGGCAAGGCATTAGAAGCCAATTTGCGCTTGGCTTACGGCACGCATGATGTCGTCATGATCGCTGACGCTCCTTTCACGCTCAGCGCGTCTTGCACAGCCGGAGACGTTGGCGACCCTGCCGAGCTGATCTTCGCATGTCCGCATTCGGTTTACGGGTACGCTGGCACATGGCTGGCGCTGGGCGGCTTCGATGAGCCGCCAGCGGATATCGCTCTTGAAGGTCCCGCCATCTCGAAGCTGTATGCGAACCGGGGGGAGCCGAGGTATTGGCTGACGAGTGATGGGAATGCTTCTGTTCGGCCCTACATTGCGAACAGGCTGTTTGGACGCTGGACCTATCCGCTTGGCGTAACGCTGTATGGTTTGCTGCGGGCTGGCGAGCATTTGAAGCGCGAGGATATCTCCGCTTACGCAGCGTCTCACCTGCAAGCATGCGTTGACGCTTATGGGTATTCGCGTTGGGATCGGAAAGCGAACGGGTATCCGTCTGTCAACCATCAGCTTGTCGAGATGACGATGCTGGATGATTGCGGCTCCTGCGGCTCGGCGATGCTGGAGGCGGCTAAGCGGTCGCTGGTCGATGGCTGGGAGCAGGCGGCGAAGGATATCGCCGACCACATGTTTCGCCTTCAGGAGCGGAAGCCGGATGGCGCGTATTACCGAAGGCAGATCGGTTATTTCATGGAGAATACATTGTGGGCTGACGATCTCTACATGAGCGTACCGTTCCTGATCCGTTACGCGGAGCTGGCTGGACGGCCGGAGGGGCTGGACGAGGCGGCGCGTCAGTTCCTGCTGTTCCGCGATTACTTGTACATGTCTGAGATTCGCCTGATGAGCCATGTCTACGACTTCAAATATGATACGCCGACCTATATACCGTGGGGGCGTGGCAACGGTTGGGTGCTGTTCTCGCTGTCCGAGCTGTTGGAAGCTCTCCCGAGACGGCATGCCGCGTACGAGGAACTGCTTGGCTTCTTCCGGGAGCTGAGCGCAGGCGTAATGGAGATGCAAGGCGCAAGCGGCTTATGGCATCAAGTGTTGAACGAACCGGACTCTTACGAGGAGACGTCCTGCACGGCGATGTTCGTCTATGCTTACGCCAGGGGCCTGCGGCTGGGGCTGCTCTCCGAGAGAGAGGGCTACGGGCGGGCCGTAGAGCAAGGCTGGCATGCGCTCGCTGAGCGGTCGATCGACGAAGCGGGCAACGTGCACGGCGTCTGCATCGGTTCCCGCTATGCCTTTTCATCGGACTATTACAAGAATGAGCTGCCATGGGCGACCAACGACACGCATGGCATCGGCATTGTCATGCTTGCGGGCGTCGAAGTCGCCGAGCTACGAGATTATTACGCCATTCCGGCGAGCGAAGGAGAGAGCGGATCATGAGGAGAACCTACGAGAGCAACGCACTTACAACGAAAGGAGAGCCGATGCGGAGGTGGCTCTATGCCGGGCCGTTCGAGTTGGACGTGTCCGAATTGTACGTCACTAATTACGACGTGCCGCTCGAGCCGTTTCTGCCGTTCATGAGAGAGGCGGAAAGGCAAGCAAGGGATTGCACGCCCGGGGAAGGACACGCCATGGAGCTGTTCGGGCAGGCGGAGCAATGGGCGCTCAAGCGAAGCGATCCCTCAGAGGCTAAAATGACCTGGGCGCGCTTCGGCGTATTTGCGCGCTTCCTGGCGACATGTGCATACACGCGGATCGTGGCTAACGAGGCGGGCACCTACCGATTTCGCCTATGGGTGGCGGGAAGTGTCGTCGTATTCGTAGGCGGCAAGGAAGTGTTCCGCCACGAGCGGCTCGGACGCACAGAGGGGGAATTCCGGTTCGAGGCTGAGCTGGGACAAGGTGTGAACGATCTGCTGATCGTGCTCTGCAACGTTCATCTTCACTGCTCGAATTCGTTTATGCTGATTCCCGAGAGTGACGGCCTTGCGACCGAGCTGACGCTCCTCGGGGAATCTGCCGAGCGCAAACGGATCGAATCGGATTTTGCGAGATTTTATTTACGGCAATACGTCTTGAGTGGCGAGGATCGCCTGTTGCTTGAGACGGAAGGACATTTGGCTGCTTCAGGTGCTTGGCGTCTCTCTGTATACCCTAGTATCAAAGGCGTGAAGCTGTCCACCGCGCCCGTCTGGTCGGATTCCCGACGGTTTGTCGACGGCAGGCCGCAAGAGCTCTGCGGCTGCGCGGAGCTTCGTTCGCTCGGCGAATACTCGCTTCATATCGATTATGAAGCGGTGGACGGCTCGCGTATCGAGGGAGTTCGCCAGACGTTCTACCGTATCGCCTTCGTCGATTGCCCCAAGACGGCTTCGTTTGAGGAGCGAAAATCCGATCTCATGCGCCGATATGCAGGCGGCGAAGCCCTCACTCTGTCTGCTTATGGAACGGTGGCGAAGCGCAATGGCGTTTACAGCGAGTTAATGAAGCTTGCGCTCGGAGCCAAGCCCGACGAGAAGGCAATTGAGGAGACAATCGCCTACATTAACGGGAGGTACGATTGCGCGGATTTCGCGATGCACGGGCTAATCCGGCTGTATGCCAGGCACCGGAATGGCGTCGCACTGTCGCAAGAGCTCCTGGAGTCAATGAAGCGTTGCATCCTCGAATTCAAGTATTGGGAAGATGAGCCGGGAAGAACGATGATGTTCACAAGGTCAGAGAATCACGAGATTCTTTTTTTCAGCGCGGAATATCTGGCAGGGCTTCTGTTCCCGGGAGAGCACTTCGCGAACAGTGGTCAAAACGGCCTCTTCCATATTCAGAAGGGCAAGGTGATGGCGGAACGCTGGATAAAGGAGAAGGGGACCTACGGCTACATGGAGTGGCATTCGAACACGTATTACGAAGAGGACCTGCTCGCGCTGCTCAATCTGTACGATTTCGCCGAGAGCAACAGCTATCTGCGCATTCTTGCAAAGCAATTGGTCGATCTGACCGTCTTCATTATCGCCACCCACAGCCACAAGGGCGTAATGGGTACGACCCACGGCAGATGCTACGAGGAGACAATTATCCATCCGGAGCTTGAGGCGATGAGCCATCTTAACTGGCTGTTATTCGGAGTGCCGAAGCGGCTGCGCGCAGACAAATTGTCCATCGGCGCTGCCGCGCTTATGGACAGCGGCTACGTGCCCGATCCAGAACTCGAGGTGATCGCAAACGACGATTCGGAGCAGCTCACGTTGACCCGTATGGGGCTGTTCCCGCACGAAGGACTCGGCGGAGTCAATTGCTCGACGTACCGGACGAAGGATTACATGGTGTCCGGTCTGGTCGAATCGCAGGCGGGCCGGCACGGCCATCAGGTGCAGGCGGGACAGGTGCTTCTCGACGGAAGCCTTCCGGTGTTCGTCACTTGCTTTGACAACAAGTCCGAGTCGGCGCGTCCCTCTTATTGGGGAGGCCAATATGTGATGCCGAAGACGATCGCCTACCGGAACCTGCTCGCCTACATTTACCGGATTGATAGTACAATTGGATTTACGCACTGCTACTTCCCTTTCGGGCAGTTCGATGAGACGCGGGAAGAGGGCAAATGGCTGTTTGGCAGGAAGGGCTGCGCTTACGTCGCAGTGTATTCGCTGAAGCCTTGCGAACGAACGATATCCGGCAAATATAAGAACCGGGAGCTTTTATGCTACGACAAGCGCAACATCTGGATCATCGAAGCGGGCAGCGAAGCTCAGTACGGATCGTTCGACGCGTTCGTCCAAGCCGTCACGAACGCTCGGTTGCTCGAAGCCGGCGACGAAGTCGTCTATATATCCCCGCTTGCTGGTGAATTTCGGCTTAGCTGGGAACGAACATGCCTGCGAGATGGCGAGCCGATACTGGCTGACAACTATCCACTCATCCGCAACGAACTCGCCAACAGCGAGTATGGTAGCGGATTGGCCGAGTTGCGGTTAGGCAGCAAGAAGCAAATATTAAATTTCAAGATCTAGTAGATCGTTTATGAAATAACGCAAGAACATGTTTCATCCATTTTAAAGCGGGAAAAGGAGACGAATACATGGATTTTTGGAGGCAGCCGGAGAGCTATCGCCATATGCTTCAACTGCAGGAAACGGCCACGGGAGTAAGACTCGTCCGATTCACCGATATGCAACTCAAGCATTTCGAGAGTAATGAAGCCCATTTGCTGCGGGCTCGCTGCCCGGCCGGCATCAGTCTGGCAGTGGACACGAATGCCGTGTGGCTAGAGATTGAACTTCTCGTAGAAGGAGCTGCGCGTAACTATTTGCAGGCAACGGCGATCGTCCGCGACCACTGGGTCGACGCGGTCTCGCTAGAGCGGATAGGTGCATTACCGCATACGGCTGTACTAAAAATTCTTTTAGATCCGCCTGCTGATCCCGGGGAGCTGCGACGCGTCGAAGTCTATTTGCCCCATGCATCGTTTTTAACCGTACAAAACGTACGGCTGTCCCCGGGGGCTTTCGCCACTCCTGCGAAAGATCGACCCGGCCAGCGGCTGCTCTGCCTCGGCGATTCGATCACTCAGGGGTTCGAATCTCGAAATCCGGCAGGTACGTACCCGGTTCGACTCGCACGCCTGCTGAACGCTGAACTTCTCAATCAAGGCGTAGGAGGGCATATGTTCGATCCCGACAGCTTTGATCCGGAGCTCCCATTCGAACCCGATTTGATCACGGTTGCTTACGGCGTGAACGATTGGATGAAGGATGTGACGGCTGCCAGAATCGAACATCAGGCTCGGCAGTATATCGAGCAGGTATGCGACAGGTACGCAGACGTGCCCGTGTTGGTCATCACGCCGATCTGGCATCACTCCGAGGGGCTAGCAAAGGCTGCAGGCACGCTCTCCGACGTTCGCGGCTCGATCACGCGCGTTGCCTCCGGATTTGCGCAAGTCCGCGTCATTGACGGCGCGCAGCTCGTGCCGAGGTTGCCGCATCTGTTCGCGGACGGCGTACATCCAACCGAAGAGGGCTTCGGCCACTATGCCGCTGAGCTTTATAGCCATGCTGCAAGCGCGATCCGCCTTTGACGGTGGTTCATATTAAGCCAGCGAATCCTCGTCAATATTGGATGTATCCTGTTTGGATTTAATTATTTTCGTTATGGATAAGTGCGGATTCTGAACAAACAGGCGAAAAATAGACTTCACAAAACCTTCGACCGCTTGAATCGTTTGTTCAATCCGGCGCCGATCCTGTTCGTCTTGTACGGCTTCGAGCGGGTGGGCCTCCTCTTTCCTCAGAAAGCGATTCAGCTTCGGCATGGACTTGCTCCAGAAATGGTAGTCGAAAGCTCCGGTGACCTGTTTCATTTCCCGGAACGTACACTCGATTTTGAAACGATAACCGTATAAGCGAATGATATCTGTAGCCGAAAGCGTGAAATCCGTACTGGCCAGAATGGAGCAGCGGCCCTGATGAATGACCAGCACAAAACGCAATTCCTGATACCAACCCTGCCCCCAAAGCAGATCCAGGCAGAGAAATTCAACCGTCTCTTCCTTACCGTACAGGGGAACGATGGTGGTTTGAAAATCGGCAGCACGAGTCGAGAAGAGTTCCTTCAGTTTGACCGATTTGCCTTTTTTCGGGGGGCGGTTGTTCGATCATCTGAACGATATGGGAGAGCCTCTCTGACTCAGCGCCGGCTTGCTTCCAGCCCAGGATGGTTTGGATGCCGTCTTGCAGATTCATGAACAAGGGCAAACTGAACCATTTTCGGGAATCACCAACAAGAATGCCGATGGCTCCAAACAGATGGCCGAAAATATACTCGCCTTTGGAGACGTTTTCGGATTCCTGATGAAGTTTCTTGACACCCGGCATCCGGCGACCATTACATAGCAGCTCGAAAGGCGGTAGAGTACGTTATGTCCAAAAAGCTCATTCTCCCCCACCTTGGTTTCCTACTGGTTTACCTGCTGTGGGGCATTAATATCAGCTCCATGAAAATCGGCGGCCGGGAATGGGATCCGGTCATGTTCAACGGTCTCCGGTATCTCTGTATCGCGCCGCTGCTATGGGGCTTCACTTATTTCACGTTGAAGCGGAACGGGTTCGGCTTCCGCATGGAGGGCCGGGACCTCGTCCGGATCCTGTTCCTGGGCGTCCTCTCCGCGGTCGGTATGGAAGCCATGCTGTCCTATGCGCTACAATATTCCAACGCGGCCAACGGCTCCGTCTTGGGCAGGGGCTTCATGCCGGTGCTTACCGTCATCATTTCTCTGGCCTTAAGGGAGATCCGACTGACCCCGCGCATCATGATCGGCCTCCCCTTCGCCTTCGCCAGCGTCATCCTCATGGTAGCCGGAGGCCAGCAGGGACTGCACTTCGGGCCGGATACGCTGCGGGGAGACGTACTGCTGCTGCTCCGCAGCCTATTCGGGGCTTTCTATCTGATTCTTATGAGCAGACTGACCTCCAAGTATCCGCTTATGCTGCTGATATCCTGGGAAATGACCGCCGGTGCCCTGTCCATGCTGCCGTATGTGCTCTGGAAGGCGGATGCCGCTTATTTCGCGAGCGTAACCCCGACCGGTTGGATCAGTCTGCTGTATACCGCCTTCCTGGCAACGATGGTCGGATTTACGCTGCACAATTGGAGCCTTGCGCGACTCGGCCCCTTCAAAGCCTCCTTCTACGGCTACATCCTTCCGATCACGGCGGCCGCTGCCGGTTATGTGCTCCTGGACGAGTCGCTGTCACTGCTTCAGGTATTGGGCGGCATCGGTGTCCTGTTCGCCATGTTCCTGGTGCAGCGCGACCGGATGCAGAAGAACGTCAAACCGCCTGCCCGGGATGCGGGTCAGACAGCAGCGTCTTGACGCTTTACTGACTCTGTAAGTAAGCTACATCTTTCCTTGCTTTATCCAAGACCAGATTCGATATGAACCAAACAATGCCGAAAGCAGCACAAGATTCCACAACATTGTACGTTTGCGAGAGTTTATGCATGAATGTGTCATTTTCTGGACAGTCAAAACTTTAACCAACCCTAAGAAGCCAGCAATCCCCCTAAATTCTGAGAGATTTCTTGCTTGCTGTGAATAATTTGGGTTATGTGCAAATGCCTGTTTTGGGCAAACAGCCGAGCCCTTGTCCCCATAGCAAGTCAACGCAGAGGTAGGAGATGGTTTCCTCCTTGCCATACATCGGGATGGTTGCCGTCTGGAGCTCAGCACGGGAGAGGAAGAGTTCCTTCAGTTTGACCGCTTTGCCTTTTTTGGCGGGGCGGCCACGGCCACGGAGCTTGACCGGCGGTCGCTCATAGGAGACACAAGACCGCTTCGCCTTGGTGACGATGTGCAAGCATGTTTTCGAAGCTTCCTGGTGCTTGGCTAGCCGCGATAGAGCCGGAACGGACAGAAAGTAGCGATCCAGTAAGAACAAGGCCTTACCGAACACTTTCGCCGCTTCGAAACCGATATCGATCATCTGAACCACGTGTGAATCTTGGCGTTCGGGCTCCTCCGAGTCCCACGAAAAAATCGTCTTCACCCCATCCTGCAAGTTCAGGTACAGAGGCAACGGCAAACCCAAGTCACGCAAAATCGAAGTAGCTCCAAGGCGGTCTGAACGCAGCATGAGGCCAATCACGATCACCACAAACCAGGTAGGTGGCGTTCCTGTAACTCTTTCATCGATAGATCTCCTTTAAGGGTGAAAACTTGAGGATACCAGACTATTGGCTGAAAGAGTTATTTTTTTGAGAACTTTTCACTGTCCAGTTACAAAGTAACCAGCCGTTTAGAAGGCTTGCTTCGTAGTTTATAAACAAGACCTGTATTCTTTCGAGATAATTCGTTGATAATCGAAGGCGGAATGGCCGACGACCGTCCTATAATTGGGTTAACCCAGCTCACGAAGGGAGCGTACATTATGGAAATCGCATCGCGGTGGGTGAAGCGGCAACATTTCGCTCATGCTTAAGGCTGTCGAGTTGCTCTATTTAAATCGGAAGGCGTTTGCAGAACAGGATCCGGACGGCAATGGCTAGGGGGATATCTACGGCCTTGCCCTGAGCGGAGATACTGGGTATAACTTGCGGCAAGCGTTCGGTGTGACGACCCGTTGTGGGTAAAATAACAACGAGCTGTCGAATAGCTGGGAAGGTCTAGTGGATTTCAATTCGTTCGCCTAATGATTATATGACGGGGGGCTGAACGACCGGGAGGGCAGACGGGGACGAACATCGACGATTCGGAGCAGGATCATCCCGATCTGTTTACGGACGGGAAGTATCGGCGTTTCACCATCGAATTGTGGCGGCTGCTGGCCGACCGGTATAAGGACGAAAGGATTGTGGCCGGCTACGACTTGTTGAACGAACCGTTGCCCGACTGGTTTTCGCAATATAACGACCAGATGATGCCTTTTTACAAGGAGATGACCACATCCATCCGAGAAGTAGACACGCGCCACATGATCATTCTGGAAGGTGTGCACTGGGCGACAGATTGGTCAATTTTCACGGAGAAGATTGATGATAATCTGATGCTCCAATTCCATAAATACTGGAGTAATCCCGATACGGAAAGCATATTCCCCTATCTGGAGAAGAGTGTGGAGTGGAACGTGCCTATCTTTATGGGCGAAGGCGGAGAGAACAGCAAAGAGTGGTACAGCGGGGCGTTTCAACTGTTCGAGGATCACGGCATCTCGTGGAATTTCTGGCCTTGGAAGAAGTTGGACACCCGCAATTCCCCCTGTTCCATTCATATGCCATCTGACTGGCAGCTGCTGGTCCGTTATTTGGAGGGAGAGAATCCCCCGAATCCGGCTTGCGCCGAACGGATTTTATGGGAATATCTCGATAACCTACCGCTAGAGCCCTGCACGTTCCATGAGGATATCGTCCGGTCCCTGTTTCGGCGGGCGCCGTTCCGTGTTCCGGCCGTGTTCTACGGATATAAGGGAGAAGGCGTAAGCTTCGGAACGGCTTCGGGAGGACACAGTGGGAGCCATCCGGAGTTTCGTGAGCGTGACTGCACCGATATCCGTTACGAAGATAGTGGAGACGGGCTAAAACAGGAGTTTTGGCACGGAAAGGGAAAATCCGCCAAACGAGCTTTCGTTCAATTGGCTGCAGGCGATTGGCTGGCCTACGATTTTACAATAGGGGTCCGCCCGGTGGAGAAAAGACCGAGGGCGTTTGCAATTCGGATGAAGCTGTGTCCCGTCCAAGAGAAGACTCGTGTAACGGTCGCAGTTAACAGCGAAAGCATAGGCAGCGTAGAAGTCACGGGCGAAGAAGGTGTCTGGCAGGAGGTTTATCTGGAGACTTCGAGTCTTCAGAAACCTGGAAGAATACACGTGGTCGTGAAGGCGGAAATAAACCCCGTTCGGATCGAATGGATTGAGATTTGATTCTGTAAGGTGGAGGGAGGCGGTTATATTGAAATTGAAAAAGCCAATTTTCGCTTTTCTGGCGATTATCCTGATTGCCGGAACCTGTATCTACTATGCGCGGGCTGGAGCAGCTAATCCGGATGATGCTTATATAGCCGAAGTAAACGGCAGCCCGATTACAGTAAAGGAATTCAAGCGTGAGCTGGAGCGGCAAAGACCTTCGGTCATTGACTACTTTCACCGGACATATGGCGCGGAATACAGCAACGATTTCTGGAAGGTCAAATACAACGGGGAGAACCCGGAGACTGTAGGGAAGGAACGGACGCTGAAGGAGCTTGTCAGATTCAAGGTTGAATTGGAGTTGGCTGAACAATATGGACTGGCTGAAGGAACGTCTTATGACGATTTGATCAGGGAGATGGGGAAGGAGAATGAACGGAGACAAGCTGCCATCAAAGCGGGACAGCCTGTATACGGTCCCATCTGGTTGGATGAGGACGCGTTCATTAATGTATACATGAGCAAACTGAGGAATGAACTAAAGGAAAAGCTCTCTAAGAATGAACTGCAAGTCTCCGATAAGGAACTAAAACAGCATTATGAGAGGATCAAAGACCCCTTGTTTGCAAATGAGCACAGTATCCGGTTTGAAAAAGTAGCCGTTTCCTATAAAGATGGCAATAGCATAGCCGACCAGCGGAAGCAAGCGGCAATGAAACTTATGAATTCTGTTCAACTTCTTATGAAACAAGGGAAGGGAATGTCGGAAGCAGTAAAAGCGCTTAAGGGAGACTATGAAGATGCAGCAATCCTTTACACAATTGCGGAGTTGAACAATAATACGGCTAGCAGCTATTTTAAGTCAGAACCAGTCCTTTATTCCGTTTTTAAGGGTAGCTTAAAGGTCGGTGAGAGCAGTTCGGTAATGGATGAAACGGCACAGGGTGAATACATCCTTGTCAGAATCACAAAAAGGAATGCAACAGGGTATAAAAGCTATGAAGATAACAGGCGCAATGTCTGGAGCAATTATATGGAAACAGCTTATGCCGACTATCTAAACAAACTTGTTGACGGAGCAAGTATTACTGTTAATACCAGACAATTCAACCGAATCACGTTAAGGTGAAAATATAAAAGAAGAATTGAAAGCGGTTACTATAAAGTGGGTAGACCCGTTCAATTTAAATGCTGATCGGATTTTAATACAATCAATTCCATGTGATTGGTTGGTTAAAATAAATCATTTTACAAGGAGGATTATTGATGAGGAAATTGAAAGGATTCAGGTTTTTCCGTTTACTTCTGGGATTGATGATGATTGCCACTTCTGTCATGCCAGTCTCATTACCGTCGGTCGTTCAAGCAGCAGAAACAGGAACAATGTATTACGTGGATTCGGCCGGAGGAAACGATGCAAGCGCGGGTACTACTGAAGGAACGGCATGGAAAACACTCGACAAAGTAAATGCCACTGTATTTCAGCCGGGAGATACGCTTCTGTTTAAGGCAGGCGGAGTATGGACCGGCACGCTTTCTCCCAAGGGATCGGGCGCCGAGGGAAGTCCCATCAAAATTGACAAGTATGGTGAAGGCAGCAAACCTTTGATTGCCGGAGCAGGAGCGGAGGCCGCGGTCTATTTCTACAATCAGGAACAATGGGAAGTTCGCAATCTGGAAATTACCAATGATGCGGCAACGAAGGCGGTCCGCAGAGGCATTCATGTGGACGGCAGCAGCGGAACCTGGTCGAACCCGAAGGTGTATAAGCATTTTCTTTTCGAAAATTTGGAGATTCACAATGTGAAAGGAACTACCGCCACAGATTATGTCCATAATGGCGGCATCATCGTCTGGGGAAAAACGTGGGACTATCACGTATCGGAAGTGGTGGTCAATAATTGCAAAATCTATTCCCTCGACAGTGTGGGCATCTATTTGAACGGAGCGCAAACGAAGTATTCGAACAATTTGAAAGTAACCAACAACCTGATTTATGATGTGGCGGCAGACGGTGCCTTAGTGTTAAATACAACGAACGGTTTGATCGAGAACAATATCGTGCATGACACTCACGTGAGAGCAAGCGGTTACCATGTACCACTCTGGGTATTTTCCGCCAAAAACAACGTGATTCAATTCAATGAGGTGTACAATACGGCGGCAGGTGGTGACGCCATGGCCTTTGACGCGGATTACCAGAGCGACGGAACGATCATCCAGTACAACTACAGCCACAACAATGCGGGCGGCGGCTTCCTGGTCGTCAACGACGGGACGGCTACAAGCAACTTCAACAAGAATACCGTCATTCGCTACAACATCAGTCAGAACGACAGCGGCGCCGTGTTCAATTTCAATGGAACGCCGGATACCACTTATGTATATAACAACACTGTATATTTGCCCTCCTCCTCCAACGCCAAGGTGATCAATCATTCCAACTGGGGCGGTTATGCCAAGAATACCTACTTCTACAACAACATTATCTATAATCTGGGATTGGGCGGCTATACGTTTGCCACCAGTACGAATAACGTATTTGAGCACAACCTATTCTACGGCAACCATCCGGCAAGTGAGCCTGCAGACCCGTACAAGATAACGGAAGATCCGCTCCTGGCCTCTCCGGGCTCTGGTGGGCTGGGCAAGGATACCCTGATCGGATACCAGCTGTTAAATACCTCCCCGGCCATCGGTGCGGGTAAGCTGATCGCAGGCAACGGAGGCCGGGATTACTACGGCAATACGGTTCCGGCGGACGCCGCTCCGAATATCGGAGCTTATCAGGGTGCGGGACTCGATCCGAACAGCCTGCCGCCTCTGCCGCAGCCGCCTTCGGAGGAGAATCTGCTGAAAAATCCCGGCTTTGAAACGGGGGACTTTACCAATTGGCCGATTCATTACAACGGGGTAACCATCGAAAATAACAATGCCCATACCGGAAGCTACTCGGCCAAGCTGACGGGATCTACCACAGGTGTGGAACAAACGTTAACCGGATTATATCCGAATACTATCTACAAGCTTTACGGATGGGGAAAAAGCGTGAACGGCGGCGATGCAGTCATAGGCGTCAAAAATTACGGCGGCACCATCAAAGACATCCATATGACCGCTACGAGCTACACCCGGAAGGAGATTACTTTCACGACGGGAAGCACCAATACAAGCGCGACTATTTACTTGTATAAATCAGGCGGAAGCGGGGACGTTTATTTCGACGACCTGGAATTGTTCCAGTTCAGCGCAAGCCCGGGAGGTCCGACAGGTCCGGTCTATACAGAGGGGACGAGTGACGAGTTCAATACCGCCGATCTCAATGAACAGTGGCATTGGGTCCGGGAGAACAGCTCAAATTGGTCCTTGAGCGCGCAGCCCGGCTATATGCGGGTTGTAAGCGAAGCGGGAGATATCACAAGCGGTCAGGCCTCGGCGAAAAATATTCTGCTGACTGGTGCGCCTGAAGGGAACTGGACGATCGAGACGAAGCTGGACGGGAAGCCTTCTTCCAGATGGTCACAAGGCGGCCTGATCGTCTACGTAGACGACAGCACCTATATCAGAATGACACGGCTTTACGGAAGCGGCAATCAGTTCCAGTTCGACAAACAGATTACTGGCGTCCGCGAGCATATGGAGGTTCCCGATACAATTGCATCGACGGTATCCTATCTTCGGATTGTGAAATCCGGAAACACCTATAGTGGTTATTATTCGGCCGATGGAGTCAATTACACCCAAGTATGGACAACACAGACGGCTGATCTCGCCGATTCCAAGATCGGCTTGATCACCTGTGCAGGGACGGGTCTTACGGCAAATTTCGATTATTTCCATATCATTCAGGATGGAGATTTGATCCCTGTGAGCACCATTTCCGTTGAAGGTGAGAACGGAATATCTACGATTACTAGCAAAGACGGTACTTTGCAGATGAACGCTTCGATCGTACCAGGGGACGCGTCCGATAAATCGGTAACCTGGTCGGTGTATGGGGAAAACGGGGAGGCGATGATTGACGGAAATGGACTGCTTACGGCGCTAAAAGATGGGATTGTTCGAGTGGCGGCAATGGCAAACGACGGGTCTGGGGTGAAAGGTGAGAGCGACGTGACGATCGATTCAACGCCGCCGGTCATCGAGACTCCAGAGCGGCTGACATTCCTGCAAACAGAATCTAGTCAACTCTCGTTTAGCGCAACCGATCATGTTAGCGGAGTTCGATCGCTAGCGGTTGTTTTGGACGGCGAAGCCGGGGACAATTCAATCACCTTAGAGGCGTTATCCC
>RCUU01000127.1_pt1 | contig 43079 bp, 37 predicted proteins | sample 2166211 | NCBI WGS metagenome assembly RCUU01 (sample SAMN09932620, study PRJNA488358) | compost metagenome | feature: garden; material: soil; isolation source: compost soil in phenylacetic acid-enriched culture | place: Germany: Experimental Botanical Garden Goettingen | collected 2016-01-27
GCGACTCAAAATCGTGAGGGAAACCGTGGGGGTTCGAGTCCCTTCACCGGCATCACTATTACAATAAAAGGCCTCAAGGACGAACGTCCTTGAGGCCTTTTGTTTTTATTTATTAGGTCGATTCAATGAAGTTTGGTAAAAGCGTTGCGTTACTGGTTTTCCTGAAGATCCTCGTTAGTATCTAAAGAATGTGGCTTCACAGATAATCCGTTGGCCTCGCGGATAAGAGAGAAGTAATGATCGCCACGTACGACTTCAAACTCCGATCCAAGTGCTTCGCTCATCGTGGCAACATCTGACGGCGTCAAGCTCCACGCTAGCAAGCCCAGTGAGACGAACAAGGGGGATTGACCATCCCAGTTGGCTTTGGCTTCCTCGAGGATGCGCAAACCGTCCTGAACGGTACTGATGCCCTGAATCGTTGATACCGGCAGAGAATCATTTACGATCTCCACCCCGTGGCGGTCCTCCCAGCTGAGGAACAGTCCAGGCGCTTTGTAATAACGCTCATAAGCTTCCGCATAAGCTGAGCCAAGCGGTACATTTTCCCCGTCGATTCGATTCAGTACATACGTGAGATTCATTCCACTCTTTTGCAAGTATTTATAAGATTTCTTGAGATAGTCCGCAAATGAGGCTTCTGGCCAAGCCTCAGGGTAGAAATAACCGGCGCCGGACGGTCCGGCGATAATCAGATCGTTAGCAGTTGCCGTCTGCCGGAAATAATTAAGCATGGCCGGTGCGGCATCGTACAACAGCGGGCTGGATGTCCAGTTGATCGGCACCTGACCGCGGGCGGGGTCATCCCACAAAATCCGCATGCGATGCTGATTATATTGGAAGTTATCGCCTTCGCTGAAGGTGTACGTGACATAGATTTTGTTCTCTAATGGAGGCGCAGCGGGTGCTTTGGTCTTGACCTGCTTCGCTTGGGTACCGGAGAAAACGGTCAGGTTGCTAAACCAGTCGGCAGCCAAGACGTAGACGCCATGGTTGGAGGTGACTTCCACGGAGCTGAACTCACCTGCTACGTCGTTGCTGAACCATCCGAGGTAAGGCGTACCCGGCTCGACGTCAGCCATGATTTTCTCGAACAAAGCTCTTTGCTCCGGATCATTCACTTCCAGCCAGAACACCATGGCTTTGTTGGCGACCGCATAATCGCGGAGATAACCGTACGGTTCTTTCTGCTCGGAGGAAGGGGGTTGAATGCTGCCGGCAGAAACTTTGTACTGGTTCCACATGTTGACGGAGGCCGTTAGCTCCTGGGTGCCTGCAGGCGGAACAAAGCGATAAACGAAGTATCGTCCGTTATCGGCGAAACGATGTCCGCCATCTCCGGCTGAAACCTGGGAGTCCTGCCGATCGTAAAGGAACGGTTCCTCCTCCGGTGTTCCCGGAATAAACTGGGCGATCGTTTGTCCGTCGGCCTGGATCACGATTTCATGCACGGCAGAACCCCAGCCGTCCTGCGTAAATGCATCGTCAAAACGCAAATAGACGGCATCCCCGCCCATAAACGGAGTCAGGTCCAGATCGTAAGTGTCTTTGTTACTGGCATCGCGAATTTGTTCGGTTTCCTCCGCAATCACCTCAAATGATTCAGGGAGTCCCGGAGGGAGTTTTACGGAGACGTTTGGACTGAGACCGACAAGCATGCGGTGCGTCGTTTGTTTCCACAGATGCTCGTATTGCCAGGTATAGGCGTCCATGCGGTCCTGGAACCGGCCGCGCAGATCGTCAAGTACCTTCAGGCGATAGGGAGAGACCTTGAGTTGTTGAGCTAATTCAGGGCTCGCGACAACGGCGTTTTTGAGTCCGGCTAAGGTCGTCGCGACGTTAATCGAGTCCGGAACCTCCGGATCGTAGATGATGATGCCTTTCACTTCATTTTTGTATTTCTTCACGAGATCCAATGCTTCATCGTTCAACTGATATGGAACCTTGAGATCGTTCAGCCAGGTTAACTTGCCCTCTTCTTCGTTCTCCAGCAAGTAGATGCGGGGTTCGGAACGGTTGATGACACCTTGCAATGTTGCCAGCAAGATCTTGATATCGCCAGGGGATTTTACCACATCGACTACATCAAGCCGTTTCACCTTCCCGAAGCTTGGAAGCGCTTGCGATTTAGGCCAGCTAATCGTGTTCTTGGATGCAGTCTCCGTTGAGGATTGAGCCGTTGCTGAGGTGGTGCCAAGGGTTAGGGACATTGTGCAGAATAAAACGAAACAAGTCATCGTTATTTTGCGAAACAAATGCGTTCACCTCGTATCCTCATATTTAGGGCCATCGTTCGTTCAGGTTCCTCTTGAAAGCCGGATCCTCGAATTCCCTCCTTTATCGGCCGATTGTGCAAAAGTTAACGATAGCACCTGTATAATATGTTTAATATATCCAATAGTGATTGTCAAGCAAGAGTACGACATTTAATGGATTGACGAAATGCTATAAATGATATAATGTGAATATATGGAGAGTAAGAAGATAGGAGAAGTCTTATGCAAAACGAACGTAAACCGTTATATATGCAGATTCAACAGCACTTCAAAGATATGATCCTGCAGGGCGTGCTGCGAGAGAACGATAAGATCCCATCGGAGAAGGAATTGATGGAGCAGTTTGACGTCAGCCGGATTACGGTAGCCAATGCGCTGATGCAGTTGGCGAAGGACGGTTGGATCTACCGGATCCCCGGCAGGGGCAGTTTCGTGAGCGAAGGGATCAGCGAGCTGCTCCAACGCCACCAAGGTTCGGCGGCACCGGACGGCGGACCTTGGACGGTACTTGATGGAAACCTTGGGGCATTGACGCATAACGTTGCCTCATTTGGCGGTGCTTTAACCGATGCTCAGCAGGGAGGTAGCGAAGCTGGGATCCAGGCTCCGGGTCGAAAGACGATCGGGCTGGTCATGCCGATGCTGGTCGACTATTTTGCCATTCGGCTGCTACAGGGGATTAATAACATCATTGCCGACAGTCCCTACAGCCTGCAGATTGTGTTGACGTACAATTCCATCGATCGGGAGAAGGAAGCGATCAACGACTTGATTCGTAAAGGGGCGGCCGGGCTCATTATTTTTCCGTGCGACGCGGAAACGTACAACGAGGAAATCTTGTCCCTCAAGATGCGGGGCTACCCATTCGTTTTGATTGATCGTTATTTGCCTGGCGTGGCCACGAATTTGTCGCGCAGCGACGGGTTAATCGGTGGACAGCTTGCTATCGATTATTTGTGGGGCTTAGGGCATCGGGATATCGCCATCTGCTCTGATTCGCCACTGCCCACGATTACGGTGGAGGAGCGGATTAACGGGTATATGGAGGCGCTCAAACAGAAGGAAGCGATGATTAATCCGGCGCTGATCCTAACCGATTTCAATGTAGATTATCGCGAAATCGACAAGAAGCACCCGTTGTACCGGTTCATCAAGAACCAGATAGCCACCGCCTATATTACACTAAACGGGCGGCTTGGCCTGCACATCTACTCGATTTGCAAGGAACTGGGACTCAAGGTGCCGGAAGACGTCTCGATCCTCACGTTTGACGATCCCTCGCCGGGGCTGCATGAATGGGGGTACTTCTCACATATCTCCCAATCCGAGATTGAAATGGGGGAGGCGGCAGCCCGTATTCTACTGGACATTTTCCAGAAGCCTGATGCCAAGGATTCGGGATACACGAAAGTGATCCTAGAGCCAAAATTAATCGAAAGCCAATCGACCGGACCGCTCCGGAAACGGACAACGTAAAAAGGAACGATTGACAGGACATCTGCTTGCTAACAAGCAGGTGTCTTTTTTTGCGAAAAATTAGCGATAAATGATATATCTAATATCTTGACATAAATGACATAGTGAAATATAGTTAATAATACAAATGGATAAACAACTAACAACCGATGCTTAATCAGTGCACTTCACAGTAAGGAGGGTTGCTTGGACGATGGAAAATGCGGGATTACGGGAGCGAAAAATACCGCTGCAGCGCAGGTTAGGGAGACATAAGGATGCTTTGATTGCCGCCGTTATCCTAGTGCCGATGTTCTTGGTATGGCTTGTGGTTTCGGGTTTCCCCACTTTATTCGGGTTCGTATTAGGTTTCTTTGAATGGGTGGGGTTGGCGGATACGCCTAATTTTATCTGGTTCGATAACTTTGTCAGCTTCTTCAATAATCCGGTGTATACGGATGCCTTGTGGAGATCGATTTGGTTGGGCGGACTGGTGACAGTCATTACGCTTGGGGCAGGGTTCTTTGCCGCACTGCTGATGAATATGCCGTTGTTCGGCAAGGGATTTTACCGTTCGATCTGGTATATCCCCGCCATCACAGCAACAGTTGCGACCACGCAGGTCTTCAACATTTTTCTGGATTCAAACAATGGGGTCATTAACAACATTTTAAAAGCCATGGGCAAGGAACCCATCGTCTGGCAGTACTCTGTCGGATGGGGCATTTTCTGGATCGTGGTTTACTCCGTCTGGAAAGGGGTAGGCGGGGCGGCATTAATCTGGCTGGCCGGTTTGCAATCTGTGGATTTGTCCTTATACGAGGCGGCGGAAATTGACGGTGCGGGACGGTGGAATAAGCTGCGGTACGTAACGCTGCCAGGGCTTAAGCCGATCGCAACGTATATCGTCATTACGAACTTGATCGGGGCGATCCAGATTTACGAGCAGGTGCTGTTTATCACCAACGGCGGGCCTTATGGGCAAACCGAAGTGCTGGTGTTCCGTATCTACCGGGACGGCTTCTGGGATTTCAATTTAGGAATGGCAGGTGCCTCTTCACTCATTATGGCATTCATCGTCATCGTCGTGACCGTGTTGTACTACAATTGGTCTACAAAATCCGACAAACGGACGACCATTCCGCTGAAGCCGGTCAAACCGGGGAGAAAGGAGGAACATCCGCATGCCCAGTCAGCCAAACGCCAAGGTTAGCAGACAGTTCAAGCTCGTTTATTTGCTGGGCCATCTCATCCTGCTTGGCGTCGGGATCATCCTGCTATATCCGCTTATCTTTATGGTGCTTGCCGGCTTTTTTACCAAGACGGAATTCTCCTCGACCGTGTTAGGCATCTTCCCGATTCCTAAAGCGCCGACGTTGGAGAACTTCAAAGCACTTATCGCCGGATCCACAGACACAGCGGTTGCCACCTATATGCGGAACTCGTTGATTCGCACAGCCTACAACACGTTTTGGGCGATCCTCACTTCGTTCTTGGCCGGATACGTGTTCGCGCGGCTGCGGTTTAAAGGGCGGGACGCGATCTTTCTGATTCTGCTTGCTACACAAATGATTCCGGGTACGCTGGCCATCATACCAACTTACCTCGAATTTGCTCGGTTTCCGTTCGCCGGAGGGAACGATGTATTCACCGGGGGGACCGGGATTTTGAACTCATGGTGGGTTTACTTGATTGGCGGACCCGGCATCAACATCATGGGAACGTTTCTGGTGAAGCAGTCGCTGGAAAAGGTGCCGCTGGAAATCGACGAAGCCGCTATCGTAGATGGGGCCGGGACGTTCCGGTTGATCTTCCAGATCCTGTTCCCGCTGCAGCTGCCGATCATGGCGTTTATCGCGATCACCACGGCGCTCGGAACGTGGAATGACTTTATTACCCCGTTCTTCTATACGACCAGCGATGGTTTGCAAACGCTTCCGGCAGCGATCACGCGGATATCCTCCGTTGGAGCTAGTCCGGGGGCGGTGATCAACTACCCGATGATCATTACTTTAAGCTTGGGCATTACGGTTCCGGCACTGCTGATCTTTGCCTTCTTCCAGAAGTATATCGTGCAGGGCTTAGCTAACACCGGGATCAAAGGTTAGGATGAGGAAATTCAGAATGGAATGGAGAAGGTCATTACGGTCCATTATGGATCGGAAGGATACACACCAGGTTGATAACTTGATTTTTCTTTAAGCGTTCATGATGAAAAAAATTAGGAGGGGTTCACGCATGTTGTTGAAAAAAATGCACGTCACGCTTCTTTCACTGCTGCTTATCGCCTTGTTAGCTGCTTGCGGATCGGGGGGAGGCAACGCTGCGGGTGACAATCCGCCCGCGAACGATCCGGGAACCAATCAGAATCAGCCGTCCGGCAATGACGGGTCTTCTTCGGCAAAAGGCACAACCATTACCGTGTTGAACGAGGGGGCCGTAGGGATTGGCGTTGGGGTCCTTGGTGATCTGCTGGAGAAGAAGAAACAACAGACCATTGCTGACGAGACGCTGAACCCGCGGATCACGGAGGAGGATTACAATTATACTCCAGGTCAGCCGGTGCAAAAAGCAGGTGTATTCCCGTACTATTACCAATCGATCATGAACGAGAAATTGCAAAGTAAAAACATTACCGTAAAAACCGAGGACTGGGGTTGGGGCGAGCCGCTGATCCAGAAGCAAACGGCTGGATTCCTGGCCAAAAACATGCCCGATATCATCGTTGGGGAAACGCAAATGCCTGGTTTTGCCCAGCAGGGTTTGCTCGAACCCTTCCCGGACGATATGGCGCAGGAAATCCGTGATAATGTCGCGCCGGCCGCCTGGAAGCCGATGGAGTATGACGGGAAGATTTACGGTTTCGCTTCACAGCCTGGCGTAAGCAGCTTGTTCTGGAACAAGAAGCTGGTGAAGGAAGCGGGTCTTGATCCTGATAAAGCGCCGGCGACTTGGGATGAACTGCTAGCTAACGTACAGAAGGTAACCGAAGCGGGCAAAGGGAAGTTCTACGGCGGTGGGGTCTACGCTGGGCCCAATGCCGGCGGGTACTTGCGGTATGGTACACTACTAGTGATCAATGGCGGAGGATTCGCCGATGATCAAGGTCAGCCTGTGTTCAACTCTGACGCCAACGTGGAAACGGTGCAATTCTTGAAGGAGCTCAACGCAAATCATCCTGCCGGATTGATGGCGAACACAAATGAAGGGACGTATTTCGACGCCTTCAAAAAAGGACAAATCGCTTATCTGATCGACGGACCTTGGCGGGCAATCGAAAGCTCGCAAATCGGAATCGAGTACGGGATGTCGCAAATTCCGCTGTCCTCGGACGGCAAAGCCGGAAATATTACGATCGGCGCAGCGTTCCATGCCGTACCTAAGGATGCGAAGAACAAGGAAGCCGCGTTTGAGTATATTCGCACGATGTACAGCGAGGAAATTCAGCAACTGATCGCCGATACCGGCGTGCGCTCTCCTGTATTGAAGTCAATTGCCGAGACTGATGCGTACAAATCCGCGTATCCGGAAATGTATCAGCATTATCTGGCCATGTCCGGTAACGTGCAAGGGCTGCCGACGTTTGCCAAGGAAGATTCGAAGATTTGGCAAATCTTTGGCGAAGCCGTCACCAAAGCGTTGATGACCAAAGGGGATGTCCAAACCATCATGGACGAGGCGCAGAAGAAGGCGGAGGCTATTACGAAGTAAATTACATTGAAAGAGTGATGCAGCATGCCTTATGAATCAAATCACATCATGACCCAAAAGGCGAAGCAAAGGCTTGCCAAATTACAAGCGTACATTTACCGCCCGATCGCCGGGCTTGAGGTTGAAGCTTGGGTGACGAAAGAGCCGGTTCCTTTTGCCGAGCGGATGAGCGGCCGACACGTCCGGCTTCAACCCGGAGATAAATGGGGAGAGTTGTGGGATTGCGCCTGGTTTCATTTTCAAGGTGCCGTTCCGAAAACGGCCGCAGGCCAAAAAATCGTTCTATTGATCGACATTAACGGCGAGCTATGCCTCGTGGACGAAGCCGGAACCCCGCGCCAAGGCTTAACCAACGTGAGTTCCGAGTTCGACTACAGCCTGGGGCGGCCTGGCAAACGGGTGGTGGACGTAAGTGCCGCCGCCCGGGGCGAGGAGGCCATTGACCTCTGGGGAGATGGCGGCTGCAATGACCTGTTCGGCCATTATCGCAGCGGGACGCTGAAGGAAGCAGTAATTGCCGTTTGCCATGAGGAAGCCCGACAATTGGCTTACGATCTGGAGGTACTGATCGAGCTGGTCGAACAACTGCCGGATTCTAGCGCAAGGAAAGCCCAAGTGCTGCAGTCCGTCTACGAGGCAGCACATCTTCTGGCGGAGATCAATGAGAAGACGGTGCATTTGGCGAAGGAACGAGTGGCCCGCGATCTGGTGAAAAAAGGCGGCGATCCCGTGCTGACGGTCAGCGCCATCGGCCATGCGCATATCGATTTGGCTTGGCTCTGGCCGATCCGCGAGACGATTCGCAAAGGGGCACGGACCTTCTCGACTGTGCTGCGCAACATGGAGAAGTATCCGAGTTATGTGTTTGGCGCAAGCCAGCCGCAGCTGTACCAATGGATGAAAGAGTATTATCCGCAGCTTTACGCGGAAGTGAAGGAGCGAATCCGCGAGGGCCGCTGGGAGGCGCAAGGCGCGATGTGGGTCGAGCCGGATGCGAACATTTCCGGCGGCGAGGCGCTGGTGCGTCAGATCCTGTACGGCAAACGGTTCTTCCGGGAGGAGTTCGGCAAGGACATGAGGGTGTTGTGGCTGCCGGACGTCTTCGGTTATACGGGCAGTCTGCCGCAGCTGCTCAAGAAATCTGGCGTCGACTACATGATGACGCAGAAGCTCTCGTGGAGCACCTACAACACCCATCCGCATCACAGCTTCTTCTGGGAAGGCATCGACGGGACGAAGGTGCTGACGCATCTCCCGCCAGAGGATACTTACAATAGCCCGGCCGCTCCGCGGTCGCTGGCCAAAATTGAGCAATCTTACTTAGACCGGAACGTCTCGGAACACGCCTTGATGTTGTTTGGAATCGGCGACGGTGGCGGCGGACCTGGGGAGGAGCATCTGGAGCGGCTTGAACGCGAGCATAACTTACTGGGACTTCCGCCGGTCGTCCAAGAGCCCTCGCTTGCATTTTTTGAGCGATTGGAGCAGGAAGCTTCCCGTTTCCAAACTTACCGGGGCGAACTGTATCTCGAGAAGCATCAGGGGACTTTGACGACGCAGGCGCGCAACAAGTGGTATAACCGCAAACTGGAAAAGGCGCTGCGCGAGCTGGAATTCGCCGCTTCGCTGCAGCTCGTGCTCGGCGAAAGCCCGGCGGCGTACCCGGCCTCTCGGCTGGAGGAGATTTGGAAGGAAATACTGTTATACCAATTCCATGATATCTTGCCGGGTTCGTCGATCACGCGCGTGTACGACGAGTCGCTAGAGCGCTACGCCAAATTGCTGGGCGAAGTCCGGGCGATGACCGCGGAAGCCTATGGGCGCGCGGCTAGCCGATCCGGCGTTGCTGCCGGCGAGACCGTCCTGTTCAATTCCTTGCCGTGGGAGCGGCGGGAGTGGATAGAGATCGGCGGCAGCTGGCAGTATGTACAAGTGCCGGCGATGGGCTGGCGTGAGTTGAAGCAGGCTGCTGCGGAAGCGCCGGCAACGGGGCTGATTGCCGAGGAGCTCCGTCTGGAGAACGAGCGCCTTGAGGTTCGTTTCGCCGAGAACGGCAGCATCGTGTCGTTATACGACAAAGCTGCCGGGCGGGAAGCGGTTCAGCCGGGTACGGAAGCAAACCTCTTTACGGTCTACCATGACGATGGCGATGCCTGGGACTTCCCGCGCGACTACCGCGAGACCATCGCCGGGACGATGACGCTGGAAAGCCGTCGTGCTTACGTCTCTGGGCCGCAAGCGATCATTGAACAGGTATACCGCTTTGGAGAATCAACGTTAAAACAAACGATCCGCCTGCTTCAAGGCGATGATCTGCTGCGATTTGACACGGAGGCGGATTGGCAAGAACACGGGAAAATGCTGCGGGTTGCTTTTCCAGTGGCGGTGGTTAGCGATCAGGTAAACTGTGAAATCCAGTTTGGGGTCTTGAAACGGCCAACGACTCGGAACAACGCGATCGAGTTTGCCCGCGACGAAATCTGTGCCCATCACTATCTGGATCTGTCGCAGCCGGATTACGGCGTAGCGCTGCTGAACGACAGCAAATACGGGCATCGCGCGGAAGGCGGCGTCTTGGACCTGAACCTGCTGCGCAGTCCAGGCTACCCGGACCCGCAAGCCGATCGGGCGGAGCACCGCTTCACGTACGCTTTGTATCCACATGTGGGCGATTTCATCCAAGCAGGCGTATATCGCAAAGGGTATGAGTTGAATATTCCGCTCACTCCGGCGGAAGCGATCCCGGTGACGGTGGATGGCAGCCGGGCTGCTGATATCCATGCATCGCGGCCGATGCCGCTCATTTCGATCGATCATCCGAACGTGATGGTGGAAGCCGTCAAGAAAGCCGAGGACAGCGATCATCTCATCTTCCGGTTGTACGAAACGGCGGGAGCCGGGGCAAATGGTGGGCTGAGCTTCGGGATGACTTGCCGAACCATTGAAGAGACGAACCTGCTGGAGGAGCCCATTTCGCTATTGGCAGAAGATACAAATCAAATTCGCTTACCGTTTACACCGTTTGAGATTAAGACGATTCGCGTTCAGTTGGCGTAACCATAGAGTAGGAGGCTTCTAACGAACTTCTAAGTTGCGAAGGAGGGGCATGGCGTGACGGGAAGAGCACGGGCAGAGGAACGGACCGGGTTCCAGGAAGGCAGCAGTTATGGTGCTTCGTATGACCTGCAGGCGGATTTCGTGATGGTGTATGGCATAGGGGAAACGATGCCCCAGCGTATCCGAGAGTGGGCGGCGCGGGGGTATCGGGTACATCTGATGACCGGGGTGTCCTGGGGAGGTTACCAAGACTACCTGAACGGCAAGACGGACGGTCGCCCCCATTGGGATGAAGCCCAGAAATATCAGGACGGCGAGATGATTATCCACGGAACTTCGGTAGATATTCCTTACATGGTGCCAACGATTAGCTATGCCGACTTTCTCGTGGAACGGATTCGACCGGCTGTTGACGCCGGTGTGGAAGCCATCCATTTGGAGGAACCGGAATTTTGGGTGGAAGGCGGTTACTCCGAGGCGTTCCAACGCGAATGGCAAAATTATTACAACGAACCATGGCAACCGCCCCATTCCTCGGAGGATGCGCAATATCGTGCCTCCAAGCTGAAGGCTTATCTGTACACGCGATGCCTGGATCGTATCTGCTCGGCGCTAAAGGAGTATTCGTTGGTCCGGTATAACCGGCCGCTGCGTTTTTTTGTGCCGACGCATAGCTTGATTAACTACACCCAGTGGCGGATCGTCAGCCCGGAATCGCGGCTGCTCGACGTGCCGACGATCGACGGCTACATCGCTCAGATTTGGACGGGGACGTCGCGGACGGCCAACGTATACGAAGGGAACCGCGCGGAGCGGACATTCGAGACGGCGTTCCTGGAATACGGAATTATGCAGGAATTGGTGCGCGGGACGCATCGTCGCATGTGGTTCCTGCATGATCCGATTGAGGACGATCCGACGCGGACCTGGGCGGATTACCGCGAGAACTACGTCAAGACTTTGATCGCCTCGCTGTTGCATCAGGCCGTTTCCCGCTATGAGGTGGCACCTTGGCCTCGGCGGATATTTAAGGGAAGTTATCCGTCCGCCGATGGCAACGGTAAAGAGGGGATTCCGGCCGAATACGCGACGATCCTGCTGAACGTGATGCATACACTGGGGAACATGGAACAGGAGGAGGTTCGGGTGTTTGGTAATGCCGCCGTCACCGGCGTGCTCCTGGCCGACTCGGCTATGTTCCAGCGGAAACGGATCGGAACGGAATCGTCTGGTTTCATGATGAAATACGACGGGACCAACGAAGTGAAGTTAACGGAAGAATCCGCGGTGGAGCTGCTCAATTTCTCGGCGTTTTACGGGCTGACGTTGCCGCTTGTCAAACATGGGCTGCCGGTCCGACCGGTGCAGCTCGATAACGTTCGGCGGTTTCCCGGATATTTGGACGACTACCGCGTGCTGGTATTAAGCTATGAGTTTATGAAGCCGGAATCTCCGGATTTGCATGGGGTATTGGCCCAATGGGTGCGGGAAGGCGGCGCACTCCTTTACGTCGGGGATGATAGCGATCCGTATCATGGAGTCCGAGAATGGTGGAATCAGGGACGGCGACATTACGTTTCGCCTCGGGCCCACTTATTCGAATCGCTTGGGTTACCATGTGAGGCCGAGGCAAATGTGGAGGGGATCACAAGGGTTGGCGCTGGACTGGTCAGCTATTTGCCGATGCGGCCGGACCGGATCGCGGAAAGTGAAGAAGCGGCTACGCGGTTCCGTACTGCGGTAAGGGAAGCGATGGAGGCGTTGGGCAGCATGCAGGGAATGGCAGATACGGCTCACTCCTCGCAGCACGAAGTCTCTGGCGGCTCTTCGGGAGAGCCGTCTTTGCCGGACGCGCTCAGCTGGGAACCGGCGAACTTTTTCCATCTCCGCCGCGGTCCTTACGTCATTGCCTCCGTTATGAACGAATCGATTAGCGAAACGCCGCTTGAACTTGAAGGTCTCTTCGTCGACCTTCTTGAGGCCGATTTGCCCGTCAAAGAACGGGCCACGGTCGAGCCGGGCCGCCAAGCCTTACTTTATGATTTGGCGTACACCGGGCCGGGTAGCCTTAGTTCCGGATCCGGCGTGATCGCTGCCTCCTCCCGGATCGAAGATTTCCGCGAGGATGAGCGCGGCATGACGTTTACGGCCAAGGGACCTCGCCCGCTGCAAGCCGTGGCGCGGATCCGTTGCGATTCAAGACCTGCGGCCGTTTCTGCAGAGGAGCTTGATCTTGGACAGGGTGATGGTCTTGCAACAGCGTCTACCGTATCGCCGCAATTCGAATGGGATGCGAAGTCGCGTACATTGCTCATCCATTACGAGCATGGGGACGAAGGAACTCGCATCACGGTGAAGAAATAGGAAACGAAGGAACAACGACAGAATCTCGATATCCGCATGGGAGGCAGATAACCTATGAATACGAAATTGCGTCCACCGGCAGTACCTTTGGTAACCATCGATCCTTATTTCAGCGTTTGGTCGATGGCGGATCGTCTGACAGACGATTTCACTCGCCACTGGACCGGGCGCCGTCAGGCGTTTACCGGCTTGATTCATATCGACGGCGTGGCCTGGCGGTTTGCCGGGCGCGTCGAGTCCAATCCGGAGCGGTATTATACGGAGCCGGAGGCGATGAACCAAACCGGTCTTGAAGTCACGCCGCTCTCCACCCGCTACCAGTTTGAAGCGGGAGGGGTCGGGCTGGACGTGACCTTTACCAGTCCGCTGCTGCCGGACGATCTGGAGCTGTTGTCGCGGCCGGCTTCCTATGTTTCTTTCCGCGTACGTTCTCTTGATGGGTCGCCTCATCAGGTGCGTCTGTACGTTGACGTAACCGGGGAATGGTGCGTTAACGAAACCGATCAGGCGATCACTTGGCAGCAAGAGGAGCAAGGTGGTCTAACCGTATTGCAGGTCAGCCATTCCGAGCAGAAGGCGCTCCATGTTTCGGGCGATGACCAGCGCATCGATTGGGGGACTTTCATGCTGGCCGTCAAACAAGCTCCGGATGTTCGGACCTATCTGGACAAGGCGCAGACCCGGAAGCAGTTCGTCCGGGATGGCGAAATTCGGTCCAATGAAGGCGCGGCACCGCTCGCTCAACCTCAGCCGGTTCGGGATGCCGAGTTGGTGATGGCCTCCGTGTGGGAGATCGGCGAGGTGGCCGGAACGGACGAGAAGTCCCAATTGATTGTTCTCGCCTACGACGATGTGTATGCGATCGAGTATTTTGGCCAGCCGCTGGAGGCTTATTGGAAAAAGGACGGAAAGACAATCACGAACCTATTGGATGAAGCGTTCCGAGATTACCCGGATCTGATGGCACGTTGCGATACGTTTGATGTCAAGCTGCGCGAGGATGCGATCCGTTCCGGCGGGGAGAAGTACGCCGATATCCTGTCCCTAGCCTACCGGCAGGCGATTGCGGCGCATAAACTGGTCCTTGATCCTGAGGGGCAAGTATTGTTCATGTCGAAGGAATGCTTCAGCAACGGCTGTATTGCGACGGTGGATGTGAGCTATCCGTCGATCCCGCTGTTCTTGCTGTACCAGCCCGAGCTGGTCCGCGGCATGATGCGGCCGATCTTCAAATACGCTGCCAGCGACGCCTGGACGTTCGACTTTGCGCCGCATGACGTTGGCCAATACCCGCTTGCTAACGGCCAGGTGTATGGGGAGAATGCGCTGGAGGCGCAAATGCCGGTCGAGGAATGTGGCAACATGCTTGTCATGGCTGCTGCAGTCACGTTAGCAGATGGGAACACGGACTTCGTGCTGGAGCATCGTGAGTTGCTCGCTCAGTGGGCCGACTATTTGGCGGAGCATGGGCTTGATCCGGAGAATCAGCTGTGCACTGACGATTTCGCCGGACATTTGGCGCGCAACGCCAACCTGTCGGCCAAAGCGGTGATGGGTGTAGCCAGCTACGGCTTGTTGTGCGGGCTGCTAGGCGAAGAAGAAACGGCAGAACGTTACCGCCGGGCGGCCTCGGACATGGCCCGCAAATGGGAAGGGCTTGCTGCCGATCCGAGCGCCGACAGCCATACGATGCTGGCCTTCGGCCAGCCGGGGACCTGGAGTCTGAAATATAACCTCGTTTGGGACGGCATCTTCGAGACCGACTTGTTCGGGGAAGACATGATCCGTCGCGAGGTTGCCTGGTATGTAGAGAAGCAGGAACGGTATGGAACACCGTTGGACAATCGGGCGGCCTATACGAAAGCCGATTGGTTGGTATGGGCCGGAACTTTGGCGGAAGGTCGCGAGGATTTTGAACGGATCGTTTCGCCGCTCTGGACTTTCCTGAATGAGACGCGGGACCGCGTCCCGTTTACGGATTGGTACGATACCAAGACGTCGGCGCAAATCGGCTTCCAGCACCGGACCGTGGTTGGCGGATTGTACATCAAGCTGCTTAAGGATCGCGGGTTGGGGCCGAGCCGGGCCTAACACGGCAAGTGCAGTATAGTATCATCAAATCGTTCCATCCTGGGTTGCCCAGGCTAGGCAGACATCGGATTCTATTCGATTTTTCGAATAGAAAGTGTCGTTACTCCCGTGAAAAGAGGATTCTATTCGATATTTCATATAGAATCGCTCTCTTAGGCCCGCTTGGTAGGAAATCTGTACGAAAATTCATACACGTTCCGCAGAGATCGCCGTTTTCGGCGATTTCTGTTCGTTTTTTCGCATACATCGGATATGATATCCTGAGAGTACATCTTCAAAAGGAGTGTTCATACTATGGAGCAAATCATTCCGGAAATTACGTTAAATGACGGTTTAAAGCTGCCAGTGGTCGGTTTAGGCACCTACACGCTTCGCGGCAGCGAAGGCGTGCAGTCGATCGTAAATGCGATCCGGTCCGGCTACCGCTTGCTGGATTCCGCTTATAACTATGAGAACGAAGGAACCGTCGGCGAAGCCGTAAGGCGCTCTGCGGTACCGAGAGAAGAGCTTATCATCGCGTCCAAGCTCCCCGGCCGCTACCATACGTACGATAAAGCGGTGAAGGCAATTCAAGAATCGTTATACCGCGCTCAGTTGGATTACTACGATTTGTATTTGATCCACTGGCCCAATCCGATTCAAGGCCACTATGTGGAAGCATGGCAAGCTTTGATCGATGCGAAAAAGTGGGGGCTGATCCGCTCCATCGGAGTCAGCAATTTCCTGCCCGACCACCTGGACCGCCTGGTGGAGGAAACCGGCGTGACGCCAAGCGTAAACCAAATTGAGCTGCATCCGTTCTTTAATCAGGCCGAGCAACGCAAGTACCACGAAGAGCACGGGATCATCACGGAATCGTGGAGCCCGCTGGCTCATGGCAACGAGGTGTTGAATCACGAGTTGCTCCGGCAAATCGCCGAACGCCACGGGAAGTCGGTATCCCAAATTATTCTGCGTTGGCATTATCAGCTGGGGGCCGTATCCATTCCGAAGTCGGCTTCCGCCGCTCGTCAACTGGAGAACCTCTTCATCTTCGACTTCGCGCTGGATGAAGGAGAAATGGATCGGATCTCCGGCTTAACCCGTGCGGATGGACGGCTAAGAAATCAAGACCCGGCGGTATACGAAGAGTTTTAAAGCCTGCTCGCTGAGCTGGGAAAAGGACAGACAGGATCGCAATTGAAAATACAAAATACACCGAAAGCCAACCCCTTATAGGTTGGCTTTCGGTGCGTCATGCCCTTCATAGTGAACTTGCAGACGTATCGATTCCCGGCGAAGATCTTCGTAGAGATTAGCGGAAGAGGTTGAGCAGGAATAAGTCATCCCCCCGCTGATGTCAAGTAAGGTCAGGCGATGGCCGTGCTTCGCCCCGGTATCGATGCCGAGGAGACCCGCAGCCTGCCAAACTGCTCCGGGCTCGGCACCCAGCTTGAAGGTTGGTGTGTGACCGAACACGATCGTGCGTTCAACGTCAGGTACCGCTGACCAAAACGCCTCACGGATGCCGGTCATATCCTCTGCCGTCTGTTGATGCAGCGGCACGCCGGGACGGATACCGGCGTGCACGAACAGCCAATCGTCCAGCTCGGTATAATACGGCAACTCGCGTAGCCAACTCAAACGATCTACCGGGAGGAAGCCGTCGGCGTCACCGTTCACACGTTGCAGCAGGTTAACCTCCAGGTTACCCAAGAGGGCGGTGGCACCGCCTTCGGTCAGTTGCTGAACCAGCTCCAGCGTCCCCCAGGTGGAAGGATCGGCGTTAATGTAATCGCCCAGGAGGACTAGACGGTCCTGCTCGGCATCATAGTCGGCCGCCGCCAGCAGGCGAAGCAGCCCATCGGCGTGGCCGTGAATATCGGAAATTGCCAGTAAGCGCGACAAATCGTCAGAAGTGTTCATGGTGTTGTGTCCTTTCGTTCTTCATCGGGTGCGGTGCTTGCATAAATAAACGCGGAGGAGGGCGGCAAGAAGACGGTATGCTTCGTATTGGCCGCCAGAGGATACGGCGACAACACGTACAGGGTATGCCCTTCGTCTGTTTCCACCATTAGCCGCCAACGGGTTCCTTCGAAGTGGCAATGCAGGACTCGAACCTGCAGACGGTTATCCGACCCGCTTACTTCCTCGTCCTCATCCGCATTTGCCGCCGCGACTTCAGGTACGGCTTCCCCGATAGCGAGCCGGAGCTGCTCCGGTCGAAATCGCAGCTCCGCAGGCGTGCCATCTGCCCGTCCGGCCACGTCTGCTCCGGCGACACCTTCGATGCGCCTTCCGCCAATGCGGATTGCCGCGGTATCGGTATCATGCCCACGATCAAGACGCCCCGGCAACCGATTGATCGCACCGAGCAGCGACGCAACCCACGGGCTCGCCGGTCGGATGAAACATTCCTCCGGCGTGCCGACCTGGTCGATGCCACCATTTCGCAGAATCAGCAAGCGATCGGCCATCGAGAACGCCTCCTCCGGATCGTGAGTGACATGGAAAACGCTAGTGCCCAGCTTGCGGAACAGATAAGCCATTTCCGTGCGCATTTCGATCCGCAAGCGCATGTCCAGGTTGGACAAGGGTTCGTCCAGCAGAAGTAAACTCGGCCGGGTGGCTAAGGCCCGGGCGATCGCCACGCGCTGCTGCTGTCCGCCCGAAAGCTGCGGAGGCAGGCGGCGTTCCAATCCCTCGAGGTGCAGAAGCCGCAGCAGTTCCTTAACGCGTGATTGTTTCTCGTCACTCCCCATTTTTTTTAGACCGTACGCCACATTGTCAAAGACGTTCATATGCGGCCACAAGGCGTAATCCTGAAACACCATGTTGACGTTCCTTTTCTCTGGCGGCATCAGGGTTCGCTTAGAGGCGATAGTCTCGCCTCTAAGCCGGATCTCGCCAGAATCCGGGGGAATCAGGCCGGCCACCAGCTGCAGCAGTGTCGATTTGCCGCAACCCGAGGGGCCAAGCACGCTGATGATTTCGCCCTCTCTCATCTCGAACGTCACCTCGTCCAATGCTCGGAACGAGCCGTATTGCTTGGTAAGTCCGCGGATCTCCAGCAAGGTGGATGCAGTAGGGGAACTAGGTTGGATCATGTTTAACCTCCTTACGGCGTAACAGGATTTCCAGCAGTAAAATGATCAAAACCACCAGGCTGCCGCCCAGGATAGTTGCGGCCGAAGCGTAGCCGAACCGCATATCTTCAAACGCCTTATTGACGGATATCGGAAAGGTGATAAAATTTGGCGGAAACAAAATGGAATTCACTGCGAGGTCGAACACGCTTGAGCCGAAGGCGGCCAAGCCGGCCGACAGGAGTGCCCCGCGGATGAGTGGCGCCAGCACGCGACGCATTCTTCCAAGCCACGTGTCCCCGTTGAGTTGGGCAGCGTGCAGCAGGTTTCCGGGCACTTTCGCCATCGCCCCGATAAGGACCCGCGTAATGACCGGGATGGCTCCGGCAATGGCGGCCAACACGAGGATGGCCGGCTTGCCGTACAACAGCAAACCGATCTGGTCTAACCAACGTTGATTCCAGACGAAGATATATCCGATTCCCAGTACGACACCGGGCACGGCCAATGTGACGAGCGACAGCACTTCGATGCCTCGCTTAAAGCGGAAGCCCGAATAACTGAGGACATAAGCCACCATCAAGCCAATCAACAAACCGAGTGCAGCAGCGATCAAGGCGATCGTTAGAGACCGTTCCAAGCCGACCAGCAGTTCCGAGCCGCCTTGGAACAAGGAGCGGTAATGCTCTAAGGTCAGGTTATCCGGCTGGATCCCACCGGCTTGCGTTTTCATGAAGGATAATATCAGGTTGGATCCGATCGGGATCCCAATCACGATAAAGAGAAAAATCAGATTGAGCAGGGCCAGAGGCCACGTGAAGCGGCCCGCCGACTTCGGCTTTGCCGGTACGGCACGGGCAGACAGAAAGTCAAAACGAGAGCGGCGTAAGGCGTAAAATTGAAGCAGCATCGCCAAACCGATCAATACGACAAGGTAAAAAGACAATACCCCAGCCATGTCAAAGCGGATCGGCGATGTATACAACGCCGAATAAATCGAATAAGGCAACGTCGGGAAACGGTAAATGGCAGCGATTGACGCGGGAAGCCCGAAATCCCCGATCGTATCCATGAATACCAGCGCCGCTCCGGCTAGAATCGCCGGGAGAAGCAGAGGCGCCTGGATGGTACGCCACACGCGGAAAGGGGAGGCTCCGTTCAGTCGGGCAGCCTCTGAAAGTTGCTCTACCTTCCATTCCATGGCCGAGCGGACACTGAGGTAAGCTAGTGGAAACTTACTGAGCGTCATGACGACGATCAAGCCGGCCGGTTGAAACACCGCCTTGGTTATCCATGCCCAGCCAAGGAGATGAACGGCTAGCCCGCCTGAGGCTGAGAACATAACCCAGCCTTGAGCCAAGATAAAGGAGGGCATGATGAGAAGAACCCAAACGGCGGCATCAAGCAGCTTGGCGGTTGGAAACTGCCAAGTCGCGCGGATCATGGCAAAGGCGCTGCCAAGCAGTGTAGCGAGAACGGTCGTCCCGCTAGCAAGGACGACCGAATTCTCCAACGATTTCTGCCATAAGGGCCGCCGGAAGATTTCCAGAAGCAGGTTCAGATCACCAAGTCCCCAGTGTCCGAAAAATACGCCAGGCAGCAACACTTGAATGATCACGGCCAGTAGCGGATAAAGCACGAGCACGAATAATAGGAAGCTGACGGACCAACCAAGGCGGTCTTGGGATAATCGCCGCAACATCGTTATTTGACCGCTTTATCGGCGAACCACTGCTTGATTTCAGCCTCATGCTCGGCAGCCCAGGCGGCATCCGCTGCAACGAGTTTGGCATTCGGGTCGCGGTTCTCCTTCGGTTTTGCGCCGGAAACCGAGGGTTCGAAATAAGCTTCTTCGCCTTGATCGATCAGTTGCTGCTGCGTGTTCGGATCCAGCAGAAACTCAATGAAAGCTTTGGCGGCGTTCGGGTTCTTGGTATCTTTCTGAATCGCGGCAACACGGACGGATGCCGGTGCTCCTTCCTCTGGCCAAACGATATCGATCGGTTCGCCCGCGGTTAACATACTGTAGGCGTTGGACTCCTGAAGGGCCGCGATACTCACTTCACCCGAGCTAAGTGCCTGCACGACTTGCGGATTTTTCGGATAAACACGAAGACCGTTGGTGAACCAGGCGTCGAACAACTCTTTCCCGCCGTCCATGCCGGCTTGTTCGAAGAAACGCGCTACGAAGGGGTAGGCCGGGGCGGCAATGGCGGGGTCTGCGGTAGCGATTTGCCCCTTGTACTCGGGTTTAGCGAAATCCGCCCACGTTTTGGGAGCCTGATCCTTCGAGAATTTGTTGGTGTTGTATACGATTACGCCCGCCGCATGCGCGCCTGTCGGATAGTACGATTGGTTCTCCGGCACGTAACTGCGATACGTCTCCGTGAGATTGGATTCGTTGTTCGGCATCCAGCCTTCAAGCAATTGCCCTTGCTCGCCAAGGGCGTTGATGGATGGCATCATGTCTGCCCAAATCACATCCCAATGCGGGTTTCCTTTCTCGGCTTCGATTCGGGACATCAGTTCCGCCCCGTTTCCGGTAACGAGATTCACTTTATAGCCGGTCGCTTGTTCAAACATATCGGCGATGATATCGTCAAAATCGTTCAGATACACCGTCAATGTTCCTTCGTCCTTCGGTTCTCCCGTCGTTTCCGTGGCCGTACCGGCGGCACTGGCCTGCGCATTTCCGGCTGTGTTTTGCCCAGTCTCCGCGTTGTTTTGGTTACCTCCACATGCGCTTAAAGCCATTGTGAGCAGCAAGGTCAATAGGACTCCTGCGGTATAACGTTTCGTTCGACTTCTCATTCTCTTTCTCCCTTCGATATGTAGATGGACGATTCATTTCCAACCCTTTCGTTCTTTAATGTAACAACCGACAGTCAGCCAAATGTTAAGTACACGTTCGATTTATGTTAAATAAAGTTTATGTATCTTGATATTCACATAGATATCATCTATATTTCAGGGTGGAGGCGATGGTCGTGAACATCCAACAACTCAAAGTGCTACAAGAGATCGGCAGCGGAAAGACGTTGGCTGAAACGGCAGAGAAGCTCGGCCTAAAGCAGCCTACCGTGAGCTTTCACTTGCACAAGCTGGAGGAGGAATTGGGCCTCACCCTGACGCGAAAAACATCGCGCAAGCTGCGCCCGACCGAAGCGGCTACAGACCTGTTGCCTTACGTTCGGCGAATCGTCGCTTTGACCGCCGAAATGGAAGAGAGGGCGGCCGAACATCGGGACGGAAACTCGGTCAAGCTGCGCCTTGGGGCCAGCTATACACCCGCTACGTATTTCATGCCGCCGTATTTTGCCGGATTCCAGAAGCTCTACCCGCAAATCCAACTGCAATTGTCGGTGAAAAAGGCCGAGGCGGTGCTGGCTATGCTGCGCGGGTACGAAATCGAAGCGGCGATCGTCTCGTTGCCGGAATCGCGGGAAGAAGACCTAACGGTCGTCCCCTTGGTTACCGACGAACTGATGTTGGTTTTTTCTCCGAATCATCCATTGGCGAGCAAGAAGCAGGTTCGGGTTGAGGATTTGCATGGGGAGACCTTTCTGCTCCATGAACCCGGTTCGACCTCTCGACGGTTGACGGAAGAATGGGCGGAACAGGTGGGGCTTCGTTTCGACTTTGCGATGGAGCTGGGGGCGATCGAGACGATGAAGGAAGCGGTCAAATGCAATATCGGCATCGCGGTCTTACCTCGGCGCAGCATCGCGCGGGAGACCTTGACCGGTGAGCTCCGACAGCATGAACTTCCCGGATACCTGAACCGACGACGGATTTGTCTGGTTTATCGGGAGGAGAAGACCTTGTCCGCCGCCGCTCGAAAATTCAATCAATATATGTCGAGTCAAGTTTTCGGTTAGCGCCCGTGAAATAGATGTATCCGTAAACAAAGCGAGCCGCAGAGAGATAACCTCTGCGGCTCGCTTTTCTAATCTTTCGGATCAAACGTGATTTCACTTTCACGGTCACATTGATGGACGACGGAGATGAATCGAGATCTCTCCAGCCGGTGGCATTGGCACTCCAATATGCCAATCCCGTTCTCGTTCCCGGTCCCTGTCGGCTCCTGCCGGTAAACTGCCACGCGATTTAGGTACCGCAGCAGCTCCTCCTGGATGGCGGCGCAATGCCGACTCTTGATATGCACGGTTTGGGCCAAGCGCGTACCTTGTACCGGAAGCTTGATTGCTTCAAAGGCAGACAGGTAGGCGATGACTGAATAAAGGGCTTGAAGGAAGCCGAAGTGAAAGCCGGCCCCAATTAAGATCAGGCAGTTCAGCAATAGCAAGATCCGTTCCGGGGACAACCTTCCATAGCGGAACTGGTTTACGGCTTTCTCAGCGATGTCCAAAGCCCCTCCAAAACGTAAGGATAAACCGAGCCCAAGTCCCAGAGCCACCCCGCCAATTAGCGCCGCCAACAGCGGTTCGGCAATCAAGGAGGGGTAGGGATGGAGCACGAGGGTCCCGAGTGAGAATACCAATACTCCCATCACTGTGAAGATCCCGTAGGACCAATGGATGTTGCTGCGATGGAACAGAAGCAGCGGCAGATTTAGCAAAAACAAGAATAATCCGAGCCGCAACTCCGTCTTTAATGCCAGTAATGCGGATAAACCTGTCATCCCTCCAACGACGATGCCGTGGGGCATCAGGAACAGCTCTAAGCCGACGGAGGCAAGCATTGCCCCGGCAATGACGCCAACGGCACGGGGAAACGCCGGAAATACATGCTTCATGCCACCGCGAATCTTCCCGGAGGAATGTACTCTCATCTGGTGTTTCAAACCGACCCCTCCTTACGGGATGAAACCATCTTCAAGGGTAGGCGGTTCATAAACCTGGTAACCGGATCAGGCCGTTATTGCGGCGAAGTTTCCTCTTGAAGCTGTTGTTGCTGCTCCTTCCGTTTCACATGCCGCGCTTCGAAATGGAACACTTTATCCAGCAGCCTAAAGACATGTTTGCTCTCCTTCGCGAGCAGCGGGCCCAGGATCGCCAGAACCAGCACGTACAATGCGGCAAACGGCTGCAAAATGGACGCCAGCCCGCCGGCTTTCCCCAGATTTACTAATATGATGGAAAATTCCCCGCGGCCCATGATCGTGAGGCCGATATTCATCGATGACTTCGGAGACAATCCGGCTTTTCGCCCGGCGATCATTCCGGCGGTAATGTTGCCGATCAAGGTAATGGCTACGGCAGCCAGTGAATACCAAACGGCGCCGCCAAGCTCCGTCGGGTCGATCGATAAACCGAAGCTGAAGAAGAAAATCGCTCCGAAGAAATCGCGGAATGGGATCACGAATTTCTCGATTTGCTTTACATGCTCCGTCTCCGCGAGCACGAGGCCAAGCAGCAAGGCACCGATCGCTTCGGCAACGTGCAGCGTTTCGGAGAAACCGGCAATCAGGAAGAGAACCGCGAACACGACTAAGATAAACAACTCATTCGAACGGATATTTAGTGCGCGGTTGAGCAAGGGAACAATTTTTCTGCCGACAAGCAACAGAACAAGCATATAGCCAAAAGAAATGGCGGTCGATAACAGGATGCCGCCAATCGTTGACGAACCGCTTAAGATTAAACCCGACAGGACGGAAATGTAGAGAGCGAGGACAACATCCTCGAACATAGTAATACCTAGGACCATCTCCGTTTCGGGGTTGGCGGTCCGTTTCAAATCGACGAGTACTTTAGCCACGATGGCACTGGAGGAGAAGGTGGTGATACCGGCAATCAGGAGGACCTCCGCGAATTGGAAGCCGGCTACCCAGCCGAAAATGATGCCCAAGGCAAAATTAATGGAGATATATATGCTTCCGCCAAGCACGATCGATTTGCCGGATTTGATGAGCCGGCTGACGGAGAACTCGAGACCTAAATAAAAGAGCAGGAACAAGACGCCGATCCGACCGAGGAACTCGATGAGCTCCGCGCTTTCAATGAAGCGGAAATCCAAATGTCCGAGTTCCATCGCGTGCGGACCAACGGCCATCCCGATGAGAATGTAGAACGGGATGACGGATAAACGAAGTTTAGCGGAGAGCAGTCCGGCCGCCGCAATCAGGGCGATGGCCAGACCGATCTCAAGCACGAGATGATCCAATTCAACCACTTCCATTCAATAGGATCTGTCTAATTTGTTGTTGGTGGAGCCGTTCGCCTAACACGACGACCATCGCGTCGGCCGTTAGCATGAGATCGGGTCCAGGATTGATGTGTTTTTTATGATTTTTCTCAATAACGGCGATGATGGTCGCTCCGGAACGTTGACGGATCTTAAGCTCGCCAATCGTATGACCGATGGCCTTGTAATTAGGCTCTAATTTATACCATTCAATGATCAGATCGCCTAAAGCGACTTCAATGTTCTCCAAAGCCGTAGGCTTGTAAGTCACGCCGCCGACGATGGCCGAGACGTATCTCGCTTCATCGTCGTCCAAGGTTACCATGGAGACGCTGTCGTCCGGATCGTCGTGATCGAAATGATATAGCTCGCGTCTGCCGTCATCATGAATAATAATCGTCAGTTTGTCGCCGCTGCGAGCCTGGATCACGAATTTTTTTCCGATTCCCGGCAGATCTGTTTCTTTGAGATTCATTTGAGTCAAGCCTCCAGTTTTTAGAGTCATCATTCCCATTTTGGGTATTGCAAAATAAGCCTCATGCGTTTTTCGTTTTTTGAAAACGTGAAAGCAAGGCAGAAGGCTAGTTTCAAAACATGTCAACTTGGGTTAAGCCACGAACATACTCGTAAATTTGATGGGCATAAGCAGGAGCCGCTTTAACAGCAGGCAATATAAAGGGCGGAAACGCACCCCTGGCGCCAGCAGCAAAAAGCTGATCAGGGCCGGGACGGTATCCAGTTGATGCGGGGTTCTGTCGATAAACAGTTTACCTTTGGACATTGCATTGTTGAGGCGCAGCGGTACTTTGTGGTGGACAGTGTGATAGTCCGTTTCTAACGTTTCTTCCCCGCTGGCTTCCGCCTGAAGCGGGGTTGAAAGGAAGGAAGGCAGGGAAAAAGCCATAAACAACGACAAAATCACAGCAACCAACCAGCGAAGACTTGAGTTTTGCGTGTTCATGCTTAATCCCTCCCCTTGGACATCGAATTACTTATCTTAAGGATAGCATACCGACATCTTCCTTTTCAAAGGAAATACCGGATAAGGATATACGCGCTCGAGAGCGCGATCGATAGGAGCATTAGCGGGAAGCCGTATTTAAGGAAGCGCATAAACGTAATCGGCTCCCCTTCCTTAGCGGACATGCCTGCGGCAATCAAATTGGCACTGGCTCCAATCAGCGATCCATTGCCACCGAGACAAGCGCCAAGCGCTAGACTCCACCAAAGCGGCTCCAGGTTGCTGATTCCCATGGCCCCCATATCCTGGATCATCGGGATCATCGTTGCGACGAACGGGATATTATCAAGGAAAGAAGAGGCAATCGCGCTTAGCCAAAGAATGAGCATGGAAGACGTTAATGGGTCGCCTCCGGTCAGGTCGATGGCCCACTCGGCCAACCGCTTAATGGTCCCGGTTTCGATCAATCCGCCGACCAAGACGAACAATCCGATAAAGAAGAAGATAGTTGGCCATTCGACGTTGCGAAACGCTCTTTCCATCACATGCTCTCCGGTGAGCAATAGCAACAGGAAAGCCCCAGCCAACGCTACAGTGGCCGATTCCAGATGGAATGTCTGGTGTAGGAAGAAGCCAAGCAATGTCAGGCCTAAGATGACCAAGCATTTCGTGAGAAGGCCCCGATCCGTGATCAAGCCATTCAGGCTGATGTTCATGATCTTCTTCTGGTTTTCCGGCGTTGATTGAATACTTTTGCGGAACATGATGACAAGTAGCGGTAAGGTGGCCGCCAGAATCACGATGACGATAGGCGCCAGGTTTTGCAGGAAAGCGACAAAGGTCAGTTCCTTTACGGTGCTACCGATCATGATATTCGGCGGATCCCCGATCAAGGTCGCTGTACCCCCGATATTCGATGCGACAACCAGTGAGAAAATATAAGGAAAGGCCTTGACCTTAAGCTGGCGGGTAATGCTGAAGGCGACCGGCACCATCAGAATGATCGTCGTCACATTATCTAGAAATGCAGACCCGATTGCCGTAATTAACGCTAGCAGCCAGAGGATCGTGACGGGATTGCCCTTGGCCTTCCGGGCCGTCCATATTCCGATATACTTGAATAGTCCCGTTTCTGCTGTGGTATTTACGATAATCATCATCCCGATCAAGAGACCCAGCGTATTAAAATCGATGTGATGAATCGCCGATTCCTGGTCGATGATGCCGAAGACGATCATAAGAACGGCACCGACCATGGCCAGCATCGTTCGATGGATTTTCTCCGAAATGATCAGCCCGTACGTGAATAGAAAGATAATGATAGCCCAGATTGCTTGTTGCTCCATAATAATTCTCCTCTCCAAGGTGCCTTCACCCTAGGTATCTTTAGGTTGCCATGTAGGGGCAGAATTATGCCATTCCGGGTCAAAAAAAGGCAAAAAGAGCCCGCTACATGGCAGGCTCCTCCGATAACTCTCATTTTCTATTGTTTGGTCTAACTCACATCATTATAGACTGATTTTATTTAAAAGTAAAGGATTTGCGGGGGGAACGGCCTCCTAGCCTGTAAACCCTTGGGCTGAGCACATCCTCGACTTAGGTCTAGGTTGAAAAACCGTCCGTAGTCCGTTTTGGAAAACCTATAATCCACCTAGAATAAAGACATAAGGTTGATCAAATGAGAGGCGGTGATAAATCGATGAAAACAAATCGACCGAATGTATTCGCTATTGTACTAATTGCCCTGGGCGCTCTGATTCTGCTCGGCAAGTTGACTCCCTTCCTGGGCAGCCTGTTCGGCCTGGTGATCGCGATCGTGATGATCGGTCTCGGCTATTACGGGATTCGCCGGGGGAACGCCTTCTTCGGATGGCTGGTGCTGATTTTCGGGGTCATTTCCCTGATCTCCAAGCTGGCCTGGTTGATCGTTCCGCTCTTGGGTATCGGATTAATCGTATACGGTATCTCTTCCCTTAGAGGAAGACGGAGCTACTGATTTAAATAGCATACACGCAAAATAACTTGAAATGAGGACCGAAAGGTTAGGAGGGAAGGGTGTCATGAGTGTATTTCGTCGGGTACGAGATATTACGGTAGCTACTTTGAATGAAAAGTTGGAGCAATCCCAAGACCCGGTCAGATTGATCGACCAGTTCCTGATCGAGACGCGGCAGGAAATCGCCGAAGCCGAGAAGCTGCATTACCAATACAGCGGTCATGCTAAGCAAATGAAGCAGCAGGTGGATCAAGCCAAGGTCATGCGCGACAAACGCGAGGAACAAGCGCTGCTCGCTTTGAAAGCAGGCGAGGAGCACTTGGCTAAGCTAGCCTTGCAGGAGAAGATGCTGTATGAGGAAAAGGTGGAGCAATACACCGAATTGTACTCGCAAAGCTTGGAATCGCTGCAGGAATTGGAAGCTCAGCTGAATGAATTGAAGACCGAATATCAGGTCGTCTATAGCAAACGTCAATATTATTACGCAAGAATGGAGACGCTTCGTTTACAGCAGCGGATGAACCAGCGGATGAGCGGTTACGGCGTGCAGGATGTGCCGAAGATGTTCCATCGCTTGGAGGATCGGGTGTCCGATATGGAATGGGAAGCCCGCAGCCTGCGTGAATTGCGGAGAGCGGGTACAGATTTCGTAAACCAAGCCGGTTCCGCCATTCAATCGACTCTGGAACAGGAGCTCTCCCGCTTGAAGCAGAAGCTGAATAACAAGGGAGAGGAGTAAGATCGATGGGAAGACCTTTGTATCGTTCCCGACGGGATCGCTGGATCAGCGGTTTGATCGGCGGGTTGGGCGAATATTTCGGCATTAACGTCGGCGTGCTCCGGCTGATCGCCTTTCTAAGCATATTCTTCACCGGCGGGACAACGATTTTCATCTACTTTATCGCCACCTTGGTCATCTCCAAGGAGCCGTATCCGCCTCACGATCCGTACTATAACGGCGGATGGCCGGGCGGAGGCCCGCAGCCGGGTTACGGCCCCAAACGCCGGGACTTCTACGAGGATCCCCGTTTCGGTGCCCGCCCGCCGTTTGGAAATCCCAACGGAAATACTTACGGAACCCAGCCGCCGCAATACGGCGCTGGCGCTCAGGGAACCGGCTTCCATGCCGCCCCGGGAGCTTCTAATCTGGATTCCATGATGGAAGATATCGAGAAGAAAGCGATGAAAAAAGAACTGGATGAGCTGCGTAAGAAGCTCTCCGACTACGAGAAGGGAGAAGTGTAAAACATGGGAGTATTCAAAAGAATTAAAGATATTACGAAAGCATCTGTTAACGACTTGCTGGATAAGGTGGAAGACCCGATTGTCATGCTCAATCAGTATCTGCGCGATATGGAGGCTGAAATTCGCGACGCCGAAGTGACGGTGGCCAAGCAAATGGCCAATGAACGCCGGATGAAGCAACGCTTGGACGAAGCGGCTCGCATCTCCACGCAACGGGAAGCTCAAGCTGAAATTGCTCTCCGCAACGGGCAAGAAGAAGTGGCCCGCAAAATGCTGGAAGAGAAAATTCATTACGATCAAAAGCAAACGGAATTCGCTGAGCTGCATGCTCAATCCGAGGCCCAGGCGGCTGAACTCAAGCAACAGCTGCATGAGATGAAGGACGAATTCTATAAACTGCGCAACAAACGGAACGAGCTGGTGAGCCGTGCGCAAATGGCGAAAGCTAGAAAGCAAATGTCGCAAATCAGCAGCCTGCATACGATCGAAAGCGGCAACGCTTCGCTCGGATTCCACCGGATGGAAGAGAAAATCATGCAGTTGGAAGCCGAAGCCGAAGTGGCCGGCGTTGTCTATCGGGGCACATCGCCTTCCACGTACGTCAGCCCGGCGGATGCCGAGAAGCAGTTGAAGGTGGATGCGCAGCTTGAAGCGCTGAAAGCGAAATTGAACCCGACCGCGGAACGCGAAGAAGACAAGGAATAACTACACGTCCGTTGGACATTGTGATATTCTAAATACTGGTGAAGCCATGCGGTATGGGGTCCCATACCGTTATGGCTTTTTACAACTCTATGAACCTGCAGGGAGGTGCGGCATATGGATACACGGAAAAGGTTCTTAGCCATCGCTTTGATTGGATTTGGGGTACTGTTGATTTTCGGGAAGTGGCTGAGTTTCTTCACCATTGTCGCCCTCTTGTTTCTTGCGTTCGGCATTTATAAGATCCGGCAGGGAGAGCAGGTCAAAACCGGCTATATCTTTCTTGCGATCGGCGGAGGGATGATCCTGCTTGACCACTTTATGTTGGTCCTGGCGATTCTGATGATCTCACTTGGTTATTACTACGCGAAAATTCGCAAAACGCAGCCCCAGGGCAATTATGTACAGAAGCAAAACATCACCTCCAGTATCCGATGGGACCGCGATCCGTGGAGCTTGCAGAATACGAGCATGTGGCATGTGCTCGGGGAGCTGGACATCGATTTGTCGCTGGCGATGGTGGAAGGGGGACATAACGTCCTCATGTTTCAAGGGATCGTCGGGGATGTCGATCTGGTGATTCCGGAGGATTACGGCGTGGAGATCGAAGCGTTCGTTCTGTTCGGGCAAATCGATTTCAGCCAAGACAAAGAAACGGGCATGCTCAATCGGCTGTATTGGAAGTCGCCGAATTATGAGATCCGTGAACAAAAAGTGAAAATCATCATTTCCTATCTTGTAGGGGATGTCGATATACGTTTAACTTAAGACAGGAGGAACGTCCCGCATGAAATCGAAAAAGCCAAGCAATATGGTATCCCGCAGCATGCGCGGAGGAATTCTCCTGTCTGTCATTATGATGGCGGCCACCTTTTACGTGCTGTATACATACGGGTATTTTCACCCCCAAACGTCCTGGAGGACGGGGATTAAGGCCGGCGTCACGCTACTGTCGCTGCTGATCATCATCGGTGCGGCTTATGGCTTAATTCAGGGATATCGTCCCAAACGCCAAATTGACGGACTACGCGAAGCGCTCCTGCAATGGGAGAAAGGCAACCAAACCGGGAGCGTTCCAAAGCTCGGCGAAGATGAACTCGGCCGACTGGCCGAGCAACTGGAGCGGATCGGTAAACGCTGGGAGGAGCAAGTGTCTTCCCTTCAGCGATTGTCGACGCATAATGCCCAATTAGCCGAGCAGGCTCGAGTTTCAGCCATTGTGGAGGAGAGGCAGCGGCTCGCTCGTGAGCTGCATGATGCCGTGTCCCAGCAGCTGTTCGCCATCTCGATGACGGCCACGGCCATAGGGAGAACGCTGGAGAAGGACTTCGACAGGGCACAGCGCCAGGTGGAATTGATCGAGGAAATGGCTTCGGTCGCCCAGTCGGAAATGCGAGCGTTATTACTTCATTTGCGGCCGGTCTACCTGGAAGGCAAGGAGTTGTCCCAAGGCTTGCGCGATTTGGTCAAGGAATTGAAAACCAAGGTCCCGATGGATTTAACGCTCGAGATGGACGAGGATTTGAGCTTAGGCAAGGGCATCGAGAACCATTTGTTCCGCATCATTCAGGAGGCGATGTCCAATACGCTGCGACATGCCAAGGCGGACAAGATGGAGATCCGGATCCACCGCCGGGGCGAAGCGGTCAAGGTGACGCTGCGCGACAACGGCATCGGCTTCGAGCTGGATGATAAGAAGCAGGCCTCCTACGGTCTGTCCACCATGCAGGAACGCATCCATGAAATCGGCGGATCGATTCAGTTTATTACCGCGTCCGGCAAAGGGACGCGCATTGAGATTACCGTTCCACTAATCAATGAAGAAAGCGGGGAAGAGATCAGCCATGGAGATGGAAGACAAGGAGATTAAAGTACTGCTTGTGGATGATCATGAAATGGTGAGAATCGGCCTGGCGGCGGTGCTGGGCACCGAAGACGGCATCGAGGTCGTCGGAGAGGCCAGCAGCGGGGAAGAAGGAATTCGCTTGGCGCAGGAATACCGGCCAGATGTCGTGCTGATGGATCTCGTCATGGAGGGGATGGACGGAATCGAAGCTACCCGGCAACTGCTCGCGCAGCATCCGGACTGCAAGGTGATCGTGCTTACCAGTTATCTGGACGACGAGAAGATGTACCCTGTTATCGAAGCCGGAGCTTTCAGTTATCTGCTCAAAACGTCGCGAGCATCCGAAATCGCTGAGGCGATCCGTGCTGCGGCCCGGGGCCAATCGGTCCTGGAATCGCAGGTCGCTTCCAAGATGATGAACCGGTTTCGTCAGCCGAAGGTGGAGGCTCCGGCTCATGAGGAGCTAACTGAACGCGAAATGGATGTTCTGCGTTTGCTGGCCCAAGGCAAATCCAATCAAGACATCGCCGATGATCTGATTATCGGGATCAAAACGGTTAAGTTCCATGTCACCAATATATTGGCAAAGCTGGGGGTTGAGGATCGCACCCAGGCGGCTATTTACGCTTATAAAAACGGTTTGGCGGAGTAATCATCTCCGACAAACCGTTTTTTTTACCGGTTCAGCAATTTATAGGAGGAGGAATGAACGAGCTTCATTTCGACCTGGACCTCGTCCAGTTCCATCAAGGTGATTAGCGGCTTGCCGCGGGACATTAGCTCTTTCCAACGTGCCTGGTTATCGCGGTACAACTTCTCTTCCAGGTTGTAGATATCGATTTGTTTGGCCTTCGCCGCATCAAAGGAACGCCGGATGTCTTGTTCAATTTTCTTCTCCGCCAGCTTATCGATGGCGGCGGCGGTGGCCCTCCTGGCCATGCCCGCATCCGTGATATAGGCTTTGACCCGCGCTCGGATACGAACCTTAGGGTACTCCCCTTCAGTGCTTACCCCGACGTCCGAATGGCTATGGATAATGCTAAGCGTTACCGGCGTACTGTCTTCCAAGGTTAGCGTCAACGGAAATTTGTCCATTCGATCGAAAGCGATATATCTGGCGCCCTGGAGCATAGTTGGATTAACGAGTCCGCGATTTGCTCCTTGCGCAATAGCATAAGCGCCGACTAGCTTCACTTGGGAAACGGGCTTGCCCTCCCCCTTCCAGACTTCGGTCGTACAGCTAATCAAAGGCAATAGCGCCGTAGAGGCCGGTTCCCTCACGCCATTCATCAGTTTAATGATCCGAATAGGCTCGACGAACGAATATTGCCTGAATATTTCCTCAGGATCAAGCAGCTCCGAATTCAAGACCGATTCGTTTAGAAGGGAAATGCTCGAAAATATATCGGGAATATTCTGATAGGTGCCAAACACCCAGGGCGTATACCGAAGATCGCGGGTTTGGATCAAGCCGGTGACGGCTTCAGTCAAGTGCTTGTCGAGTAGCGCATTGGAGAAGACAACCGCCCGGACATGGGTCCAAAACGTTCGCTGCTGGGAGGCGGAATAGAGGGAGTTCAACGCCTCGTCGATTGTCCTCCCCTCGCCTTTACCGATCCACACATTACCGGTTCCCGTTTTAACGGTGCCTTCTTGTTTCGCAATTTCCGCAAAGTCCAGCAATTGGGTATAGATGATAAAGCGGCCTTCCACATAATCGATTCCCAACGCGGTGATGAAATTGATGTTTTGCGCTTCTTTCATATCCCAACAACCCGTCAGCAACAGGATAAGGGCGAGGATCGCCGGTGCGGCTCTCAAGGATCATCCCTCCTTGCGATTTTGTCGAGCGGACGAAGGATCCGCGGCCTCTTTTGGATCGAGTCCGAAGGTTTCTTCAGCACGGCTTCGACAAAGTCGCTTTTGACAAACGGGGAGTACGGGGAGAGATAAGGCACGCCGTAGGACTCCAGGGAGGAGAGATATAGGGTCAATCCGATAAAGCTGATTAAGAATCCGAACATCCCGAACATGGAGGACAAGAGCAGGATCACAATTCGGAGATGGGCAGCCGTCCCGCTTAATGTCTGATTCTCCAATGTCGAGCTGGCCACGATCGAGATAGCTGCGGCAACGATGATGGTCGGCGAAGTGATCCCTGCGCGTATCGCAGCATCGCCGATAATCAAACCGCCTACGACGGTAATCGTTTGTCCCATGGCCTGGGGCAAGCGTTTACCTGCCTCGTTGAAAATTTCAAACAAAAATAACATGATGAAGGCCTCAAAAGGGACCGGAAACGGCAAGCCATGCCGAGAATTGCTAATGGTCGCCAGCAGCGGGACGGGAATTTGCTCCAAATTGAAGCTGGTCAGCGCCACATAAAAGCCCGGCAGAAATAATCCGATCGTAAGTCCGAAAATTCGCAACACTTTTTGCACCGATACGATATAAAAAGGAGTACTGGCATCTTCCGGAGAGACCAACAGGTTCATGAGCGTAACAGGTGCGACTGTGGCGATCGGGTTCCCGTCGACCAATACGGCGAAACGGCCTGCCAGCAGCGCATCGCAAACGTAGTCCGGTCTTCCCGAGTAGTCGGTTAGCGGGAAAATCGTTCTTTTATTATTCGCGCCTTTCAAGATGGATTCTATAAACGAGGTGCCGATGATCGCGTCGGTCTGGATCCCGTTCAATTGACTCCGTGCTTCCTCGAGAATTTCCGGGTTGATGACATCCTGAATATAGAACAGCGCGATTCGCGTTTCTCCCCGCGTCCCTTTGAGGATCTCTTCCACGCCTAGCGAGGGGGTGCGCAACCGTTTTCGAATCAAACCGATATTGGTCGTCAGATTTTCAGTAAATCCATCACGGGCTCCTTTGACCGCCGCTTCGGTACTAGCCTCTTCCGGGGAGCGACCTGGCGGGTCGGAGATATTCAAGGTGAAGAAGGCCTGCTTCTCTTCAAAATAAATGACCAGCATACCGGAGTAGACCTGTTGCGAAAGATGATTCAGCAGGTCTGGTCCTTCGATCGGGTTCAGCGGCAAATAATGATTGTGACTAATCGCCTCGACTCCGGGGTCGGACTGTTCGCGAAACAGGTCGGCCAGACGCGGAAAGACGGTATGGTTCAGTTGTTTGATGTCCGTCATCGGTTCGCAGTAGATGAGGGTGATCGGATGGTTATGATCCGAATCGGCATCGAACCGGCGGATCTTGACGTCGGCCGAATGCTGGAAGTGTTTTTGTAGAAACGGAATGTCAATAGGGTCTTCATGCTGGCCGGAGGGTCGGTCGCTGGGGTTCATGCGGTTCGTCCTTTCTTGCGTGATCTAAACATGGCGGCAACGGAAATGATTAACGTCAGGCATAAGATGAGGTAGGCGTTCGCGGGGAAGACGTACCGGATCATCAGATGCTGAAACGCGATGTCGGACAGGGTATAACAGCTTAACGGAACGAGAATGACGGCAAGGATGGCGAGCAAAGACGGTCTCCATCGGGTGGAGCGTCGCTTCCACATGTCGGCGATGACGATGAGAGCAAACGAAATGCGGATGCAGCTTCCTGACAACCATTGATAGATGGAAAAAAAGTCGGTTTGCGATACGTATTTGCCGAAACCGGCAATTCTCCATTCCTCGTAAGCCGGGTATCGTTGGATCGCTGCCTCAAACGGATTGAATTCGGCAATCGCCCCGGTTAAGGGGCCCAGCGTTAATCCAAAGAGAATGAACGCAAACACGATGAACCGTTTCTTGTCCAACGGCGCCGGCAAATAAGGATGAAGAAAGAAGATAAAGAACACTTCGAATAATCCGGAACAGGCATACAACACGCCCTTGAAGACCGGATTCCACCCTTGTTCGAATAGGGGGAATAGCAGGCTGTAATCTTTATATTCGATGTTGACGATGGCGACGTAAAAGCCGAGAAGCACGACGAGCGGCAGAAGAATTCCGGAGGCGATGGCGATCGTCTTCATCCCCTTTAAAGCGCCGATGAAACATAAGAGTATCAGAATCAACGAGGTTGCGAGTACCGGGGTATACGGTAGGAACGTTACTTTCATCCACATGACGGTATCGAATAAACTAGACCACGCCGTTGCGAAGAAATATACAATGATGATGCATTGAAACAAAAAAGCAGGAATTCGCCCGAGTTGTTGGCGAATCCATTCGGGAAGGGGCTGAGTGCCGATCCGAGACGAAGCGAACCCAATCAAGCACACCATAATCGCAAAAGGTACAGCAGCAAGGAGCACGGAGAACCAGGCATCGCGTTTGGCCATTTGCAGCAACGCGGGTATGATGAAGACATGGTTGGTGATCCCGATGGTGAGCATCAAGGTCATGATGGCATGAAGTTTCGTTGGCTTCGGTGAGCGGATCATAGACTACTCCCATCTGAAATGTTCTGGCTCTTTATTCATGGTTTATTATTCGCAGAGGAGGTTCGTAGCATGCAAAACCGTAAGTTATGGAATATCGGTTTGTTGATCCTCATTTGCGCCATGCTGCTAGTTGGTTTGCAGCGCATAAAAGAAACGGGGCGGGAAGCCACCGCCCCGGGCCCGCTAGAAGCGGCTGAGTTGCAACTGGCCGCCTTGTATTCTATGGGCCAAGCGGTGACGTCAAATCCCTTTCAACTGACGTTGAAATGGCAGGGGGAATGGAGCTCGCTGCTTTCTCCGGAAGAAGCTGCCGGTGTGTTAGCCAGCCGGTTAGGATTGCCGAGCCCGAAAGCAGGATCCGTTCAGGGGCGCGCGGTTTATGAGGCCAAGGGTCATATCGAAGGTTTTCCGGCGGAGTTGGAGCTGACAACCCTTGCGGAAGGCACGCACTACGCGATGCTTCGATTGGAAGCGGTAGGTGGGAAAGAAGCGGCATTGGAGCGTCTACAGGAAGCGCAGCGGATCGCAGGGGAATCCCTGGCGGATGAAGGGGTCCAAACCGATTGGAACGCAGCCGTTCAGGGCGTGGCTTGGCCTGCGGTTGCAGCCAGTGGGGAGACGAATTCCGGGGAGGCCAAGCTCACGGTCACGTTCGACAAACTGGAAGCTAAAATCAATCAAATACCCAAACTTAAATTAAAGCAGGCAGAAGAGTTTGCAGACGAGCAAACGGCTAGCCGCACCTACGTGGTTGACGCCTTCCCGATTGCTGTCCAAAGCGGCGAGCATCGCGTGGCGCTGCAATTAGCGGTCCACCGAAACAGCGGCATCGGAATGGATGAGATCACGATCGGCACACCGTTATTGACCGTGGAATATTAGTGAAAATCAAGGAGGCGAGAAGCTGGTGCAACGTCTGCTGCTGCATGAACGAAGCCGCTACTCGGAAATCTCCGTCTATGAAACGGACGAACTGTATGGAGAGCGTGGGGTGTTTCGCGTCCTGCAATTCGCTAGCGAAGCGGTGCAGGGCGCTATGGATATGAACCAGCCCGCACGGATCATACTAGAATATCCGCGCGCGATGCTGTATCTACTTCGGCAACACGTTCCGGCGCTAGGCCGGGTGTTCATGATCGGCCAGGGAGCGGGGACGTTGGCCAGTCATTTGAAGGATGTTCGTATCATGGTGGCGGAAATTGATCCGCTTGTGGCGGAAATTAGCCGAACGTATTTCGGTTATTCGGGAGATTCGGTGCGAATCGGGGACGGCCGCTACCTGCTGGAACAGGAGAACCCGGGAATCTTCGACGGAATTATTGTCGATGCTTTTTCCGAACAGGGTACGCCGTCCCATTTGACGTCGTTAGGTTTCTTTCAAATTGCCGCGGAGAGGTTGAGTCCGGAAGGTTTATTACTTCTGAACGTGTTCGGCCGGGGAGCCGACGACACGTGGGTTGCTGCACTGACCTCGACATTGCGGGAAGTGATGACCTGTGTTCGGGTGTTTACACTGCCGACGGATCAACCTCATGATCAGCGAAATATGATGATTGTGGGTAGCCACAAGCCGATCACCTATCAAACCCACCACATGGCAGGTTTTGAAGAGATCAAGCCTCGAGCGGGGTATCTTATTCATGACAGGACTTCGTAGAAAGGTTTGCATAAGTTTCTGAAAAGCGATTGTTTTCTGAAATTTATATGATGGCATCCAAGTAGCGAATATGCTAAAATGGCATCACATCCCGTGATGCCATGTAAAGACATGTACTTGATCGGGAATTAAATGAAACATCACTAATCTTACATAGAAAGAATGAGGAGCCATGGCTGAAAATCTAACTCAGGAAACTGTTCGGCCCCCAGGGGCGGTATTTTTCATTTTTGGTGCCACCGGAGACTTGGCGCGCCGCAAGCTCTTCCCGGCCATCTATTCCTTATATCGTGAAGGCAAATTGGCCGAGGATTTCGCCGTGGTTGGCGTGGCCCGGCGTCCGCGTTCAGACGAGGAATTCAAGGACGATCTCTATCGTTCTATCGAAGAATTTTGCCGATATAAGATCAGTGACAAGGAACAATGGGCGCGGTTTGCCGAACATTTCTCCTATAAGTCGCTGGACATCAATAACGTTGATGGCTATCGCGAGCTCAGAGAATTGACCGAATCCGTGGAAACGCGATTTGGCATTCCCGGAAACCGTTTGTTTTATCTGGCGCTGGCGCCGGAGCTGTTCGGCAGCGTATCCTTTAACCTGCAGAAGGGCGGCATGCTGAGCACCAGCGGTTGGCATCGGTTGGTGATTGAGAAGCCGTTTGGCTATGACCTGCAATCGGCTCAGAAGCTGAACGAAGAATTGAGCCAGGTGTTTAAGGAAGAGGAAATCTACCGGATCGACCACTATCTCGGCAAGGAAATGGTCCAGAACATTGAAGTGATTCGCTTTGCGAATGCCTTTTTTGAACCGCTATGGAACAATAAGCATATTGCCAATGTGCAAATTACGCTGAGCGAAACGGTCGGCGTAGAGGAACGCGGCGGGTATTATGATCATGCCGGTGCGCTCCGCGATATGGGGCAGAACCATATGTTGCAAATGCTCACGATGATCGCCATGGAGCCGCCAAGCCGTTTGTTCCCTGAGGACATCCGTGACGAGAAGGTGAAGGTGCTGCGATCGCTGCGGCCTTACGATTCGGCTCAGGAAGTCAAGGAATACGTGGTGCGTGGGCAATATACTGAAGGTGAAACTAGAGGCAAGAAGCTGCCGGGCTATCGTCAGGAGGACAAGGTGGACCCGAACTCGAACACGGAAACGTATTTTGCGGCCAAAGTGTTCGTGGACAATTTCCGCTGGGCGGGCGTACCGTTTTATATCCGCACCGGGAAGCGGCTCCCCGTCAAGACAACGGAAGTTGTCGTGGAATTCAAGCAGATGCCAACCAATGTTTATCTCGGTCAAAAACATACATTAGAGCCGAATCTGCTAGTCATTCGCGTGAACCCGATGGAAGGCATCTACGTGAAAATCAATGCCAAAAAGCCGGGCTCGGAATCGCAAATTGAACCGTTGGCGATGGAATTCTGCCAAAGCTGCCTGGTGGGCATCAACTCGCCAGAGGCTTATGAACGCCTGATTCATGACGCAGCGCAAGGGGATTCGACCTACTTCACCCGCTGGGACGAAGTAGCGACGGCATGGGCCTTCGTTGATCGGATCGCTGCAGCCTGGGCGCAAAATCCGTCCGACATCAGCACGTATCCTGCCGGTTCTTGGGGACCGAAGGAAGCCGATGAGCTGCTTGCGAGGGATGGCTTCCACTGGTGGCCGGTGAACGGTCAGGAGGAAGACAACGTCATTTGGATCAGTCCGAATTAATGGATCACCCCGTCACCCGAAAGGGTGGCGGGCGAATAGAATAGGGGTAGCTGGAAACACCTTTATGTCCCGGCGAGGACATAAGGTGTTTTTGCTTAACGGAAGGACAAAATATGTTACAATAGAGAACGTGAATTTGTGGAACGAGAGGAAAGTGAGCATGAGCAAAGCATTGGACCAAGTGCTGCAGCAGGAAGTGGACAAACGGCGCACGTTTGCGATCATTTCCCACCCGGACGCCGGGAAAACGACGCTAACCGAAAAACTGCTGCTGTTCGGCGGCGCGATTCGCCTCGCCGGATCGGTCAAGGCGCGTAAAGCGAGTAAACACGCGACAAGTGACTGGATGGAAATTGAGAAGCAGCGGGGGATTTCCGTCACTTCTTCCGTCATGCAGTTTGATTATAACGGCCATCGGGTGAACATCTTGGATACACCGGGTCACCAGGATTTCTCGGAGGATACCTACCGTACGCTGACCGCGGCGGACAGCGCTGTCATGCTGATCGACGTGGCTAAAGGCGTCGAGGCGCAGACGATCAAGCTGTTCCAGGTGTGCGCCAAACGGGGCATTCCGATCTTTACCTTCATTAACAAGCTGGACCGGGAGGGTCGGAGCCCGTTTGAGCTGATGGAGGAAATCGAGCAGGTGCTGGGTATCCGCTCGGTACCGATGAATTGGCCGATCGGGATGGGCCGCGAACTATCCGGTGTTTATGACCGAATGAAGAATCAGGTAGAGCTGTTCCAGGGCGACGACCATTCCACGATCCAGGTGAAGAAGGTAGAGAGCTATAACGATCCTGTGATCCGTGAAATGGCCGGTGACTATCTTCATGATCAACTGTGCCAGGACCTCGAGTTGCTGGATGTCGCAGGCGATCCCTTTGATTTGGAGAAGGTTCTTCGCGGGCAGTTGACGCCGGTATTCTTCGGCAGCGCGGTCAACAATTTCGGCGTGCAGACGTTCCTGGACAATTTCCTGCAGCTAGCGCCTAAGCCGGAACCACGCCGCAGCACGCAAGGCATGATCGAACCGACAAACGAGAAGTTCTCGGGATATGTATTCAAAATCCAGGCGAACATGAACCCGGCCCACCGCGACCGGATCGCCTTCCTGCGCATCGTGTCGGGCAAGTTCGAACGCGGCATGTCCGTGAAGCATGTGCGTGCGGGCAAGGAAATCAAATTGTCCCAGCCGCAGCAATTCCTGGCACAGGACCGGGATATCGTTAGTGAGGCTTACCCGGGGGATATCATCGGGTTATTTGACCCGGGGATTTTCCGGATCGGCGACTCGCTTAGCCAAGGCAGCGAAATCGTGTTTGACGAGCTGCCGACGTTCTCGCCGGAGATCTTCGCCAAGGTGACGGTGAAGAACGCGCTGAAGCATAAGCAATACCAGAAGGGTATCGACCAGTTGACCGAAGAAGGTACGATCCAGGTATTCACGACGGTCGGCTTCGAAGACACGTTGCTTGGCGTGGTCGGGCAGCTTCAGTTCGAGGTGTTCGAGTACCGGATGAAAGGCGAATACGGGGTGGATGTGCAGTTGCAGCGGATGCCGTTTCAGTTCGCGCGCTGGATCGTAAGCGACAAGATCGATCCGTCCAAGTTCCGGATCAATTCGACGCTGGTGAAGGACAAGAAAGGCAATTACGTTGCATTGTTCGAAAACGAATATGCGATGCGGACGGCCATGGAGAAGAATCCGGATGCCAAGTTCCTGGAAACTGCGCCTTAATCGGCGATACGCATTAGTTAAAACAAAGACCGCCCTTGAACAGGCGGTCTTTGTTTTAACGGGCAGTTCTATTTCAACGGTTTGAGGCTGGCCTGATCCACTTGCTGCTTGAGCACGGATACCAGTTCATTTTGTTCCGACGTATCGATATGCTTCCAGATCGTTTCGAAAACGACACCTAAGCCAGGCAACGCGGCTTCCTGAGCATCAATCGAGCCTTCGATCATCTCCCGCAGCCCCTGCTCGTCTTGGCCGTGGATTTTGTGCATAACCGCTTGACGCAGGTCGAGTGTAATGGATGGCACGTTTTTTCCCTCCTTGAAATATGTGATTGCCCGGTGTTAATTTGCCCGATCGGTTTCATGAACATGCAAGCTTGTAAATAAGCGGCTCTTTGCGGGATTGTGGTATACTAATTCGGATGAGAATTATGTTATGGGTGGTGAGAGTATGGCAAATGCAGCCAAAAAACAGTTTGCCGTCATCGGGATGGGCCGGTTTGGTTTAAGTGTGGCAACTGCACTCAGCAACATGGGATTTGATGTACTGGCCATCGATGCCGACGAGCATCATACGCAAGCTGTGGCGAATCTGGTGACACACGCGGTTTCCGCAGATTCCACCGATGAAGATGCGCTTCGTGCACTCGGGATTCGCAACTTTGATGTCGTCGTTGTGGCCATCGGCGAGGATATCCAGGCCAGCATTTTAACGACGCTGATTCTGAAGGATATGGGCGGGCCGCTTATCGTCGTAAAAGCGCAGAACGAATTGCATGGCAAGGTACTGCAAAAAATTGGGGCCGATAAGGTCATTTTTCCGGAACGGGATATGGGGCTTCGGGTGGCACATCATCTTACATCCCCGAACATATTGGATTACATCGAATTATCGGACGAGTACAGCATCGTGGAAATGCGAGTTAGCTCGCAGATGATCGGGAAGAACCTCAAGGAGCTGGATATCCGCGCAAGGTTTGGTTGCAACGTGATGGCGATCAAGCAGGGCAGCAAAATGAATATTTCTCCGGCAGCAACAGACCGGCTGACGGAAGAAGACGTGCTTGTTATCGTCGGCGAGAAAAACGATTTGACGAAGCTGGAGCTGGCTTACGCGGAGTCCTAGGACAAACGGTCGGAAAAACATTGGTTGAGGATGGAGTAGGTATGGAAATATGGTCTCCGCAGAACCCCCGCGTCAAGGAATGGGCGGGGCTGCTCGAGAAGAAAAACCGGGACAAGCAAGGCAAATATTTAATCGAAGGCCTACATCTGGTGCAGGAGGCCCTTCAGGCGCAGGCGGACGTGGAATGCGTCTGCTACGACACCCTCGGCGGCATACCAGCCGAGCTGCAGACAGCGGCGTCCGCAGGGCTGGACGTCGATTGGATCGGCGTGTCCGCCGCCGTGATCGCCAAGTGCAGCGATACGAAGTCGCCGCAGCCGGTGTTCGCGGTCGTGCGTAAGGACCGCGGGACGATCGCTCCGCTCCTGGACCTCGAGCGGAGCTTGGTGGTGGTCCTGGACGGCGTGCAGGATCCCGGCAACGTCGGCACCATCATCCGCAGCGCCGACGCGGTCGGGGCGGACGGGGTGATTGTCGGCGCAGGCTGCGCCGACATTTACGGGCCCAAGGTGCTGCGCGCCACCATGGGCTCGCTGTTCCACCTGCCGGTCGTGCACGGCGACCTGGCAGAGGTGCTGCCGCAGGCGAAGCGGCGGGGCATCCGCCTGGCCGGCACAAGCCTGCAGGCGGCCGCGAACTGCTTCGCTTACGATTTCACGCAGCCGGTGTGGCTGCTGTTCGGCAGCGAGGGCAGCGGCCTCAGCCCGGAAGTCCGCGGGCTGATGGACGACGGGCTGCTCATCCCGATGCGCGGCCAGGCCGAATCGCTGAACGTGGCGATGGCCGCGTCCGTCCTGCTGTATGAGGCGATGCGGCAGCGGCATTTTTCAAACAACAATAATTCCCGTCCAACGCCCAAATAACTGTCCCAGAATAAAAATAACTGTCCCAAAATCACACAAAGACCGGAAAATGCTCTGACCCTACCTCAAGCATTTTTCCAGTCTTTTTCTCTGCCTTTTCAAGCCATTCCCAAGCATTTCCCCCGCTAAAAACCCAATCATATCAGGCAGTACCCATTTTTTTACCCAATCATTTTCTAAGCCTTCCAGGTCTTTTCCTCATATCTTTTCTCTTACTTTTCCCGCCGTTTAGGATTTCTTCCGGTCTTTTTTAGGTATCCCCCAGCTTCTTGCGGATTTCGGAAGGATAACAGCCATAGTGATCGACAAACAGTTTGGTGAAGTGGCGGGAGCTGAAATAGCCTACGCGTTGGGCAACATCCTGAACCCTAGCGTCCGGCTCGGTCAGGAGCAATTCCTTGGCCTTCAGCACATAAAACCCCGAAACCATGGTTTCGGGGTTTACTCTAGGTAAAATTTTTGATGGCTAGTTTCGAATAAAGCGCTTTTTTGTTCAATTCCAGGTCCGTTAAAATATTTTTGATTTTAGCGTCCAATTGTTCAATGAGGTGCGAACGGATATCCTCTATATGCTCCTCCTGGCAGAAGGCGGAAATAGCCAGGATGCCGTCGGAGTAATGTTTCGTTTCCTGGATGGCGGTGTTGAGCTTCT
>RCUU01000128.1_pt1 | contig 43064 bp, 34 predicted proteins | sample 2166211 | NCBI WGS metagenome assembly RCUU01 (sample SAMN09932620, study PRJNA488358) | compost metagenome | feature: garden; material: soil; isolation source: compost soil in phenylacetic acid-enriched culture | place: Germany: Experimental Botanical Garden Goettingen | collected 2016-01-27
GAAAAATTCAAAGAGGCCGGCCTTGACAAGGTCATTGCTGAAGCCCAAGCTCAGCTCGATGCCTGGAGAGCTGCGAACAACAAGTAACAATTAAAGAAACGAAAGGGATCGGGCGGGTGATTGTTGCGCCCGATCCTTTTTCATTATTTTTCGACAGGAGGGGAACATCATGACTGCATTTTTCAAAAACCTGCTCAAGAATAAAGTCATGTTATTTATGGTGTTGCCGGGTGCCGTCTGGTTTTTCTTTTTCTCGTACCTTCCGTTGGTCGGTACGATTACGGCATTTAAGCAATACCGCTTCAGCCGTGACGGTTTTTGGGCCAGTATTGCCCATAGCAAATGGGTAGGCTGGGATAACTTCAAATTCCTGTTCAGCACCAACGATGCTTTTACCATTACTCGCAACACTTTGTTTTATAACCTTGCCTTTATCTTCATCGGACTAGTCCTTTCTGTAGCTATGGCGATTTTGCTGTCCGAGCTGGTCGGCAAAACGATGGCAAAAGTTTATCAAACCGGGATGTTCCTGCCTTATTTCCTTTCCTGGGTTATCGTCGGCTATTTCGCGTTCAGCTTCCTGAGCATGGATCGGGGGATGATTAACCAAATCCTAGGCTGGTTTGGCGCGGAGCGGATTAACTGGTATTCGGAGCCGAAGTATTGGCCTTATATCTTGATTTTCGTCAACCTGTGGAAATCGATCGGCTATAACAGCGTAGTCTACCTTGCTTCGATTATGGGGATCGACAAATCGCTTTACGAGGCGGCGATGATCGACGGGGCCACCAAATGGCAGCAAATTCGGAACATTACGATTCCTCTGCTCTCCCCGATCATTATTATTATGACCCTGCTTGCGGTAGGACGGATCTTCTATGCTGACTTCGGCTTGTTCTACCAAGTACCGAGAGATTCGGGCACGCTTTATCAAGTGACTAACGTCATCGACACTTACGTATATCGCGGTCTGAAAACAACCGGGGAAATCGGCATGAGTACGGCAGCTGGCCTTTATCAATCGGTGGTAGGCTTTGTTCTTGTCATGGTTTCCAACTATGTCGTGCGAAAAATTGATAAGGACAGCGCCCTATTTTAAAACAGCTGAAAGGAGTGTCAGAGAATGGCGGAGATTGCTAGAAAAACCAAAGATTTTCATAACGTCTCTCGCGGTTGGAACGCCGTTTTGCACCTGATTGCAGGGATTTTCTCGTTCTTGTGCGTGTTCCCCTTTATCTTCGTGGTCATTATTTCTTTCACGGATGAAAAAACGCTGGCAACGGACGGTTACCGGTTGTTTCCGGCCAAATGGAGTCTGGAAGCTTACCGCTTCGTGTTCGAAAGCGGCGATTCGCTGCTTCGCTCTTACGGCGTGACGATTCTGATTACCCTCGTGGGAACCGTGATCAGTTTGATCATGATCTCGCTTTACGCTTACGCCATCTCGCGGAAGAGCTTCCGTTACCGGAGATTCTTCTCCGTATTTGCGATCGTTACGATGCTCTTTAACGGCGGGATGATCCCGACTTACATGGTGGTATCCCAGTTGATGGGGTTGAAAGATACGTTGTGGGCGCTAATTTTGCCGCTTGCGATGAATGCATTTTATATCATGATTTTACGTACGTTCTATAGTACGAGCGTTCCGGAAGCGATCATTGAATCGGCGCGGATTGACGGCGCCGGCGATTTCTTTATCTTCCTGCGCATCGTCCTGCCGCTGTCGCTGCCGGGCTTGGCGACAATCGGATTGTTTAGCACATTAGGTTATTGGAACGACTGGTTTAACGCGCTGCTGTATATCGACAATCCGAATTTGGTGCCGTTGCAATCGATGCTGATGCGGATCGAATCGAGTATTGCTTTTATTCAACAGAACTCGCAAAACAGCTCGCTGAGTTTGACCGCACTGCAGTCCATTCCGCAAGATACGTCGCGGATGGCGATGGTCGTGCTTGCGACATTGCCAATTATTTTTGCTTATCCGTTCTTCCAACGGTATTTTGTACAAGGACTTACGGTAGGCGCTGTCAAAGAATAATAGTGGTGGTTCAAAAATTGCCTTTTGATCACGAAGTAGTACCAAGTAGTGTAATCGGCATCGAATCTTGAATTCAGCCGGGCCTTCCGTTGCTCACGTAGCCTCCAGCTACGCTGTGCTACTCAGTCCCTAGCTTCATCCAACCTTCTCGGTGCTGAAAAGTCAATTTTTGAACGTCTATTTAAAATTTATCAAAACCTGATCAAAACCTGATCAAAACCAGAGTTACTCCCTTTTGAACTCTTATGGAATGAAAGTAATAATTAAAGGAGCGAGGTGGAGACGTTGCTTTACAAAGACAGATCGAAACCCGTCCCGGAACGAGTGGAGCATTTGCTCGGACTGATGACATTGGAAGAAAAGGCCGGCCAGCTGGTCCAGCCTTTCGGTTGGCAGACCTATGAGCATAAAGACGGAGAGATCAAGCTGACCGATTCGTTTAAAGAGCAGGTGCAAAGCGGCGGAATCGGCTCGCTGTACGGCGTGTTACGCGCCGATCCGTGGACAGGCGTGACGCTGGAAACTGGCTTGTCGCCGAGCGAGGGTGCAGAGGCGGTCAACGAAATCCAACGTTATGCCATCGAGAACTCGCGCCTCGGCATCCCGATCTTGATCGGGGAAGAGTGCTCGCACGGCCATATGGCGATCGGCGCCACGGTCTTTCCGGTGCCATTGTCGCTCGGCAGTACCTGGAACGTGGAGCTGTATCGCGAGATGTGCCGGGCAGTGGCCCGGGAGACGCGCAGCCAAGGCGGCGCGGTCACCTATTCCCCGGTCCTCGATGTCGTGCGTGATCCCCGCTGGGGCCGGACCGAAGAATGCTTTGGCGAAGACGCCTATTTGATCGGCGAAATGGCCGTGGCTTCGGTCGAAGGCTTGCAAGGGGAACGCTTGGACGGAGAGGACAGCGTGGCAGCCACGCTGAAGCACTTCGTCGGCTACGGCAGCTCCGAGGGCGGCCGCAATGCCGGCCCGGTTCATATGGGGCGGCGCGAACTGCTGGAGGTCGACCTGCTGCCGTTCCGCAAGGCGGTGGAAGCCGGTGCGGCTTCGATCATGCCGGCCTACAACGAGATCGACGGGGTACCTTGTACGACCAACGAAGAATTGTTGGACGGCATTCTGCGCGGCGAGTGGGGTTTTGACGGCATGGTCATCACCGACTGCGGCGCGATCGACATGCTCGCTTCCGGCCACGACGTGGCGGAAGACGGACGGGACGCAGCGATCCAGGCGATTCGCGCGGGCATCGATATGGAGATGTCCGGCGTGATGTTCGGCAAGCACCTGGTGGAGGCGGTACGTTCGGGACAGCTGGAGGAAGAAGTGCTCAATCAGGCGGTACGCCGCGTATTGACGCTGAAATTCCGACTGGGGCTGTTCGAACAACCGTACGCCGACCCGGCGCGGGCCGAGCGGGTCATCGGCAGCACGGAACATGTGGAGCTGGCACGGCAATTAGCCAGCGAAGGTATCGTGTTGCTCAAGAATGAAGGCGGCGTGCTGCCACTGTCCGCAGGCGCAGGTAAAATTGCCGTTATCGGCCCGAACGCCGATGTGGGCTACAATCAGCTGGGCGATTATACCTCGCCGCAGCCGCGTTCTACGGTAACGACCGTGCTGGGCGGGATCCGCAACAAGCTGGCTGGAACGCCGGAGCAGGTGTTGTATGCTCCAGGCTGCCGGATTAATGGCGACTCTCGGGAAGGATTCGAAGTTGCCTTGTCTTGCGCGGAGCAAGCAGACACGGTGGTTATGGTCGTCGGCGGCTCCAGCGCGCGAGATTTCGGCGAGGGGACGATTGACCTCCGAACCGGTGCATCCAAAGTGACTGGCAATGCAGAAAGCGACATGGACTGCGGCGAAGGCATTGACCGGATGAACCTCAGTTTGTCCGGCGTACAGCTGGAGTTGATTCAAGAAATTCATAAATTGGGTAAACCGCTTGTAGTGGTTTATATCAACGGTCGGCCGATTACCGAGCCGTGGATCGACGAGCATGCCGATGCGATTCTGGAAGCCTGGTACCCGGGTCAGGAGGGCGGGCATGCCGTCGCGGATATCCTGTTCGGCGACGTGAATCCTTCCGGGCGACTGACGATTTCCGTTCCGAAGCATGTCGGACAGCTTCCGGTCTACTACAACGGCAAACGTTCGCGGGGCAAACGCTACTTGGAAAATGATTCGCAGCCGCGGTACTCGTTTGGATATGGGCTGAGCTACACCGAATTCAACTATAGCAACTTAAAGGTTGAGTCTGAAACGATCGATACGGACGGCACAACGAAGGTGACGGTTGAAGTGACGAACGTGGGCGACCGGGCTGGCGCGGAAGTGGTACAGCTGTACATCTCCGACGTTGCTAGTACCGTGACTCGGCCGGCGAAGGAGCTGAAGGGGTTCCGCAAGGTATTCCTGCAGCCAGGTGAGACGCAGACGGTGGAGTTCCAGGTTGGTTCGGAACAGCTGCAGTACATCGGACGGGATTATAAACCGGTGGTGGAGCCGGGAGAATTCCGGGTGCATGTCGGCAAGAATGTGAATGATACGCTGAGCGCCAATCTCTTTGTGCGGGAGGGTTAATATACATGGAACGCATCAGACGTTTTATCCGGGAGCTGTCGGAAGCTCAGTGGCTTGATCAGATCGAGCTGCGCGGGTGGGAGATTACTTCTTCCGTATACCAGGTTCCCGGAAGTTATACCAAAGAAACGCCTTATCTGGAGGGGCAAGCGTTCGAGCGGTTCCCGAGCACGCAGGGAACAACGTATTTCTTCCGGACTCAGTTGGAAATTCCGGAAGGATGGCGCGGCGGACAGGTGGGTCTCATCTTTGCTTCCGGCGGCGAAGGGTTGTTGCGAATCAACGGCAAATCAGCCCAGGGTTTGGACCGGAACCATACGTTCGTAACGTTGCCGCAGGAGCAGGGACAAGGCCCGCTCTCGCTGGAAATCGAGCTGTATGATCCGATCCCCGAGCCGGTGGATCCGCTGAACCAACAAGCGGTGATTCAGCCGCCGATTACGCGGATTGACAGCCGACTCGTGCTGGTGAACCGGCCCGTGCAAAGCCTGATGTATACGGCGACGATCGTCCGCGATGCGGCGGTACTGTTGCCGGAACAGGATTTTCGGCGCACCCGCTTGATCGAGGCACTATATAGCGCCATGGACGGGTTTGTGACGCTGGATGCGGAAGCGGTCCGCGAAGGCGGAGCGATTGCCGAGTTGGAGCAAAGCTTTGCGGAGCGAGTGAAGGCCATTGGCGGTAATGCCGAGGGCCTGATCCAGATGGTCGGCCAGTCGCATATCGACATCGCCTGGTTGTGGCCGGTGCGGGAGACGGTGCGCAAGACCAGCCGGACCTTCTCGACGGTCGACGCGCTGATGAGCGAGTATCCGGAATACCGCTACACGCAAAGCCAGCCGCTGCTGTTCGCCTTCCTGAAGGAGAACGACCCCGAGTTGTACGAGCGGGTGAAGGCGCGGATTAAGGAAGGCCGCTGGGAATTGGTTGGCGGTATGTGGGTGGAGCCGGATTTGAACCTGCCAAGCGGCGAATCGCTGATGCGGCAGATGCTTTACGGGCAGCGCTTCTATCAAGAGGAGTTTGGATTCACCTCCGAGATCGAATGGCTGCCGGACACGTTTGGCTATTGCGCCTCGTTGCCGCAAATTTTAAAGCATGGCGGGATTCGTTATTTCATGACGACCAAGCTTGGCTGGAATGATACCAACGTATTCCCGTACGATCTGTTCCATTGGGTTGGTATAGACGGTACGCCTATGCTATCTTATCTGAACCATGGCGTAAACGAGAATACGCTGCCGAAGGACGTTCATGAGCACTGGCAGTCCTACCGTCAGAAGGCCGTCCATCCGGAGCAAATGCTGCTCTACGGACATGGCGACGGCGGTGGTGGGGTTACTCGCGAAATGCTGGAGTACATTAACCGCGCTGAGCTGATGGTGGGTCAGCCGGCGAGCGAATATAGTACGGCGACGGAGTTCTTCGCTGGCATCGAAGCGGCGCAGCCGAAGCTGCCAGCGTGGCACGGCGATCTCTACTTGGAATTGCACCGGGGGACGTATACGACCCACGGACGTAACAAGCGCAGCAACCGCAAGGCGGAAATTTTATACCGCGAGGCCGAGCTGTGGAACGCGTTGGCCGCTCCGGCTATGCCGAAGGATCAGCAACGCGAGGCACAAAGCACGCTGCAGGCGGGCTGGAAGCTGATCTTGTTGAATCAGTTCCACGACATTATTCCGGGCTCGGCGATTACCGAAGCGTACGAGACGTCAACGAAGGAATATGCGGATGTTTTTGAAAAAGGCAACACCGGCCTGCGTCACGGCCTAACAGCGTTGGTCGAACGGGTAACCACCACGGGTGAAGGTACGCCATACGTTGTCTTCAACAGCCTGGGTTGGACTCGCGACGCGGTTGTGGCACTTCCGGACCAAGCTTATCGCAGCGGCGCGGCTGCTTACGATGGGCACGGTACGCGGCTTGAGCTGGACGTCCGGACCGGACTTAGCGGCGACTCGGCGGCTTGGGTCCGCGTGCCGGAGGTTCCGGCGTTTGGCTACAAGACCATTTGGTTACGGGCCGAGGCGGCTGCAGCCGCTGGAACGACGGCGACTTCATCGGCCGGAATCAAGGGTTTCCAAGGCGAGTGGGAAACGGAATTCTACTGCCTGAAATTTAATGACCGCGGCGAGATCGTTAGCTTGTGGGATAAGGAAGCCGGCCGGGAAATCGTGAAATCGGGCGAAAGCGCGAACCGCTTCCACTTCTATCACGACCGTCCGACCCTGTGGGATGCTTGGGACATTGACCCGCGTTATGAACAGCAGCCGGCCGGTGAGGCTGTATTGCTGGAGAGCGGTCTGGTCGCAAGCGGTCCAGTCCAAGACGTGCTGCGCTTCCGCTGGAATCTCGGCCAATCCGAAATCACGCAGGATGTGATCCTGTATCATCACGACAAACGGATTGATTTCCAAACGAAGGTGAATTGGAACGAAGCCCATAAGCTGCTGAAAGTCGGGTTCCCGATCGATGTTGTCTCGGACAAAGCGACTTACGAAATTCCGTTTGGCGCGTTGGAACGTCCGACGCATCGCAACACGAGCTGGGAGCAGGCGCAATTCGAAGTGTGCGGGCACCGGTTCGCCGATGTTTCCGAACGCGGCTACGGCGTCAGCCTCCTGAACGACTGCAAATACGGCTACGACATCCAGGGCAGCACGATTCGGTTGTCGCTGCTGCGGGCACCGAAATGGCCGGACGTGACCGCCGATCTAGGGGAGCACGAATTTACGTATTCGCTGTATCCTCACCAAGGTGGCTGGCAGACCGCTCATACGGTGCGTGCCGCAGCTGAGCTGAACCACATGCCGGCCGTGCTAGCGGCCGGAGTACAGGAAGGCTCGCTGCCTTCCACAGGGGCGTTGTTAGGATTTGCGGGAGAGCATGTTGTGCTCGACACCGTGAAACCTGCCGAGGATGGCGATGGCGTGATCCTGCGTCTGTACGAGTCGGCAGGCGGCCGCGAACGCGTGGCGTTGAATTGGAACGAGCCGGTTTCGGCCGCGTTCTTGTCCGACGCGCTAGAGCGGGAGCTTGAGCCGATGACGATGGACGCTGGGCGGATCAAGCTCGATTTTGCCCCATATGAGATCAAGACGTTGAAGTTGAAGTAAGTAGGAATTGACGAGTTGGGGTGGCGTGGGGCTGCTCGGCAGGTAAATTAACAGGATAAAGTACCGTTAATTTGTAAGATCAACCGCCCAGTCGCCCAGCCCCCCTCACTCGTTTAGTGATATGAAATGAAATGACCTATAAAGGAGCGAGAAGACAAGCTCATGGAACAATTTAGACTCCCGAAAATACCGATGCCGCAGCTGGAAGTGCCGCAAGCCGTCAAGGACGTGCTGGCTGAAGCGGAAACGAAACTGGCGCATCGCCCGAAATTGCTGCAGCTGTTCAAGAACTGTTTCCCGAACACGCTGGAAACAACGACGAAGCTGATGGACGACGGAACGACCTTCGTCATCACCGGTGACATCCCGGCCTCCTGGCTGCGCGATTCCGTGGAGCAGGTGATCCATTATGTGCCGTTCGCCAAGAACGATCCCGATTTGCAACGGATCATCAGCGGGTTGATCAAACGCCATATCAACTATGTGCATATCGATCCGTACGCCAACGCGTTTAACGAATCGGCCAACGATTGGCACTGGAACACGACCGACGTAACGGAGATGTCCCCTTGGGTTTGGGAGCGCAAATTCGAAATCGATTCCTTGTGCTTCGTGGTCCGCTTGGCTTATACGTATTGGAAGGAAACCGAGCTGACCGATATTTTTGACGCCGGCTTTAAAGCCGCAATGCGGAAAATCTACGAGTTGTTTAAAACCGAGCAGCATCACTTTGAGCAATCGCCTTACCGCTTCAGCCGCAACAATGGGATCCCAACTGATTCCTTGCGGAACAATGGTTTGGGGATGCCGGTCAACTATACGGGAATGATCTGGTCGGGCTTCCGCTCCAGCGACGACGCCTGCGATTTTCACTACAACATTCCAGGCAACATGTTTGCGGTTGTAACGCTGCGTCAAATGCAGGAATTCGCCGAATGGGTCTTCCGCGACATGGACTTCTTGGCCGAACTGAAGGAGCTGGAGTTTGAAGTCAACCATGGGATCCAGCTGTACGGGATTTACCGCCATCCGGAATTCGGTCCGATTTACGCCTACGAAACCGACGGTTTCGGCAACTACTGCCTGATGGACGACGCCGGCACGCCGGGTCTCATGTCCATTCCGTACCTGGGTTACGTTGGCGCAGACGATCCGATCTATCAAAATACACGGCGTTTTGCATTGAGCAAAGAGAACCCGTTCTACTTCGAAGGCAAATCAGCCAAGGGCATCGGCAGCCCGCATACGCCGGAGAACTACATCTGGCATATGGCCCTGTCGATGCAAGGCATCACGGCGCAAACGAAGGAAGAGAAGCTGGAAATGATCGCGATGCTGGAGGCCACCGACGCCGGTACCGGCTATATGCATGAAGGCTTCCACGCCGATGATCCCAACACGTTTACGCGCAAATGGTTCGCTTGGTCGAACAGCTTGTTCTCGCAGCTGGTGTATCGTGCAATGCAGGAAGGTATTTTGTAAACTCATATCCCAAAGGAGACTTGACCATGAGCAAAATTATCGGCGAAGCCCTGAAAAATATCCCTTGGCAAGACAAACCGGCCGGTTCGAACGCGCCGGTATGGCGTTACTCCCAGAACCCGATCATCCAGCGTCACGCGATCCCGAACTCCAACAGCGTGTTTAACTCAGCAGTCGTGCCTTTTGAAGGCGGATTTGCCGGCGTGTTCCGCTGCGATTCCCGTTCGGTCAGCATGGATATTTTTGCAGGGTTCAGCGACGACGGCGTGAACTGGAAAATCAACCACGAGCCGATCCAATTCGAAGGCGACGAGGAAATCACCAAACGCGAATACCGTTATGACCCGCGCGTCACCAAAATCGGCGACCGTTACTACATCACCTGGTGTAACGGCTACCACGGCCCAACGATCGGGATTGCTTACACAACCGACTTCAAGACGTTCCATCAGTTGGAAAACGCCTTTCTTCCGTACAACCGCAATGGCGTGTTGTTCCCGCGCAAAATCGACGGTTACTACGCGATGGTCAGCCGTCCAAGCGACACGGGGCATACGCCGTTTGGCGATATATTCTACAGCGTGAGCCCGGACCTGACGTTCTGGGGTAAACACCGTTACGTCATGGGGACGATTAACGGCGATGCTTCCGCATGGCAATCGAAAAAAATCGGCCCAGGACCGGTTCCGATCGAAACCGACCAAGGCTGGCTGCTGATCTACCACGGCGTTATCAATACTTGTAACGGTTTCGTATACCGCATGGGCTGCGCCCTGCTGGACATCGACAAGCCATGGATCGTCAAAGCGCGTTCGCGCAACTACATCCTCGGCCCAGAAGAGCTGTATGAATTAGTTGGCGACGTGCCGAACGTCACCTTCCCTTGCGCAGCATTGACCGACGCCGAGACCGGCCGCATCGCTATCTACTATGGCTGCGCCGATACGGTAACCGGCCTCGCGTTCACCACCGTGGACGAGCTGCTGAAGTACATGGAAGAATATCCGCTGGAGACGGAAGCGTAAGCCGTCACGTGAGGATATCAAACCACGGAGGAAAGTGGGGGTTTAGATAAATGAGCAAGCAGAGAACGGCCCATATCATTTCCCATACACACTGGGATCGGGAATGGTATTTGCCTTACGAGAAGCATCACGTTCGCCTGGTGGAGCTGGTGGACGCGCTGCTGGATAAACTGGACGGCGATTCGGCGTTCCGCAGCTTTTACCTTGACGGTCAAACGATCATTCTTGAGGACTATCTACAGGTGCGGCCGGAGAACAAGGAACGTCTGGAGAAATATATCCGTGAAGGCCGTATTCTAATCGGGCCTTGGTACATTCTGCAGGATGCGTTTCTGACGAGTGGCGAAGCGAATGTCCGCAACATGCAAATCGGCCACCAGGACGCGTTAAAATACGGCGCTCCAGCGAAGATCGGTTATTTCCCCGATACCTTTGGCTTAGTCGGGCAAATCCCGCAGCTGATGCAGCAGTCCGGGATTGGGAATGCCTTTTTTGGCCGCGGCGTGAAGCCGACCGGCTTCAACAATACCGTGTCCGACGGCGGGTACGAGTCTTCCTTCTCAGAGCTCATCTGGGAAGGTCCGGACGGTTCCAAGGTGCTCGGTATCCTGTTCGCCAACTGGTATTCCAACGGCAACGAAGTGCCGGTGGATGAGACGGAAGCGAAGGCGTTCTGGGATCGCAAGCTGGCGGACGCGGAGAAATACGCAGCCACCGGCGAGTTGCTGTTCATGAACGGCTGCGATCATCAGCCGCTGCAGTTAGACCTCCCGGAAGCGATTCGCACGGCGGAGAAGCTGTACCCGGACACGAAGTTCGTTCATTCGAACTTCCCGGAATATTTGAACGAGCTGGAATCGGCGCTGGAAGGCCGCGAGCTGTCCACGGTGAAGGGCGAACTGCGCAGTCAACGTACGGATGGCTGGGGCACCCTCGTGAACACCGCTTCCGCACGCGTGTACCTGAAACAAATGAACCAAGAAGGCCAGGCTTTGCTGGAAAAAGTCGCCGAGCCGCTCGCCTCGATGGCGAACCTGCTCGGGAAGGATTACCCGCATCACCTGTTTACGTATGCGTGGAAAACCTTGATGCAAAACCATCCGCATGACAGCATCTGCGGATGTAGCGTAGATGAGGTTCACCGCGAGATGGTCACCCGCTTCGCAAAGAGCCGCCACGTTGCCGAGGCGCTCATCGACGACAGCAAGCGGGTGATCGCCGATGCGGTGAACACCTCCGTCTTCGCCGGATATGGCGAAGACCCGTTGCCGCTGGTCGTGTTCAATACGACCGGCTGGAGCCGTACGGGCACGGTGTCCATCGAGCTGGACGCCGCTCGCCTGTATTTGCGTGACGGCCTTGGCCTTGAAGAGACCGGCCGCCGCATGAAGGCGGTGGATCTGTCGGGCCGCGAGCTGGTCGACGAGCAGGGGAACACGGTGCCTTGTGCGGTGGAGGATCTCGGGCTGCTGTTCGGCTATGACTTGCCGGACGACAAGTTCCGCCAGCCGTACATGTGCCGCCGCGTGAAGCTGACGTTCCAGACGACGGATGTCGCTGCTCTGAGCCTGCGTACCTACGCGTGGGTGCGCCGGAAGTCGGCGGCTGTGGCTGCTAAGCCAGCTTCGTTGTTCACCGGTCACTGGGTGATGGAGAATGCGAACCTGAAGGTGGAAATCGCGGAAGACGGATCTTTCGTGATGACGGATAAAGCGACGGGCCAGGTGTATCGGGACCTTGGCGTGTATGAGAATACCGGCGATATCGGGAACGAATACATGTACAAGCAGCCGGAGGGTGAAAAGGCTCTGACCACGAAAGGGCTGGCGGCGCAAATCCGTGTGCTGGAGGATGCTCCGTTCCGCGCTTCCGTGGAAGTGTGCCATGACTGGGAGATCCCGGCGTCCGCAGACGAGAAGCTGGACGAGGAGATGCGGGAGTTAGTGTACTATCCGTATCGCAAAGCCCAGCGCAGCAGCAAGCTGACGACGCTGAAGCTCCGTACAGTCATTTCGCTTGAAGCCGCCGGCAAAGGCGTTCACATGGAAACGACGATCGATAACACGGCGAAGGATCATCGGATTCGCGCGCTGTTCCCAACCGATCTGAAGGCATCGACGCATCAGGTGGATTCGATGTTTGAAATCGCGGAACGCAGCATCGAACCGGCGCCGGAATGGGAAAATCCGAGCAACACGCAGCATCAGCAGGCGTTCGTGGACGTCAGCGGCGAGGGAGCCGGCTTGACGGTGGCCAACCTCGGCTTGAACGAATACGAAGTGCTGCGCGACGGCCGAAACACGATCGCGGTCACGCTGCTGCGCTCCGTAGGCGAGCTTGGCGACTGGGGCTTGTTCCCGACGCCGGAGGCCCAGTGCCTGGGCGTACACACCGCTCGGATGGAGCTGATCCCGCATAACGGCGACGGCGTTGCGTCCGGCGCGTTTACGGAGGCTTACCAGTTCCAGATTCCGTGGACGGTCAGCCAAACAGAAATGCACGAGGGGACATTGTCCCCGGCGTATGCTCCGTTCCAATGGGAAGGCCAAGAGCTGGCGTTCTCCTCGCTCAAAATGAACGAGGCGACCGGCGACCTGCTGCTCCGTTGGTACAACATGAGCAAGCAGTCTTCGGAGCTGACGCTTGGGCTAAACATTCCGCATGAGCATTTCTATAAAACAACGATTCTCGAAGAAGCCGCAGCGCCGCTCTCCAAGAGCGCGGCAGGTTGCCTGTCGCTGCTGGCCGGCCCTTGTGAAATCGTCACGATCGGGATTCGCCGATAATTCGGGGAAACCCTGTTGAACCTAAACCGGGAAAAAGGATTATAGGGGTTATCCTGCCATTACTTGTAATGGCGGGATAACCTTTTTGTTTTGTCTATATTGTCTTTGGGAGCTCTTTGCAGGATTATCCCTTTTGTTCAGGAACCTGATTCCATCTGATTCAAGGGGATAATCGTGCAATGCTCTCGAAAAGTTTGTCTTTGCAGCCCCTTTGCAGGATTATCCCTTTTGTTCAGGGGTGGAGGGGGAGGAAGGAGCGGGGCTGGGAGTGACTATTAGATCTATACGTGCAGCCTGATTCAAGGGGATAATCATGCAAAGCCCTGGTCAGTAAGGGGTGGCAGAGCTCAAAAAAAGTGAGGTATACGAAAGTATACCTCACTGAAGATGAATCTGAGTTAGACTTCGTCCCAGATGCGCCGGACGTTGTCGAAGGCGATGCGCGCACCTTGCCGGCAGTCCTCCATGCCTTCGTATTCGATGGAGAGGTAGTCATCGTAGCCGGATGCCTTCACGATGCGCAGGATCTCCCACAGATCGAGGTCGCCCTGGCCGGCGATCGCGCCACGCAGGTATTGGCCGCCTGCGCTGCGGAACCAGCCGGCGCCGGGGTTGCGGCCTTCGGGCCGAACGTAGAAGTCTTTGACGTGGACTATCGAGGCGTAGCCGATGTTCTTCTTCACGGCGACGACGGGGTTCTCGTCGACGCAAACGAAGTTGCCGACATCAAGCGTCGTCTTGTAGTTTGGCCGATCGACGGCATGGATCACCGCCTGAACCCGGTCGCTGGCCTGCACGTAATAGCCGTGGTTCTCTAGGCTGGTTGTGATCCCGTACTGCGCGGCATAATCGGCAATCTCCCGGCAAGCGTCCGCGATCCGCGGCAGGTCCTCCTGGAACCGGACGATCGAGGTGTCCGGTCGGGAGGCGACGTCATGCCGCATCAGCTTGACGCCAAGCGCATGGGCGTGGTCGACCTCGCGTTTGACCCGGGCGATCTCTGCCGCATAAGCCTCCTCCGATTCCACGATGAAATTGGCGCCGATCGCATAGTTGGATATGGCAATCCCAGCCTGTGCCGCGCGCTCGCGGATTTGCTCGATCAGCTCGGGGGTTTCCCCAAAATCAAACCCCAGCGGTACGATTTCGATATGCTCTCCGCCGATGCCGGCAACCCAATCGATCACCTCAAGAAGGGTCATCGATCCGGACTGCATCGCTTGATAGAGACTGTAAGAGCTGACTCCCAGTTTCATGAAAGGTTCATCTCCTTTAGTGGTAGTGTGGCCGTCTATCCCCGGAACGAGCGGATAAAACCAACCGCTTGGCGAATATCCTCCTCCGGGTTGTCGCCGACTTCGCGTTCGATCGTCAGGTAGCCGGTATAGTCGATTTCCTGAAGGGCGGCGAAATAGGCCGGGAAATCGACGCTGCCCGCGCCGAGCGGCACCTCTTCGAAGCCCGCGCCAGAGGCGGCCATTTCGGCGATTTTCTCGTGGCTCATCTTGTCGTAGCCGAGGAAGCCGTACACGTCTCGCGGATCAACTGAGCGGCGGCGGATGCCGTCTTTGACATGCGTATGGACGATGTAATCTCGAAGCGTCTTAACGCCTTGGACCGGGTCATCTCCCGTGACCATCACCATGTTGGCCGGGTCAAAATTGACGGAGACGCCGTTGGTGGTGAGGGTATCCAGGAAGCTTTTGAGATGGGCGGCCGGTTCGGGTCCGGTTTCGATGGCAAAATAAGCGTTCAGGCTCTTGGCATAAACGCCCAGCTCCTCGCAAGCCTGCTGCATGGCCGCATAAATCGGACTGTTTGTGTCCTCCGGTACGATGCCGATATGCGTCGTGACTACGTTTGTGCCCAGCTCAACCGCGAGATCGAGGATTCGCTTCGACTTTTCGATTTTGGACGGATTGGCGGTGGCGTCCTGAAACCCGTGGCCGGCGAGGTCGCCGCACAGGGCGGAGATCTCTAGCCCCAGGCTGTCGATGTAATCGCGCAGCTCCTTACGCTTGGGTCCGATCAATACCGCCGGGTCCATCTCGCCGGAAACGGCATAAATCTGTACGCCTTCGGCTCCGGCCGCCTTCGCCTTTTTCAAGCCTTCCTTAACGCCTACGCCAAAGCTATCGACGATAATACCGATTTTGTTGTTCAGCTTCATTCCGTTCGCGCCTCCTTAGATTCCAAATTAGAAATGGATTTCCCGGCCTTCAGCAGCCGATTCGTAAATCGCGTTCAGGATTTTGATCATTTCTACGCCGTCCTCCACTGGGCTGATTGGCGGGATGCCATCCAGGCAACTGGCGACAAAATGGTTGATTTCGTTCTGGAAGCCGCCCTGAAAATCGAATCCCGGCGAGGTGATTTGCGGTTCGATGTTAAGAATGGTGTTGTGGCGTTCGGTCACGATCGATAACGCCGGTTCGATTTCAGCGCCGCCCTTGTCTCCATAAATGTTAACCAGGGCCGAATTTTGCTTGGCATGGAGGGAGAAGCTGACGTCGACCATCAACGAAGCGCCGTTCTCGAAGCGGATCAAGGCATTGGCCATGTCTTCGACCGTGTTGAAGGAAGCGTCGTAATCTGCCGCTTGATAAAAGGCATAGTTCTCGATATTCGAGCGGTTGCCCAATTTCGCGTAAATGTTGCCGCTCACGGACTTCACCTTCGGTCGGCCCATCAGGTACCAGCAGAGGTCGATGACGTGCACGCCGATGTCGATCAGCGGACCGCCGCCCGAGCGTGCCTTGTCGGCAAACCAGCCGCCCGGATTGCCTAGCCGCCGGATCAGGCTCGCCTTTGCGAAATAAATTTCGCCGAGGTCGCCGGCGTCGATGAATTTCTTAAGTACCGCGATGTTGGAGGCATGCCTGCGCACGTAACCGACTTGCAACAAGTTGCCTGTCCGCTCAACCGCCTGCTGCATTTGTAACGCTTCGTCCACGGTGATGCAAAGCGGTTTTTCGCAGAGGACTTGTTTGCCCGCTTCCAGGGCGTCGATGCTGATGGCGGCATGGGAGTTGTTCCAGGTGCAGATGCTGACCGCCTGAACATCCGAGTTGGCTAGCAGGTCGTGATAATCCGTGTAAACGTGGGGAATGTCGTACTTGCCCGCCATGATACGGGCCCGTTCTTCATTAATGTCGCAGATCGCCAACAGCTTGGCCCGCGGGTTGGCGCGGTAAGCCTGAAGATGGGATTCAGAAATCGAACCGCTGCCGATCAAACCGATGTTCAGTTCACTCATTATTCGCAGGTGCACCCTTTCGTTCTCCGCGCGAGTTTGCTACAATGAGAGCATTCATTCGCTAGGATATGTTTTATTTATTCAAAGTTATGATTAGGCACCCCTAATTTAGCACAGGCATTTTAAAGGGAGAATGTTCAGGATGACAAAGTATCTGGATTATATGATCAGTCCTGAGCCGATCCGACTGTTCAATCCCGCGGTGGATGCCAGCCGGCGCAAAATCCAATCGTTAGCTGTCGTGAACGCCGGCCATTTGCCTGGGCGCACGATGCAGCGCGCAGATGCGAGGTTCCGGTATTGGGCGTTTGTGGTGATCACGGGCGGAAGCGGGTATTACCAGGTCGGCAGCGCGGACAGGCAGGAGGTCACGGCCGGCTCATGGTTCTGCTTGTTCCCGGGCGAAACGTTCCATTACGGTCCGCACGCGGAAGGGCATTGGGATGAGTATTACTTCACGGTGGAAGGCTCACGGGTTGAGGAGTGGCTTGGCAGCTGGCTGCAGCATCCCGATCAGGTCCAAAAAGCAACGATCGACGACTCGGTCATCAACCGGATGGAGCTGATGTTCATGTTGATCGACAGCGGTATGCCCAGCAATCTCGACCGGGCTTCGCTGATGCTGGAGGCGTTTCTCTACGAGCTGGTGTCGCAAGCGGATCAGGCGGAGGCCGGGAACCGGGGGCGGTTCGTGCTCAAGGTGATCGAGGACATCTCCGCTTCGCTGTACGCGGATCCAACGCCGGAGGAGCTGGCGGTGCGGCATCATATCTCGGTGTCGACGCTGCGGCGGATCGTGCACGAATATTCGGGTTATCCGCTCAACGAATTCATACACCGGCTGAAGGCGGCCGAGGCCAAGAACGTCCTGCTCAACACGGAAAAAAGCGTCAAGGAAATCGGTGAGGCGCTAGGGTATCAGGATACGTTTTACTTTTCGCGCGTATTCAAGCGAATCACCGGGTACTCGCCGCGGAGCTATCGGAGCCGGGGCGGACAGTAGGTCTGAGCGTAGGGGTTTACACTATAGAGGAGGTTCATGGGATGAAGCTTTATTTTCAAGGGATGGACAAGGAATTAGTTGATGGCGTGAAAGAGTTGGAGGCTCAGCTCGGATTCCAGTCGGACCCGGCGGGACTGCCGGTGGAAGTTGTGCGGTTGCCGCAGGACGCTGGGCATTTGCGGGTGTCGCTCAGCGGAGGGATGGGCCGGATCGAGTATGGGGAGAAGATTCATTTTTTCCGTGCGTTAGGGTTGTTTTTGGAGCAGGCCAAGATATCGGAGGCGTTTGATCTGACCGAACGGCCGAACTTCGATTACAACGGGGCGATGCTGGATGCTTCGCGCAATGCGGTGATGCGTGTGGACGCGATCAAGCAGATGCTGCGGTATATGGCGGTCATGGGGCTGAACGGGCTGATGATGTATACCGAGGACACGTATGAGGTGCCGGAACTGCCTTACTTCGGCTATATGCGGGGACGGTACACCGCGGAGGAACTGCGGGAGTGCGACGACTACGCAGCGCTGTTCGGTATCGAGATGATTCCGTGCATTCAAACGCTGGGGCATTTATTTCACGCGCTGAAATGGCTTTATGCCGAGCCGCTTCGGGACCATCCCGACATTGTGCTGCCGGGTACGCCAGCGACGTACGAATTCTTGGAGCAGACGATTCGGGCGGCTACGGCGCCGTTTCGGTCGAAGCGAATCCATATCGGCATGGACGAGGCGTTCCAGGTCGGACTGGGCCGCTATTTGCGGGACAACGGCTTCCGCGACCGGTTCGAGGTGATGAACGAGCACGTGGGGCGGGTCATGGAGATCACCGGGAAGCTAGGGCTTGAACCGATGATCTGGAGCGACATGTATTTCAACCTTCTGTCGAACGACGTGCAGGGCGGGTTGTACAACATGGAGGCGGATTTTTCCGCAGAAAATATGGCGAAGATCCCGGACGGCCTCCGGTTCGTCTACTGGAACTACTGGGGGACAGACGAGAACGCGTACAAGGAAGTGTTCGACAAGCACCGGCTGCTCGGGTCGGAGCCGCTCTTCGCGGGGGGCATCCACATGTGGAATTTGATGGCCCCGAACCACGGCAAAACGTGGTCGTCCATGCACCCGGCGCTGCGTGCGGCGAAGCGGAGCGGCCTACGAGAGGTGTTTGCGACCGCGTGGGGCGATAACGGGAACGAGGCGAATCATTTCGTGATTTTGCCGGGGCTGCAGCTGTTTGCGGAGTACGGGTACCATGACGGCGAGGTGACGGACGAGCATCTGCAGAAGCGGCTTGCCGCCTGCACGGGGCTCGACTTGTTCGGGCCGCTCGAAGCGTTGAAGGGGATGGACGAAGTGCCGGAGGTCCACGAGGGGAACTATTACGGCGCGAATCCGTCGAAGTTCTTGCTTTGGCAAGATCCGCTGATCGGCTTGTTCGACAAGCATGTGGAAGGCATGGAAGGGACGTTGCCGGATTATTATGGCGGACTGGCCGAGAAATGGCGGAGCTACCGTGAGGCAGAAGGAAGCGGGTTGACGGAGCTGTTTGCCACGATGTTTGCCTTCTACGAAAAGCTCGCCGCCGCGCTGTCCGTGAAGTCGACGCTGGGCGTGACGATCAAGCGCCTTTACGACGCCGGGGACCGGGACGGACTGCGGCAGATCGCCGACGAGACGCTGCCGGAGCTGCGTCATCGGGTCGAAGAGCTGCGGGTGGCGCATCGGGAGCTGTGGCTTGGAACGTATAAGCCGTTTGGCTGGGAAGTGCTCGACATCCGCTATGGCGGGGTACTGAGCCGCGCCGCGTCGGCGCGCGACCGCCTGCTGGACTATGTGAACGGCCGCGTTTTGTTGCTGGAAGAGCTGGAGGCGGAGCGCCTCGTATTTAACCAGAACAATGTGTTCGGCACGCTGGACGTAAACGGCCTGTACCACCAGATCGCGACGGCGGGTTCGCTGTCGATGTAATATGGCCTAAGAATACTTCTCCAGCAGCTCGGTCAACCTCCGCTTGATCGAGTCCACCAGCTCCGGCGGTTCGAGGGCGGTGGCATCTTGGCCGAGACCGATGAAGAACGAAGTGAGGTACGGGAGCTCGCTGGCCGGGATCGGTCCCTCCAGCCGGCCGGAGCCGTCCTCGCGGACGTTCAGCTTCAGACTGCGGCGGATAAGCAGGCCTTCGCACGCCTCGACGCCCAGCCGGCTGAGCTCGACAACGCAGTTGACCCGCGCCGGCTTGCGCCCGAGGTGTTCCTCCCAGTTGCCGAGGTGCACATGGCGCAGATCGAGCGGTTCCGGAACACCGGATCCCTCGGCGGGTTCGGCTGCGACGATGCGGTCGCAGCGGAACAAGCGGAAATCGCGGCGCTCGAAGCAATAGGCAGGGCAATACCACAAGCCACCGCTGGCGAAGATACCGACGGGCTGAATCTGGCGGCAGGTAGAGACGCCGTGGCGCGATTCGTAGTTGATACGGAGGACTTGCTGCTGAATGGCTCCTTCGAGCAACAATCCTAGAAAAGGAAAAGCCGATTGTCGCGACGGGGTCACGAAGTCGATGCGGTTCTTCATTTGATCGATCCGGTCCCGTACGTCACCGGACATATAGTGATAGAACTTGCCGAGCGCCGAGGAGGCTTCCGTTTCGAACGGGAGAAACTCATAATGGCGCAGGGCGTGGCTGGCGAAGAAGATCGACACCGCTTCCTCTTCGGTAAACGCGATTGGAGGCAGTACGCGTTCGTTTAGCACCTGGTATCCGCCGTGCGGTCCAACCTCGGAATATAAGGGGACCCCGAGTTCGCCAAGCTCCTGCAGGTCCCGAAGGATCGTGCGGGGCGAGACGCCGAATTCATCGGCCAATTCCTTGACGGTGAACTTTCGTTTGCGGTTGACGGTCATCATCAGCTCCATGAGCCGTTTCGATTTGGACATGTTTTTAAAGCTCCATTCATCATTTTTTTAATTATGACAATAGTTGTCACTATTATGAGCTACACTAAGTACAAAGTCCAGCGAAACGGACTTGAACCGGCGCTTCGGTGTCCGGGGAAGTGACAACTAATAAGGAGCGGATCGAAAATGATCATGTTGGCTAGCCCGTTGATTGCGATGGATGGAGAAGCGGCAGAGGCGATTGCGTTTTATGAACAAGCGTTGGAGGCAAAGGTAGTCTTCAAGCAAACGTTCGGCGAAATACCGGAGCCCAAGGAGCCGATGAGCGAAGAGATGCAGAAGCGCATCAACCACTCGGTACTGAAGCTGGGAGACGCTGAAATGTACGTATCGGACAAGTTACCGGGAGAGACGCACAGCGTCGGCAACCAGGTGACCGTGTGCCTCACGGTGGACACGACGGAGCACGCGCAACGGTTGTTTGACGCCCTGAAGCAAGGGGGCGAGGTGCACCAACCGCTGCAGCCGATCTTTTTCAGCCCGGCGTATGGGATCGTCACCGACAAATTTGGCGTCACCTTCTACGTGTTTACGAAACGCCCGGCGTAAAGCCGGATCCTCGGCGGCCTTTTCGCTTTTTTGGCGAAAGGGCCGTTTTCCTATGCTATGATAGGGATTAGGAGAATGACAGGGAGGTGGGAGCCCGTGCCCCTACGCGAAATCACTGAGCAGGAATGGCTGATGCAAACGGAGAAGATGGTGGAGACAGAGAATGCGGAGAAGGCAAGCGGCAGAGAGGCTTTATTGTTCGTAACGGCTCTCTGCGGGACTTGCCAGTTGGCGGAAAAGATGCTGGAGATCGTCCTGGCGTCCGGCCCCTGCATTCCAGTTTCCAAGCTGAACATCAACTATACCCCGAAGCTGCGGGAGCGGTGGCAGATTGCCAGCGTCCCCTGTCTGGTCGTGCTGCAAGACGGCGTGCCGGTCCGACAGGAATACGCCATGCGTTCGGTGGTGGACTTAAGCGAGTGGCTTCGGGCCTGATCGCTTTGGTCAATAGTAAAAGGAAAGCGGTAACAACGGACTCTTAATTTTGCGATAAAGGTGGTTTTACTATGGAACTACGGGAAGCGGTAGAGATCATCGGGCGGATTCGCCGCAATATCAGCGAGGTGGTGGTTGGGAAGGAGGACGTGGTTGATCTGCTGCTCGCCGCCTTGCTCGGGAACGGGCATGTGCTGCTGGAGGACGTGCCGGGTACCGGGAAAACGCTGCTAGCCAAGGCGTTGGCCAAATCGCTCGGCGGCGAATTCAAGCGGATTCAGTTTACGCCGGACTTGCTGCCATCGGACTTGAGCGGCATTAATTTCTATAATCAAAAGACCGGCGAATTTGAGTTCCGCTCCGGGCCGGTGTTCACCCACGTGCTGCTGGCTGACGAGATTAACCGGGCGACGCCGCGAACGCAGTCCAGCTTGCTGGAGTGCATGGAGGAGCGGCAGGTGACGATCGACGGAGTCACGCATACGCTTGCGGCCCCGTTTTTCGTTATGGCAACGCAAAATCCGGTCGATCAGCAGGGGACGTTCCCGCTGCCGGAAGCCCAATTGGATCGCTTCCTGATGCGGATCGCCATGGGGTACCCGACGTCCGATGAGGGAGTAGCCATTCTACGGCGCTTTAAGGAACGCCAGCCGCTAACGGAGCTTCGTCCAGCCGCCTCCGCCGCGGAGGTGGCGGAGGCGCAGCGGTTCGCGCAGTCCGTCCGCGTGGAGGAAGACCTACTCGCATATATCGTGGCGATCACCGAGGCGACTCGCAAGCATCCGGAGGTTAAGTTGGGGGCGAGCCCACGGGCGAGCATGAGCTTGCTGCGCGCCTCGCAAGGATTTGCGCTGCTGCAAGGCCGTGATTACGTGACGCCGGACGATATCAAGGCGGTGGCTGCGCCGGTTCTTGCGCATCGGCTGCTCTTGCGCCACGGGTTGCGCGGCGCAGACCAGCCTGGCGCCGAGGTGGTTCGCCAGGCACTCGAGCAGGTGGAGGTGCCGGCGGAGACCGTGCTTGCGGCAAAGGGGAGACAGGGGGACTAACCAATGTCGATGCAGCTACCATGGCTACTTGTCAGCGCCGTGCTGATTATCATGCTGCTGGCGTTCGTGTATCGCAGGCGGGCGCTTAAAGGCATAAGCTATCGACGTTATTTCACCGAGCGGGCGGTGTTCGAAGGGGATACCGTCGAAATGGTCGAGGTCATCGCCAACGCCAAGCTGCTGCCGCTGCCGTGGCTACGCCTCGAGTCGAGCATCGCCGCCGGCCTGACGTTTGGGCGGCAGAGCAATCTAAATATCCATGCCGGGGAAATCTATCAGAACCACAGCAGCTTGTTTTACTTGCGGTCCTACCGACAAATTACCCGGCGCCACGAGGTGACTTGCTCACGCCGGGGACAATACCGGCTAGAGTCGGCTACGATGACGACGGGCGATCCGCTGGGGCTGAATGCTGAGGTCAAGCGGTTCCCCCTGGATTTAGAACTGCTGGTGTACCCGCGGATTCTGGAGTTGCAGGAGCTGCCGCTGCCGAACCACAGCTGGCTGGGGGAGCTGCCCGTCCGGCGCTGGATCATAGAGGATCCGTTCCTGACGGCGGGCATTCGCGAATACCGGGCCGGTGACCCGCTAGGCAACATCAACTGGAAAGCGACCGCTCGTACAGGCGAGTTGCAGGTACATAAACGCGATTATACAGCCGACCATCGGCTGATGATCTACCTGAACCTGGAGACCAGCGATTCGATGTGGAGAACGGTCATCGAACCGGAGCGTATCGAGATGGGGATCCGTTATGCCGCGACCGTGGCTGAACATGCGCTGCGCAGCGGCCTGGCAGCGGGATTTGCCAGCAATGCGCGTTTAGCCGACGGCCCAAATGAGCCCATCCGCATCGAGCCGCATACTTCCTCTGATCAGCTTACGTTGTTGCTTGAAACCATGGCTCGGATGGTGCTGGACAGAACCGCCTCGATGATTCGGATGCTGGAGATAGAAATCGAGGCAGGGGCGACCGATACCGACTACCTGATCATCTCCTGCCACCAGGGTGAGAAGCTGGCGGAAACCGCCGAGCTGCTGCGACAAAACGGCAACGGCGTGGAATGGATGGAGATTCCCGCAGATTAATTCGATAGACATGAAAAAAGCGCCGGTTAGGAATCCGGCGCTTTTTCTATTAATTTTGCCGTAAGCAGCAACCGTTCTGGAGCTGGCCCGACATAGGTGAACGGGTAACAGGTAATCAGCGTGAGCAGCGGCTCGGCGGAGGACTGGACCGCATCGGCATCGCTCTCGTCGACGATTCTCCGCCCCGTCACCTCATAGGTGTAGCGTCCGGAGGTCGTTTCCACCTCAATCCGATCGCCCGCTTTCAACTTACCCAGATTGCGAAAAACGGTATCCCGGTGTCCGGCGAGCACGCTGTTGCCGTCTTCACCGGGGAGCGGGCTGCCGGTATAATGTCCGGCCCCCAGTTTAAGCGGTTCGCTCCCCGTCCCCTCTAAGATCGCATAGCGCTGATCGAGGGAGGGGAAGGCGATCTCGCCGAGAAGTTCGCCTTCCGCCGCCGTTCGGGTAGGCGCTGCCGAACTTCCATCGCCGCCCGTCTGCCGAAGATTTCCGACTAACGCCGGGGAAAGCGGGTTTTCGTCCGCTGTCCGCGCCGCGTTGCCACCCTCTGTTTCCCGCTGAAGCTCATCCCATTGCCGCAGGGCTTGCTGTGCCTCCAGCGGGGCACTGACTGCTTGGTACGTAGAGTAGGCCAAAACAACCAAGGAAATGGAAAACACCAGCCATGCGGCCATTCGCAGTAACGAACGTTTGCGCCGCATGTTTATCCCCGTCCGGATTTGCGTAGGAACATTCCGGTTCCGACCGTGGCGAACAAACTGATCAGAATCAGGTTAAACCACGGATTCGCTGTTTGTGGCAGCTCTTCCATCATACCCGAGCCGCTGTCGCCCGGCCCCGGCCCTGGTCCCGGTTCCGTCGGCGTTTGGGTTTGCCCCTGCGGCGGGAGAGCGGGGTCTTCCGGCTGCTCTGGCGTGGTGGAATCGGGATTGTCCGCGGAGGGATTCTCCGGAGGTTGCCCGCCTGGTAAATCCGGCTTCACCTCAGGGTTGCCTGGAGGATTACCGCCGTCCACCGGAGTTGGATTATTCGGCTGGGAAGGCCCCTCGCCTGGAGGATTCGAACCTCCGCCTCCGCCGTTCGAAGGCTCCTCGGCATAAGCGGAGAAGCTGAATGCGATCGTCGCCGATTTGCCTTGATACTCGTTACCGGCCTCTTCCGGAAATACCACACTTAAATCCAGCTCGTTCTCCCCGCCCGCCGCAAGGCGTCCCAGGGCGATATCCTGTTGCTCCAGATGCAGCGCGCCGTCATAAATGACGGTGTCCCCGTCCTTCACCGTTAACTGCAGAACATCGAAGAACCCCGTGTCCCCCGTGACGAAGCGCGTACGCACCTTGTAATCGAAAGCGACGGTGCCGTCATTGGCGACCGTAAACGTGCGCTCTACCCGGTCCCCGGGCTTTAAATTGCTCATCGGCAGCTCACTGCTTAACTCCGTTCCGATCCGCAGTTTGATTTGGTCTGCGGCGCTGGCCTGTCCTGCATGCCACACGACCCCAGCCAGGATGGAAGCGGCGTACACAGCCATGGCATATTTGCGGTAGCCCCGAACCCTCACCCTCTTCAAATGATCCCATCCTTTCCCTTACAACTCGGCCCTCCTAGCTTACAGCAGACTGATAATGATGGAAGGTCAGTGTCATTCGCTGGTACGTTCGTTATAACGAACTAATACTTATGTCTATTATATATAAATTTCAATAAATGGGAAGGGGGAAAATCGGGCGAACGTTTCATCTCTCAGCGGGACCGGGTTCCTCGAACAAACCGTACCCAATCGCGCCCTGCTCTAAGAATTTCCTTAACTCCCGGAGGGCGGACGAGATAGTAGGGCGTGACCTGGCCGCCCCAGTTGGTCTTGGAGTATGCGACGGTCGGGAGATTGGCCCCGGCGAAATCGAATTCGGCGAAGCCGGCATCCGATAAATCCTGCAGGGCGAAGCTTTGCGATTGCTGAACCACGCCGCGGTTCAAATGTTCCGTCTTGCTGGCAGCGATCCACCCGAATGCGCGCCAGCCGTCTAATGCAACCACAACGCTGGCGCTGACCGGCTCTCCGCTTGGCGCATAGCAGACATAGGCGCGAAAAGCTTGATCCCCAAGCAGGTCCTGGACCCGCTCAAGATCCTGCAGGGTAAGCTGGTGGCTGAAGCCTTGCCGCGACTCCGTGCCCTGCAAGCACTGATGCACCTCGCCCATGTCCCGCGTCACCGCCGTCCGGTAGCCAGCAGCGGTCGCCTTTTTGATTTTCGCGCGGATCTCCGTACTGGCCTGATCGAGGGTGTAGGGGAGCTTCACGATATACGTGTACTTCACCTCTGCTTTAAAACCGCTCCACAAGAAAGGGCGGATGTCGGCAATCTCAGGAGGAAGTACGAAGCTTGCGCTACGCTGCGCCTTCAGCAAATCCGGAATCATCGCTTTGGCTGCTTCGTGCCATTGGCGAGTCAGCTTGTAAGGCTTGTCTGTCGGGGTCGGGTAGAAGGCAAAGGGGTGGTAAGGGTTCAACGGCGGCAAATACAAGTGGCCTTTTCGGTTGAAGAACAACAGTCCCTCCGCCCGCGCAGCCGAATTTGGGGCTTCCCAATGGGCTAGGCGTGCGCTGCAGCCCCATTTGCGGACATGAAATTCCGCCCATTTTTCCAATACATCGCGATTGTCCATAGGATTACCTCTGGTTTCTTTTTAAGGCATACCGTGCCTTACTGCCAGCCTATGATCTTGTCCATACGAATATGCGTGGAGGCGGGCGGGACCATCATGGCCATCAGCCGCTCCCTTCGGAGAGACTTGGCATTATATATAATCAAACGAATGCATAGGAGGGAAGACCATGATAACAGTAACGAATTTCGGGGCGAAGGGGAACGGAGTTACAGACGATACCGCGGCGATTCAGAAAGCGCTGAACCAGGCGGCGTCAACCGGAGATACCGTTTATTTTCCCAAGGGAGTTTACCTGGTCAATCCGGCCAAAACGTTGAGGGTTGGGGGCAATACCACGCTCAAGGGAGACGGACGTACCTCGATCATTCGCGCGGGGTCCAGCGGCTTTGGGTGGGAACTTATGCGGGTGACGGGCAAAGACACTCTGTTGACCGGCCTTGTCCTTGATGGCAATCGGCGGGTGAACCGGGTGCTGACGATCGCCGGGGGTAGCGCACGAGTTACGGTTCAAGGGTTGCTCGTCCAGGGGGCCACGCATAGCAGTGACCGGCGCAGCGATTATTATGCGGGGGTTGTGTCCGGCATCGTCGTACTCGGCAACACAGAGTCGATTGCCATCCAGGGCGCAGAGATTGCGGACGTCATCGCTCGAAACGGAGGCGGAGCCGGTCTTGTCGCCCGAGGAATTTACGTCACAACAACCTGGGGGAGCAAGGAGCGGGCCGCACAAAAGGTATCGATCATCGGCTGCAGCATTCACCATATCGGGCCGGCGGACGATGGCGACGGCATTTATTACGAGGACCCGGCCATGGAAGAGAATCGCGGTACCCCAGTCGGTAGTCAAATCGTCGGAAACCGCTTCGATTATTGCGCCAAACGGGCGGTCAAGGTGTTTGCGAAAGGGGTCGCTGTGCGCGGCAATACGATCAACAATCCTTATTTGAGCAACAACTTCTATATGGGCGTGGAAAAAGGCCGATTGGCTCCGGACATGTATGCGGCGATCAGCATCTACGGGGGAGATAGCGAAGTAGAGGGAAACCAAATTGCCGGCAGGGGCAGCTTCTACGCCGCGATCGAAGTCGGGGCTGGGCCGGTCGTTGAGAATGTGACCATTCAAGGCAATGCCATCACCATGGGGAGCCAAAGTGAGATCAAAGGAACGACGGCGATTCGCCTCGGGAATATTCGCGATTTCGTCATCGGGGGCAATGAGCTGCAAAACGGCGAGCGAGGGATTTGGACTTGGCAAAACGCCGAGAATGGGCGAATCGAAAACAACGTGATCCGCATGCCGAAGGGCGGCGGGATCGACCTGACGACGTATCTGCGCGGGTACTCGCAAAGGAATCTCCTCTGTACGGGGAACCGAGTTACCGCTGCCTCTTTTAAGGTGAAGACCTCCTCGACGACCAATCAAAACGTGGTGGTTCAATAAAACGTAAGGTGAATTTTATAAATCGGGCTACTAAATTGGCAGGACGCGGAATATAAGACTATATAGCAACCAACTTGGTAGAACGGTAGATACCACAGCTTGGCCCGAAAAGAGGTGAGTCAAAATTGGCGGAGGAAGCGGGAATCTTAGTCGTTTCGCTCGATTTCGAGCTCTATTGGGGAGTCCGCGATCTTTATACCAAGGCGGAGTATGGAACGAAATGGTTGCGAGAGAGGGAACGGATTTCCGACGTGCTAGAGTTGTTCCGGGAGTCCGGCGTCCATGCAACTTGGGCGACGGTGGGAATGCTGTTTTTTGCGGATCGTCACGAACTGCTGGCCGGTCTGCCGGCACTTAGGCCTAGTTACGCCGACAATAGGCTTTCGCCTTACGGTGAGATCGAAGCCGGATCTGTTGGGGACGGTGAGGCAGAAGATCCTTACTTCTTTGCTCCAACGCTGATCGAGCATATCCGCCGAACGCCGGGCCAAGCGATTGGCTCGCATACGTTTTCGCATTTCTACTGTATGGAGAAAGGACAGACTGTCGACGAGTTTTACGGCGACCTGCAGGCTGCCGTAGCTGTAGCGGAGAAAAGAGGGATTCACCTCCAAAGCCTAGTGCTCCCGCGCAACCAGCTGCGCAGTCAGTACATGCGCAAACTCCCGGAACTCGGTTTCAAGACCTACCGGGGAAATCCACGCCACTCGCTATACAGGGCGGGATATTCGGTTTCCGATCACTTTCTGCGCCGGGCACTCAGGCTCGGCGACAGCTACATGAACCTGACCGGGCATCACACATACCCGGTGGATTCGATTTCGCCTAGACTGCCGATCGATCTGCCGGCAAGCTTCTTCTTCCGGACACCGCCAGGACCGCTCAGGCGGCTGGAGCCACTTCGAATCAAGAGGATCAAGGACAGTATGACCCATGCCGCCCGGCAGGGACAGGTGTATCATCTCTGGCTTCATCCCTACAACGCGGCAGAAGATGAGATGTTCAGATCGTTGGAAGCCGTAGTGAAACACTACCGCCTTTTATCCGAACAGTACGGGATGATCAGCCTAAACATGGAAGAGCTTGGGGAACGGGTTCTGGCGGGAGCGGAGAAAGCGGCAATGGCTATCCCGGATGAACCTGTGGAATTTACAGAGAACCGGAGCTTGCAGGCATTAATCGAATGAGGTGAACAATCATGGATATGGTAGCCGTGTGGAACGCCGTCCGGCGGCATTTTCTGGCATTTATCATCGTATTGGCGGCTTGCGTCGGACTGGCTGTTCTTCTGAATGAAGTGGTGACCCCCTCCTACCGCGCGAATGTAAGTCTGGTCGCCAATATCGCCTCGAATCCGGAATCGAGTACGTACAATGAGTTTCTGGCCAGCCAAATGCTGACCAAAACCTATGAGGATACCATTCAAAGCCGTTATGTCGCCGCCGAGGTCAAAAAGAAGGTATCCACCCCTGACACGGTCATCCAAATGCTGAAAAAGATCAAAGTCCGCACCGATCCGGGCACGCTGGTAATCCTGTTGTCATATACAGGAGACGAGCCTAAGCAGGCGGTAGCCATCGCCAACGCCTTCGCCGAAACGTTTATCGCCAAATCCAAAGAAATCGTAGAAGGAGCCAATGTTTCCATTCTCGATTACGCCAGTCTGGAGGAGACGAAGACGCCGGTCAGCCCGCGCAAGGCGTTGAATCTCGCGCTCGCCAGCTTCGTGGGTTTGTTTGCGGGACTGAGCTTGGCGCTGTTTCTGGATGCCCGCCATATGCGCAACAAAAAAAGCCGACAGGCTCGTCGGCACCTGCCGGATGACTATTCGGAGCTTGGAGACGCCCTGGTCCGGATCGAGAAGAAATATAAAGGGAGGGCGGTCAAATGATGAATTTCGCCATCGCGGGCTGCGGGCATATTGCTTACAAGCATATCGACGCGATTGAAAAAACGGAAGGCGCTAGACTAGTGGCCATGTGCGATCCGAATCCGACCCGTTTGGAGGAGCTGCGAGCGATCACGCCGGCCGCGTCTTATCCGGACCTCGGTACCATGCTGGCGCAGCAGCCGGACATTGACGCGGTATGCATCTGCGCGCCCAGCGGGTTGCACGGGGCACTGGCGCTGGAGGCGCTCCGGGCGGGCAAGCATCTCGTGCTGGAGAAGCCAGTGACGCTGGACCTGACGGAGGCAGAGCAGCTGCGGCAAGCCGTTCGCTTCAGCGGCGTCAAAGCAACGGTCGTACATCCGAATCGGTACCGACCGGCGATGAGAGTGCTTCAGATGGCGCTGGCAGAGCAGCGGTTCGGCAAGCTGAGCCACGTGAACATGACCGTTCGCTGGAACCGCAGCCAAGCCTATTACGATCAGGCGGCCTGGCGGGGAACGAAGGCAATGGACGGCGGTGTTCTGCTGAATCAGGCGATTCATGGCCTGGACTTGCTGCAATGGTTGTTCGGCCCGGTTGCAGAGGTGAAGGCGCTGACAGCCACACGGCTGAAGCAGATCGAAGCGGAGGATGTGGCGATCGCGGCGATCCGGCTGGACAGCGGCGCGCTGGGCGTGATCGAAGCCGCCACCACGGTGTACGGGCATAACCTCGAGGAAAGCATCTCCGTGTTCGGGGAGGAAGGCTACGCCGTGATCGGCGGCAAGACGGCCAATTGGATCCGGCATTGGGTATGCGCTTCGATGTCACGGGAAGAGACGGAGGCGTTGATCCGCAAGGTGGACGAGGATCCTTACGGCGTGCCGGGTCACCAGTGTATCATTGCTGACTTGGTCCGGGCCGTTCGGGAAGACCGGGAACCGGAGATCTCGCTGGAGGACGGCATTCGCGCCGTGAGACTAGCCCTGGACATGACCGGCGGGGGCAGCGGTGAACCTGCCCATACCTTTAGATAGGAAGGAGGCAATAGCTGATGCATAGCGGGATGCAAAGCAGTTGGATGGAGAATACGAAGAATTCCGGGAACGGGCAAGCCGAGCTGCTGCGTAAGCTAAGGGACAAAACCGCGGTAATCGGTGTGATTGGGTTGGGGTATGTCGGTCTGCCCCTGGCGGTCGAGAAAGCGAAAGCGGGCTATCGGGTCATCGGCTTTGACGTGCAGAGCCGGAAAATCGAAATGCTGAACCGCGGTCACAACTACATAGGTGATGTCGTAGACGAGGACTTGCGCGGGATGGTGGAAGACGGGCGGCTGCTGGCCACCGCCGAGTATGCATTTTTGCAGGAAGTGGACGCCGTAGCGATCTGCGTACCGACCCCGTTGGATATTTATCAGCAGCCGGATACGAGCTACGTGGAGAATTCCACGCGGGAGATCGCTCGTTTTCTGCATCCGGGCATGCTGGTCGTGCTGGAAAGCACCACATACCCCGGGACGACGGAGGAGCTGGTGAAGCCAATCCTCGAGGCGACGGGACTTCGGTGCGGGGTGGATTTCTTCCTGGCGTATTCCCCGGAACGGGTGGACCCCGGCAACAAAACCTACAACACAAAGAATACGCCCAAGGTCGTCGGCGGCGTCACGCCTGCATGCTCGGAGGTAGCCGAAGCGTTGTACCGGCAGGTCCTGAACGGTGATGTGCACGTCGTATCCAGCCCGGCTGTCGCGGAAATGGAGAAGATTTACGAGAACACCTTCCGCCATATCAACATCGCTTTGGCGAATGAGATGGCTGTTCTCTGCAGCCGGATGGGAATCAACGTGTGGGAAGTGATCGAAGCGGCGAAGTCCAAGCCCTATGGATTTATGGCTTTTTATCCGGGCCCGGGATTGGGCGGACATTGCATCCCCGTCGATCCGTTTTACCTGACGTGGAAAGCGCGGGAGTACGGATACCATACCCGATTGATCGAGTTGGCGGGGGAGATCAACAATGCGATGCCCGAGTTCGTCGTGCGGCGGATCGGCGACATCTTAAACGGGGATCGCAAATCGCTGAGCGGCTCGACCGTCTATTTGCTGGGCGTCGCGTACAAAAAGGACATCGACGATTACCGCGAATCGCCGGTGCTGAAGATGATCGAGCTGCTGGAGGAGCGGGGCGCTACCGTATGGACCAGTGACACGCATATCGCGGAGTTCAAGCACCATGGCCTCACCTATACGTGCGAGGAACTGACCGAGCAGCGTTTGCGGGAGGCCGATATCGCGGTGATCGCGACCGATCATTCGGGCTTTGACTATGAGCTGATCGGCAGCACCAGCCGCTGTCTGCTCGATACCCGGAACGCCATGAAGGACCAGGCGAAGCCGGAGCGGTATTACTTGCTGTAGTGTTCGCTCGCCTGGCTTGGTGCTGTCGGAGGGTTCAGTTACAGAACGCTTACTATTACATCAATAGGCGGTTTGGCGCGGAGACTCACCCATTAACCTTATGAGGAGTTAATCACATGAACGGATACGGATATATTCATGAAACCGCGGTTGTCGACCCGGGGGCACAGGTTGGGGAAGGGACGAAAGTGTGGCATTTCGCCCACGTGTCGTCCGGCGCGGTCGTCGGCAGCCGGTGCAGCCTGGGGCAGAACGTCTACATCGCAGACCGCGTCAGCATCGGCAACGGAGTCAAAATCCAAAACAACGTCTCCGTTTACGAAGGCGTCATTTTGGAGGACGAGGTGTTTTGCGGGCCAAGCATGGTCTTTACCAATGTGCGGACACCACGTGCGGCGTTTCCTCGCAACCGCAGCGAGGATTATCTCAGGACGCGGGTCGGGCGCGGCGCATCGATCGGAGCGAACGCTACCATCGTATGCGGGGTAACGATCGGGGAGTGGGCTTTGGTCGCAGCCGGGGCTGTCGTCACCCGTGATGTGCAGCCTTATGCGCTAATCGCCGGAGTACCCGGTCGGCGCATTGGCTGGGTGTGCCGCTGCGGCAAGACGCTGGGCTTTAGCGGCGGGGCAGGACGGTGCGGCGATTGCGGGCGGGAATACCGGCTGGAGCAGGACGCCGTGGCGATTATTAAGGAAGGGTGAGCGGGCATGGAACCATTACGTATCGGAGGACAACAAACAGACAGCACGGTCGGTAATCTGATGGATTCGGGAACGGCGACGGCCGCAGGAAAACCGCAGTCGGCGATTCCCCTGCTGGATCTGAAGCGGGAGGTTGCGGAGCTTAAGCCGCAGGTGATGCAGGCCATCGAAAGTGTGCTGGACGAAGCGGCGTTCATCATGGGCAACCAGGTCAAACAATTGGAGCAGGAAGCCGCCGAATACTTGGGAACCAAACATGCGATTGCGTTGAATTCCGGCACAGACGCGCTGGTCATCGCTTTGCTGGCAGCTGGAATCGGGCCTGGCGACGAGGTAATTACGACGCCGTTCACGTTCTTCGCCACGGCGGAGGCTATCAGTCGGGTGGGGGCGGAGCCGGTTTTTGCCGAGGTCGATCCGTTGACGTACAACCTAGATCTGGACAGCCTGGAGGCGGCGTTAACGCCGCGCACGAAGGCGGTTATCCCCGTGCACCTGTTCGGCCGTCCGCTGGACATGGAGCGGTTGATGGACCTGGCCAGCCGCCGGGGGTTGATCGTGATTGAGGATGCGGCCCAGGCGTTTGGCGCCGAAGCAGGGGGACGGAAGATCGGAACGATTGGGGAGATGGGCTGTTATTCCTTTTTTCCGTCGAAGAATCTTGGGGCTTATGGGGATGGCGGCTTGCTGGTGACAAACGATTCCAGGTTGGCCGAAACTGCGGCGATGCTGCGGACCCATGGCTCGAAGCGAAAATACTACAACGAACGTGTGGGCTTCAATTCCCGGCTTGATGAGATTCAGGCGGCCATCCTCCGGGTCAAGCTGCCCCATATTGAGGCATGGAACGAAGACCGCCGTCAGGCCGCGGCGCGCTATCATGATCTGCTGCGGGACATCCCCGGGTTGATGCTTCCAGGCGCGGTGCCGGACGGCGACAAGCAGGTGTTCCACCAATATACGGTGCGCGTGCTGAACGGCCAGCGGGATGCGCTCCAGGCGGGGTTAGCCGAAGCCGGTATCAGCAGCATCGTGTATTACCCGCTGCCGGTCCATCGGCTTCCCGTTTATGCCGACCGCGGCCTGACGTTTCCGCTGGCGGAACGGTTGTCGCAGGAAGTGCTGTCCCTGCCGATTTGGCCGCAGATCGAGGCGGACGTGCAGGAACACATCGCGGGACACCTTCGCAGGCTGATGGGCTAATTTATTTTATTAAAGGACGGCTATGCCAAACATGATGAAGAATCTCTTCTCCCCATTCATCCGCTATCTCAGGCAACTCGGGAAGCTGCTGCGGATCCGGAGCCTGCCCGGCCTGCTGCGGAAGCTCATGAATGACGGGTTCCTGCGGAACGTGGCCGTGCTGGCCAGCGGAACGATGATCAGCCAGGTGATCGTGATGGCGACGCTGCCGGTGTTGACGCGTCTTTATTCGCCGACGGAATACGGCACGTACTCCATGTACCTGTCCATCATCGGGATTTTGCTGATGGTCATCTCTTTTTCCTACGAAAATGCCATAACGCTGCCAGAGGATGACCGCACCGCCTCCAACGTGCTGAGTTTGTCGCTGCGCATCTGCGTCGGGGTCAGCATCGCCAGCGGCATCGGGATTCATATCTTAGAGGAGCCTCTGTCGGCTTGGCTGCACGAGTCCTATTTGACGCACTATTACCTGTTCTTTATCGTCAGCTTGTTCGGCGCCGGGTTTTACCAAATCCTGAACTACTGGTCGATCCGCAAAAAATACTTCAAACCGCTGGCACGGACGAAATATACGCAAAGCCTCAGCCAGGTTTCCTCGCAAATTGGGCTTAGCTTATTCAACCTCGGCCCGCTGGGGTTGATCATCGGTGACATCATCGGACGCTTCGGCGGTTTGCTGCCGCAGTGGAGGCTGTGGCGCCGGGATGTCAAAAGCCAGGCCATCACCTCGGATTGGGCCGACCTGAAAGAGAGCGCCTACCGGTACCGGAGGTTTCCGTTTCTGTCGATGGCCGCCGGTCTGTTGAATAGCGTTGTGCTGTACGTGCCAACCATCCTGCTCGCTTCGTTCTACGGTCCGCAGGTGGCCGGCTGGTTTGCGCTCTGCCAGCGCATTCTCGGCTCCCCGATGACGTTGATTATGACCTCTGTCCGCAACGTGTATTTGGCGGAATCCGCCGACTCCATGATCAATCATCCCCACAGACTTTATCCTTTGTTCCGTAAAACGGTTCGCAACGTCTTTCTGTTCGGCGCATTGGTCATTTTCTTCATCGTAGCCGTCGGCCCGTATATGTTCTCCTTCCTGTTCGGCGAGGAGTGGGCCCGGTCGGGCAGCTTTATTCGCATCTTGTCGATCATGTACCTGAGCCAGTTTGTGGCCAACTCCGTCGGCTCTACGATCGATGTCATGGAGCGTCAGGACCTGCACTTGTATCGGGAGATCATTCGCACGGCGTTGATCTTGGGTTCCCTGTACTTCGCCTGGTATACGCAGCAGTCGGTGGAGGTTGCCATCGGGCTGTTCAGCGCAGCGTCCACGCTGGGATACGTGCTGCATCTGGGGCTGTCGTGGCATTCGGTGCGGAAGTACAAAGGGGCGGACAGCGAAGGGGAGGCCTCCATAGGCACCTCCGCAGAAGCTTCCACCGAAGCCTCTGCGGAGCTATCACTACTGGGCAAGGAGCGAGGATAACGGGATGCTGACGATTTATTCACCTCCAGCAAGGGCCGCCGAGAGAGAGTACATCTACCGCGTGATCCTGGGCGAGTTTCTTGGTCTGGACTATACCATCGCATATAGAGATGGGGAACATGTCGAGTTGGCACTGACTTCGGAAGCCGTGGTGGAACGGGGAGATGCTCCGGTCCGCAGGCTCCGCATGCCGGACGTGCTGCTGCAAATACCCGACCAGTTGTGGCTCACTCCTGCCTCCTTACCGAAACAGCCGCTGGATCGGTTTACGCCGCCTGCGAAAGGACCCGAGGAGAAACCGTTACCGGTCATCTTTGGGAAGAGGGGCCGCGCCGGCCGCTACCTCGAGACGCTTGGCGAAGAGGGCGAGGCAGGGTTCTATCTCGGTCTCGATGTATTTGGCAGCGGCTTGTTTATGCTGACAAGGTATGAGGAGGTTGCGTTTCGGGAGCGAGACCGGCATGGCCGGTTTCCGGGACGGCGCTCTCTGGCTTGTCGCGAGTCCTTCTTGCATCGTCCGATCGTCAACGAGTATGTGGAGCTGCTGTGGGAATTGTTGCATAAGCTTTGGCCGGAACTGGCTCGCAGGAAGCGGGAGGCATCCGTCTACCTCAGCCATGACGTGGATTATCCATTTTACGTTTATGGCCGCAGCCGGCTGCGTATGATTCGCGACATTCTGATGGACGCCCTTCGCCGTCGGGATTTTGAGTCCGCCCGCAAGAAAGCCGGAATAATCCTTCGATCCCGGCGCGCGCTGGACCGGGATCCGTATAACACGTTTGAATGGTTGATGGAACTAAGTGAAGAAGCCGGACTTCGCAGCGCCTTTTTTTTCATTACCGAAGAGCATAGGGCGAAATCCGGTTTGGATGGGAATTACTCCATCGACGACCCTGTGATTCAACGTCTCCTGCAGGAGATTCATGCACGGGGGCATGAGATCGGACTGCATCCAGGCTACCACACGTTTTTGAACCCTGTGCGCATCCGCAGACAATATGAGAAACTGCGACAGATTGCAGAGGACAATGGAATCCGCCAGGCGGTGTGGGGGGGGCGGCAGCATTATTTGCGATGGCGGGCGCCGGATACATGGCAGTTCTGGGAGGATGCCGGGCTGGACTACGACAGTACGCTTAGCTATGCGGATCGCGCGGGCTTCCGCTGCGGTGTCTGCTACGAATTCCCGGTCTTTAACCTGAAGACCCGCCGGGAGCTGGCGCTTCGGGAGCGTCCGTTGATCGTGATGGATCAGACGATCCTGCACCCGGAGTATATGGGGCTAGGCCCCGAGCAAGCCTATGAAACGATCCGCGATCTATACCTGGAATGTCGAAAGTATAACGGCGATTTCACCCTGTTATGGCACAACAGCCAGCTCGTGAAATCGTCGGACCGATCCGTTTACCGAAGATTGGTGTTGGAACTGCTGGGGCCTAACAGCCGCAAGGGGGAGAAGTCGTGAGAATTGCCTATCTGATTCATTGGAACGAAGGGCCGGAGAGCGGTGTGTTCAAAAAAATCATCAGCCAAGCCCTTAGCTGGCAAGCGTTAGGGCATGAAGCGGCGTTGTTTCTGTTCAGCCGCGGAACCGCTGCTGCGTGGACGGAGGCAGAAACCGGCGGGCTGCCGGTATTCCGTGAGGAGTACCGCGGCTGGCTGGGCCGTTCCCCTCGCTTTAAGGCGTTGACTGCCCAGGTGCGGGCTTGGAATCCGGATGTCATCTACCATCGCTTCGACTTGTTTTATCCTTCTCTGCCCCGGCTGCTCCGCGATTATCCCTCCGTACTCGAGATCAACACGAACGATGTGGCTGAGCTGGCATTGGAAGGAGGAGTCTTGAGACTCCGCCGCTTCTACCACTTGTTGACACGCCGACTTGTGCTGGCGGCTGCAGGGGGCTTCGTCTTCGTTAGCGGCGAGCTGGCCGAAGCCGACGGCTTCCGTCGATACGCCAAAAGTTACGCGGTCATCGGCAACGGTATCCCGTTGGATCAGTTTGCGGAGGTGACTGCTTCGAAGGATGCGGACACCTCCGCGAGCGAGGAACCTGTCCGATTCGTGTTCATCAGCTCGCCAGGCCAGGCTTGGCAGGGTTTGGATGAGATCGCCCGGTTGGCTGCGGCGAAACCGGACTGGTGGTTCGACATCATCGGGCCGGAGCGCACGGAGTTGGAGACAGCCAAACTGCAGGCCCCGGCGAATATGGTGTTCCACGGTCAACTGACGCGCGATCGTTATCAGACATTGCTCGACCGTGCCGATCTCGCCATCGGCACGCTGGCGTTGTATCGAAAAGGCATGGAGGAGGCTTCGCCGCTGAAGGTTCGCGAATATTTGGCTAACGGCTTACCGGTCATCGCCGCTTACCGTGAGACGGATTTTCCGGAGCCGGTGCCGTTCTTTCTCCAGCTGCCGGGAGAGCCGGAGAACGGGATTCGCCATCTCTCCGCCATAGAGCGATTTGCCCGTGAGTGGCGCGGGCGGCGGGTGAGTCGGGAGCATGTGCGTCATTTGGACGTCACCGTCAAGGAGGCGGCTCGTGTGGCCTATATGCGGCGTATTGCTGGAGAGAGGGAAAGAGGGAACGGATCATGACGGAGATCAGCTTAGTATGGGTGGCGTTACTTGTTGCGACAGTTGTATTTTTCACTCTCCAATGCCTGCTGTCGCTAAAAATGAAGGTAGACGCCGCCTACCTGTTTGCGTTTTGCATCTACTTTGATTTCTTTGCCTATTTCTATAAATTGGCCATTCCCGGCGAATCGTTAGTCCTGTTAATCGGGGCACCGCTGCTGCCCGTAGGCGTTGCTTTGCTGCTCAAACCGTCCATCGTGCTCGAAACGTTGCGGGATCAAGGGATTTGGCTATGGGGAATTTTTCTGGCCTATGCCTTGATTTCGCTCACTTGGGCCCCGGCGGAGTCGAATGGAATCATGAAGGAAGTCATTCTATTGGCGCACGGAGTGATTCCGGCGTTGTATGTCTATCTCATCTATCGAAAGTACGGCCGATTTTCCTGGACCGTTGTTGCTTTGGCGGGGATGGCTTATGCGATCTTACACTTACTGCTTGGCGAGTATAGCGAGGAATATCCAGGCCGATTAACGCTTCCCGGCGGGAATCCGATTTTTAACGCTCGAACCTCGCTGATCACGGCGACGGTCTGTCTATGGGCTCCGCGAATTCCGTTGCCGGTCAGGCTACTGTCCCTGGGGGCGGCAGTGGCTTCGGCTTTAGCCACGCAGTCAAGGGGACCGCTAGCTGCTTTCTTGCTCGCCAACGCGCTGTATTTCGGCCTATGGTTTATTCGCAAATTTCGGGAGCGTAAGCTTGGAAAGTTGACTCGCTTGGCTATGCCCTTGCTCTTCCTGTTGATTATCGCAGGCGGGATCGCATCGGCTTATGCGGAGCAACTGGCGGTTTGGGTGGAGAGCAGCCGGTTTATGGTCCTGTTCGACCGGAACCAGCTGCAGGGCGACGACAATTATATCGGCCGGTTAGATTTGCAGACGAGAGCTTTGGAGAAGCTGGAGTCCTCCCCGTTTCTCGGCGCCGGGTTAGGTAGCGTGACGCCGCCTTTAGCTCGGGATTTTCCGCATAATTTGGTGTTGGAGATCGCTGCGGAAGGGGGATTTGCGGGTCTGACGTTGTGGACGTTCGCCGTGTTGTTCTCCTTGTGGGCCGCTATTCAGCGCACGCCAGTGCTGGCCATCCTGCTGGTTCAGTCGATCGGTTACGCCTTGGCTAGCGGGGACTTCGGCTTCAACTATGAATATGTAGTGATGGCCATGACAGCTTTGGCGCTGCTGCCAGCAAAGCAACAGGAAGGAGTGGGAATGAAACATGAAGCTCTTGTTTTTGATCACCGGTTTTGATTACGCGGGGGCGGAAAATCAGGTGCTGCTGCTGTGCCGCGAGCTACGGGTCAGAGGCTGCGAGGTCCGTCTGGTGACGATGATCCCCCCGGTCGCGTACTTAGAGGAGCTTGGGAAACTGGGGGTCGATGTCGTCAGCCTCGGCATGAAGAAGGGCGTGCCGGACCCCCGAGCCATAGTTCGCTTGGCCAGTATCATTCGGCGAACGAGGCCCGACGTGGTCCACAGCCATCTGGTGCACGCGAATATTTTGGCTCGCGTCACGCGGTTGTTCGTGCGCATTCCCTACTTGGTTTGCACCGCCCACAACGTAAATGAGGGAGGCTGGCGGCGGGAGTTGCTGTATCGAATGACCGATCCGCTGGGCGATTTGCTGACCAATGTCAGCCGGGAAGCTGTGCGCGGTTATACCGAACGCCGGATTGCTCCGGCCCGCAAAATTCGGTTGATGGAGAACGGTATCGATCTCAGCCGTTTTGGTGGGGACGAGCGGGGGCGCCTGCAACTGCGAGCCGAGCTGGGAATGACGGGGGAGGAGGAAGGTCAGCCGGCCGTTGACGGTCCAAGCCCATTTATCTGGCTGGCAGCCGGACGCTTCGTTCCCGAAAAAGATTACCCCGCCATGCTGCACGCCTTTGCCGACGCACGGAGGAGCTTCCCGAATAGCATGCTCTGGATCGCCGGGATCGGGCCGGAACGTCCGCATATTGAAAGACAGGCCGCTGAGCTGGGATTGTCAAACAGCATACGGTTCCTCGGGATCCGTACGGATATGCCGGCACTGCTGCATGCGGCCGACGGATTCGTGCTCTCCTCCAAATGGGAAGGCCTCCCGATCGTGCTGTTGGAGGCCTGCGCCGGGCGACTTCCGATTGTCGCAACTGCGGTGGGCGGCAACGCCGAGGTGGTGCTGGACGGCGTGAACGGCTACCTCGTACCGCCGGAGGATCCGGTAGTGCTGGCTCGTGCGATGGAACGGGTCATGGCTCTGCCGCAGGAAGAGCGGGGAACCATGGGGCAGCGCGGGTGGGAGCATGCCGCGGCAAACTATGAGATGTCCCGCGTCGCCGGGAAGTGGATCGAGCTTTACGAGCAGGCGTCCGGCCGGAAGCTTCCGGCATCCCGGGCCCTGCCGAAGGAGGCGCATGAGGGATGACGCGAAAAGCAGCCTATGTCGCAACGGTCTACGCCCATTTGGCGGCGTTCCACCTTCCTTTTATGAGCGACCTCCGGGATGCCGGGTTTACGGTTCATGCCTACGCCGCCCCGGATCATGGCCGGGCGGATGTGGACCATGCGGGGTTCGAGTGCCGAGATCTGCCCTTTAGCCGTAACCCGCTCGCTCCCGGTAACCTCCGGGCGCTGTGGGAGCTCATCGGCTGGTTGAAGCGGGAGCGGTACGACCTGATTCATGTGCATACGCCTAATGCGAGTGTGGTCTGCCGGCTGGCCGCTCGGCTGACGGGTCAACCCTTTCCCAAAGTCGTATATACCGCGCACGGTTTTCATTTCTTTGCCGGGGCTCCTTGGCGTAACCGGCTGCTGTATTATCCGCTAGAGCGATTCCTGTCCCGGTGGACCGATGTTCTTGTCACGATCAATCGGGAGGATGAACGACAGGCGTCTGCTTTTCCGGTGCGCGGCCGATCGGTTTACGTCCCTGGGGTCGGCGTCGACCTGCTGCTGCACTCGGCCTTGGAGGTCGGAGAACGCGAGCGGCTGCGCCGCGAATTGGGTTTGGCCCCAGACGATTTTGCCGTGCTTTGCGTCGCCGAGCTGAACCGCAACAAAAATCAGGGTCAGCTGATTGGAGCCATCGCTGAGCTTCGCCGCCGGGGCCTCCCCGCCGTGTTGCTGCTGGCGGGAATTGGTGGGGAGGAAGCGCGCTGCCGACAGCTCGCCGCGGAGTCCGGCGCAGCACAGGCGGTGCGCTTCCTCGGATACCGCCGCGATGTGCCGCAGCTGCTGCAAGCCGCCGACGCCGTAGCGCTCATGTCAAGGCGGGAGGGTCTGCCCAAGGCGCTGCTGGAGGGACTGGCCGCAGGCAAGCCGCTGGTGGCGACGGAGGTACGGGGCAGCCGCGACCTCGTTGTCCCCGGCCGCAACGGGTACCTCGTGTCGGTCGGGGACGTGTCGGCTGCCGCCGCTGCACTCGAGCGGCTGCAACAGGACGCCGGGCTGCGGAGGCGAATGGGCGAGTACAGCCGCAAGCTGGCGGGGCTGTACGATCTGGAGCGGATTCGCCGCGATTTGACGGCGGTCTATGCGGGGCTTGGGTTGATGGAGCGAGCGGAAGCTCGCAGGGTACGGCCGCGCCTGGGGGAAGCGGAGGAGGGGGAAGCTTATGATCAAGCTTTATCGGAATAACGGGATGAAGGCGGTTCTCTTGCTGCTTGATCTCCTGGTGATCTATGCCAGCTACCGGCTTGCAGCCGCGCTGCTGCCGCAGGAGGATTTGCACTCGCCCGCCGTTCTGGGGGATAGTCGGTTCCGCAGCGCGCCTTGGCTGGGGATGTTTACGGTGATGACGTATTATTTTTTTAACCTATATGATTTGGCGGGACGGCGGAAGCCGGTGCAATTCCTGTGGAACTTACTGCTGGCGCAGTTATTTGTTGCCGCGGAACTTATCGTATTTGGGTATGCGAGCAACCTGTTCAGTTTAACCCCCAGCCTGCTTCTCTACGCATTTGCGGCCCAACTGCTGCTGTCGTTCGGACTGCGCCTCCTGTTGTTTTATATTCAGAGCAAGGGGTTTAGTCGCAAAAAGACACTAGCTGTCATCAGCAATGAGGCTCCGGACGATGAGGTGCTTCGCATGATGCTGGAGCAGGGTAAGCCGTGGTTCCGTGTTGAACGGATCGTTCGCGAGGAGGGCCCCGGGATGGGTGCAGCGCTGCCAGAGCAAGCGTGGGAGGGGATGGAGACGCTGCTCATCGGGCCAGGGCTCACCCCCGAAATGAAGGCGGAGTGGGCTCGGAACGCGGGGCGACGGAATATGGAAGTGGTCATCGTTCCTGATTTTTACGAGCTCTATCTGGCCGACGCCGAACCGCAGCAAATTGGCGATTTGCTTGTTTACTCGCTTATGCCGCCGCAGTTGACGCTGCCGGAGCGGGTGTTTAAGCGTTTGTTAGATCTTGCGGTGTCCTCGCTGCTGCTGCTTATGGCGTCTCCTGTCATGTTGGTGATGTTCGTCCTGATCCCGCTGACGTCCCGGGGGAAGGCGTTGTATGTGCAGGAGCGCATCGGATTGCAAGAAAAACCGTTTCCGCTGTATAAGTTTCGCAGCATGGTGGATGGGGCGGAAACTGGAACTGGACCCGTGCTGGCCGGGCGGAATGACACACGGGTAACCCGGCTGGGGCAATGGATCCGCGCCACCCGTATCGATGAACTGCCTCAGCTGTTTAACGTGCTTCTGGGTCAAATGAGCTTGGTCGGACCTCGGCCGGAGCGGGCGTTCTTTATTAACCGCTTCAAGGAGGAGCTGCCGCATTACACCTACCGCCTGATGGTGAAGCCGGGGTTAACCGGATATGCCCAAGTGATGGCGGGGTATGCAACCACGCCCTCCGACAAGCTCCGTTACGACCTGATGTACATCAAAAGATATTCGCTGCTGCTCGATCTGAAGATCCTGTTCCAGACGATCCGGGTTGTAGTCCAGCGAGAGCAGGCCAAGGGTGTGGAGGCAGGCGGAGGGACGGAGATGGCAGCGACATCGTTAAGTACGGCTGTTGCCGTTTCACCCGCATCCGCATCCAGCGGGACGGCTACGGCCACAACGATGGCATCGACGACAAGCTTGCCGCCATCTTAGCTTGCCTGGTACCTTCACCAACAGGAGGTTAAACGTCTCAGCCCACAGTCCACAGCCCATAGTTCGCGATCGCATTTCTCCTCACGCATTCCTCCACCTTGGCCGCGTTAAACTAAATGGATCTTATCCCACCTGTGCCTGTCTGGGAAATGTTGTATTTTGTGCAACAATTTATTCGGTACTAGAGACGAATGGCCGAAAT
>RCUU01000129.1_pt1 | contig 42954 bp, 37 predicted proteins | sample 2166211 | NCBI WGS metagenome assembly RCUU01 (sample SAMN09932620, study PRJNA488358) | compost metagenome | feature: garden; material: soil; isolation source: compost soil in phenylacetic acid-enriched culture | place: Germany: Experimental Botanical Garden Goettingen | collected 2016-01-27
TCGCTGACAAGTACGGCCTGAGCCTGCGCCAGATCGGCAACATCCGTCGCCAGGCCTAGGTTCTCAAATTAGATTGAATTTTTTTCATTTACATTTGAAACGGATCCATTCTCTGCACTTGCGACGACGGAAACAATTACGTTTGCCACGCTAGCTACTTTGGTAAAACGGCCAAAGCAAAGCAGGGCACGACCGATTACAGCAATTGTTGAATGACTCATAAAGCAAAGAATTCTTTGCTTTAACACGCCAAAGCAGGGCTAAGGCAAATAATTCTTAGTATTATGAAGCTGTAAATTTTTCAGTAAGACTCGCGTTTTAGCCTGCAAGAGAGGCCGTGCAGCCCGCATCGGGTCCTTAGCAGCACTCCAGACTGACCGCTTTCGACCCATAGCTGTCATCGGAAGTGATGATAGTTAATTAGTGGCTATGCTTGGTCAGTAACCTGAACGGGCTGAACCGAACAACGCCCAGCAGATTGGTCCGGAGCACCTTTAGCTCAACGTTAGGGCTCGGAGGGTGAGCAATGAACAATCACAATATGCCGAGCCGGACTACCCCGGAAAAGTCGGATTACACTTCCAATGACGGAAGTTCAATTGTTCCAGAATCAGCTTACTGCCCGAACACAGTTCCTTTTAAGGTCCGCTTACAGAACGTTACGTTGTCAGTCACTCTCTTGATTTATGGAACATTTGGAGTGATCACCGACAACTTTGTGCTCCCCGCAAAGCGCGGGGTGTTAACGCTGTATGGATATCCGGCATGGGTCATGTATGGAGCGCTGTTGTGCCTTGCGACTAATTTGACTGCAGTTGTCATTGACCATTACGACACGCGAAACAATGAAAAAAGGTACGCGAAACTTAAAAGATTGTCGGAAAGAGCTGGATGGGTCCTGTGTGTTCTAGCGTTGATCTTGAGCGTCGTAAAACACTCCCAGGATTTCGTTTGCGAGAATAAGGTAGTTATAAAGTCGACCAGTGAAAAGCTCGGTTTTACGGCATTCGCGTACAATCGCTATTGTGCGCTACACAATCCATTCAATGATATTGAGCCGTCACTCCAAGTCACTGTGGTCCCTGTAGCCTCTACTCTTCCAGTCGAGTATAGAATAGTAACGCATATGAATCGAACTGAGATTGTTCGTATGTACTGGGCCGAGGGCAAGTTGGTCATTGAGTACCGCCCGCGTCAAGATGAAAAGCGTGCGAAGGATCTTCCGACAGTCGGCATAGACACACCAGTACCGGTTAAGCTTATTAATGTGAACCCTAGCCCAAGGACGCAACACGATAAAGCTGTACTTAGGGATTCTCCGAACAAGTCAGCACAGGTCAGTCGACCTGTGCTGAAATAGCTGTCCGGCCAGCCACCCCAACAGACCTCTCCCATGAGTCAAATGAGCTTCTTCGATTTCGAGTACGCCGGTAAGAGCAAGCAGACCCGCCGTGAGCGGCTTCTGGCCGAAATGGAGCAGGTTGTGCCGTGGAGCGCATTGGTCGCGTTAATCGAACCGCACTATCCAAAGGCCGATGGCTGTCGTAAGCCGTATCCCTTGGAAACGATGCTGCGCATTCACTGGCTACAGAACTGGTTTTCACTGAGCGATCCGGCGATGGAAGAAGCGTTGTACGAGATCACCTCGATGCGCCAGTTATTGAGCGCTGCGGGAGAGGTGCGCCTGTAGCGCCAAAGAACCAGGGCAAAGCCCTGGTTTTGAGCCGATTGACGCCTGAAAAAGCGGCCTTGCCGCGTCGAGAGACTGCTCAAGGTGCGCTTGGAACAACTTGCTCGGAGTTTCCTTAGAGAAAGATAAAGGAATGTAATTAATGGCTGATTTAATTAGTTTTTTGCTGACCTTCATACCCGGACTCGCATTCGCGGCTTACTGTATTGTCGATTACAGAAAGGCCATTGGAAAACCTGTAGGCAAGGCTGTCATATATTTTTGTAGAACACTGGCCGCCCTGGTCGCCTTGGAACTTTTCTTCTTTGCCTTGAAGTTTTTGTCAAGCTCTAGTATTTGGGCGATTGCAATGTACTTCGTGACCGATTATCAGTTTAACGCGGAGTACGACACTCCGATCTTCCAGGATCAAAATGGTGTTGACCAAGGTTTCTCCATAATGGATGGCATATTTTCTCAAGGAACGACTCAAACTAGGGAAACTCCGAACAAGTTGCTCATCAGCCGGAAATGGGCGGCCTGGGGATGCCGAAAAGCCCGATTTTCAGCCGCTGATTATTGGATAACCAAGGCAGCGCCTTGGTTATCTTCCCTCACGGGCACACCTCTCCCGCAGCAGGCAATAATTGCCGGCGTACCATCCACAGATTCGACAGAACAAACAGCGTGGTCAACTGCGCCGTGTTTGGGCCTCATTATGAGGCTTGGAGGTGTCTACGAAACCAGGGGCGATTCAAGCTGTTACCTGGAGCTGTTGGTTGACCTTGCAGTTGGACAGTCTTCGCTGGCCCAGCCCAGCTTTTTTTAACAGCTACTTATCGAGAGCCCCAAGAAACGCTGACGCAATCATGGCCAGCGCCCACAGTATGACCATCGGCGCAATTCCGAAATGGGTCACGGATACGCCAAGCAGCAAAGGTAATATCGTAAGCAATAAGTTGTTAACCGACATCGAAAGGCCAACGCTCTCGTTGACACGTCCTTCAGGCGCGGTCTCGTAAATCATGACCAATGCGATGGGCACGCCAGCTCCCAATGGCAAGCCCAATGCAAAGCTCAGCACACACAGTCGATAAATATCTGAGGTAAACGGAATCAAGATGTATAGCATAGCACTGACAATCAATGCGGTGATGAGTATTTTCGAGGCACTGAAACGCCTGGTCACAAGAGGGGTGCAGACTCTCGACACAAATATGCCAACAGAAAATGAGCCCAACAACCAACTTGCTTGCACTGCTGAAAAGCCGATTTCAACTGTATGTAACGAAACGATAAAAGGGAAGAAACTCACCGCAGCGACAAAAACACTGTTGATCAAAATCCAACCGCGTAAATTGCGAATAGCCAGCAGTTGATAGGCTCGGGGCTTGCCTTTCTCTGGCAAAGACATGGACTTTTCGTGCCGAAAGTAATGCCAGCCTAGCAGCACCACGCCGATAGACAAGAGTGCATATCCACCGAGCGCGACTATAGCCGCTACGGCTCCTGAATACTGAAACGCAGCGCCTGCAATCAATGGTCCAAGGAACTGAAACAGCGAATAGCTGAGCACCAAATAACCCAGATTTCTGGAACGATTGGTTAGACTGCCTACTGCGCCAACAGCGCGCGTAGCTGCCATATGAGTGAATACGCATCCAGCACCAATAAGACTAGCTACCAGCAATAGCGTAAATGAGTAAGGTGCAAAGCAGAAGATAATCGCGGCCGTAACGGACAGGCTGGCAGCAACGACGACCGGCAGCAATGTCCCAGTCCGGTCGATCCAACGGCCAAAGGGTACACTCAGCAGCATAGGGGCTGCCGTGAACAGCGCGACAATGGTGCCCACCATGACTGCGCTCGTCCCCATTGATATCGCAACTAGCGGTATCACCAGCCGTCCTGCAGCAATCGCCCCCATATTCAGACCAGCAGTCAAGAAAGTCCCAATTAAACACGCTCCCATTGTGACTCTGGATCGAGACTTCCACGACACTTCATCTTGACACATAATCGAGATGCCTCTGTAGACTTCACCTCTATCAGCTAACTTCCTAGCAACTACTTCCGCGATAGGAAACTCCTCTGACGAACCAGAGCAGCGTAAATGGCCTGGAGTCACAGGTAATTAGCCTGGGTGGGTACGCTTAAATACTCATAGGGGACCACTAATGCGCAAAAGCTTGGCGTCCGGTCCATCGGTAAGAACATGGATCGAACCATCCGGAGCCACTTTGACGTCTCGCATTCGCTCGTTCAAATCCGCGAGCAGCAATTGCTGCCCAACAACACGGCGTCCATCACGCAGCACACGACGCACCGCGCGCTCTTTGAGCGCCGGTACTAGTAGGTCCCCACGCCACTCAGGAAACATCGGGCCGTCATAGATTGCCAGACCAGCCGGCGCAATCGACGGAGTCCACTCCAGAATCGGGTCCTGATAGCCCCTCAATCGCCGAAACGGTGTAACGCGTGCAAATGGGTAGTCAATGCCGCCAGTGACGATCGGCCATCCGTAGTTACCGCCCGGCAAAATATGGTTAATTTCATCGCCGCCTCGAGCACCGTGCTCGGTAACCAGCACATCACCCGTTGTAGGGTCGACGACGATGCCTTGGACATTGCGATGCCCGAGGCTGTAGATTTCTGGCGCAGCGCCGTGTTGATGCACGAAGGGGTTATCCGCAGGCACCCTGCCCTCGCGGTCCAACCGGACCACTGTGCCCAAGTGATTCGCGGGGTTCTGTGCCTCCTCGCGCCGCGCACTGCCGTCTCCCAAGGAGAGCAATAGGGTGCCATCGCCGAGAAATGCGATACGTCCCCCGTTGTTGCCCACGCGCGGCTTCAACGTCGAATTGAACAGCACACGTACGTCCTCAATCCTGTCGCCCACCAGACTGGCTCGCACCAGGCGCGTTCCGTTCCCACCCGCTTCCCCATAGCCCATCGTCAGGTAGAGCCAACCGTTCTGCTCGAACTGCGGGTCCAGAGCGACCTCCATCAATCCGATGACGCCACCTTGCCGAAAGATGGGCGGCAGACCATCGAGCACGATCTCGGAGGACGCGCCATCGGCCGCAATGGTCAGCAGACGTCCGCCTATCTCCGTTACGAGCGCTCGGCCGTCCGGCAGGAATGCCACGGACCACGGCCGGTTCAACCCTGTGAACACAGTCTGGACGGTGTAACTGGCAGGGTTGGCGGCAGCGGGCCTGTCGCCAGCACCAGGAACCATGGCGAAAAAGCTCACTGCAGGGACGATCACGAGCACCGCCACCACCACGGCATAGCGCCATGGCAGGCGAGTCTCAGCTTGCAGCAACGGTTGCGCCGGCGAGGTCAGGCGGGCATACAGCAGACCAGCAATGATCGCGGTCAACGACATCAACGCATGGCCTAGTTGTTCCCGGCTACCTGGAATCGCTGGCATCGGGATCACCGAACGCATCAGCCAAAATACCGCCCAAAGACTGCCAACGGACAGGGCAGCGAAGACCGCCAAGCGGCAGGCAGACGGCATTACCCGCATCAGCAAATGCCCCAACAGGACCGTGGGCAGCAGCGCGACGACAGCAATGCTGAGCATGACCGGTCCGAATCTCGCCAGATCTTCCAACGTGGCCCAGGCCCTAACCGATAAGGTCACCGGGGCGCCAAACTCGACGAGCTGGCCGAGAATTACCTGGGTCTGGACGATGCTGGCAAGGACGCCAGTCGCTACCGCGGCCGCAAGAAAGGCGACGATGTATCGAGCGGATGAACTCATTCGACTCACTCCTTTTCATATGCCGGGTGCTATCAACGCTTCTTTCCCGTTGCCTCCTTCGAGCGCAGCGCATCCAGTACCAACGAGAATGCGGGTGAAGGCTGGCGCCGGCTCGGGTAATAGAGGTAGTACCCCTCAAAAGGCAAGCACCAATCATCCAGCACACGAACGAGCCGCCCGTCCTCAATATGGGGCGCGAATTCTTGCTCAGGGAGAAAAGCAATACCCAGTCCTTCCAGCGCCGCCTGTACGATATGCGGGGTGCTGTTGAGCGTGACCTGTCCTTCGACGCGGACATTGGTCTCCTTGCCCTTTCGGCCAAACTCCCAAACGTACAGCCCGCCGTGCGTGGGAAAGCGCAGGTTGATGCAACTGTGCATCGTCAGGTCTTCCGGTCTCTTCGGCTTCGGGTGCCTGGCGAAGTAATCCGGTGCAGCGACTGCCGCCATGCGCAATTTCGGACTGATAGGTACTGCGATCATGTCCTTGTCGATAGTGTCACCCATGCGCACACCGGCATCGAAGCGGTCAGCCACGATGTCCCTGAACCCGTAGTTAACGTCGAATTCGACCTTGATGTCCGGGTACTTGTGCAGCAAAGGCGCGATCTTAGGCAATAGGTTGGTCTTGAGCACATGGTCGCCACAGGTTATGCGCACTAAGCCCGCTGGCTTATCGCGCAGCTCCGTCAGTACGGCTAACTCCGACTCAATTTCCTCGAAGCGATATCCGATCGCCTGTAATAACCGTTCGCCAGCAGTGGTAGGAGACACACTACGCGTGGTGCGGGTCAACAGTCGGATTTCCAGTCTTGCCTCAAGGCCACTAATGGCTTGACTCAAAGCCGATTGTGTCACCCCCAACAACGCAGCTGCTCGCGTAAAGCTTCCTTCACGCGCCACCGTGACAAATGAGAGTAGATCGTTGAGATTGCGCTTTATCATGCGCCTATCTTCTCATGGCCTTTTCATTAGCGCCACTAATAGACCTTTTAAGCATTTGTTAGATAGTCACGTCCTGCTGCGCGCGAGAGAATGCCGCCACGAATTGCAAAAACGATTCAGGTTGCTAGGAATCCAAACCCGCACCTGCTCGCTCCCTAGCATGCCTCGCGTACAGCAGTAAGGGCGCGGAACACTCAAGGTTAGCGAGTGGATTAGTAGATTTCGAGCTCGCATTGGGAACGAGCGACTTTTTCATCCCCAGTCACGCCCAATAAATCCAGGACGAACAGGAGAGGATATTTTCAATGACCGAGATCCCCGAAGCCGGCAATACAACCGCCTTACTGGACAGCACAGATGTGAGCCGCCGAAACATGCTCAAGATGACAGGCACTGGTATCGCTGTGTTGAGCGTAGGCAGCATTGTCGCCGACTCTGCCGCTGCCCAAGCCCAGATGAACCTAACCGAAAAGTGGGACAAGACCTTCGCAAAAAGCAGCAAGGTGGACCACTCGAAAGTCACCTTCAAAAATCGCTACGGCATTACTTTAGTTGGTGACCTGTATCGGCCCAAGAATGCCAATGGGAAACTGGCAGCAATCGTTGTCTGCGGCCCGTTCGGCGCGGTGAAAGAGCAGTCATCAGGACTCTATGCGCAGACCATGTCCGAACGTGGCTTCGTCACCCTCGCATTCGATCCTTCCTACTCGGGTGAAAGTGCCGGTGAACCACGTAACGTTGCATCACCTGACATCAATACAGAGGATGTAAGTGCTGCGGTTGATTACCTGGGCCTGCAACCGACTGTCGATCGCGAACGGATAGGCGTTATAGGCATATGCGGCTGGGGCGGAATGGTTCTGAATGCCGTCGCCGCAGATAAACGCGTCAAGGCCGTTGTTGCCAGCACTATGTACGATATGACTCGCGTCATGTCCAAGGGCTACAACGACAGCGTAACCCTTGAACAGCGCACACAAGCGTTGGAGCAGTTGAGCCGCCAGCGCTGGGTGGATGCCGAGAAGGGTGTTCCGGCCTACCAGCCTGCCTACAACGAACTCAAGGGAGGCGAAGCGCAGTTCTTGGTGGACTACCACGACTACTACATGACAAAGCGCGGCTATCACTCGCGCTCGGTCAATTCGGGCAATGCCTGGACGATCACCACGCCGCTATCGTTCATGAACATGCCGATACTGACTTACATAAAGGAAATCTCACCACGGCCTGTATTGTTTATCCACGGCGAAAAGGCCCACTCGCGCTATTTCAGTGAGACAGCCTACGCTGCGGCCGCTCAACCTAAGGAGCTTGTAATCATCCCAGGCGCCAACCACACCGATCTCTATGACCGTGTAGACGTGATCCCGTTTGACAAGCTGACATCGTTCTTCAAGCAACATCTGGCCTGACGACTCAAAGCCCCCCATCAAGACGGTGTTCGTTCGCCAAAGCACAGACCGAACTGCAATGCACCGCTTTGAGAACAGTACGCGACTAGAACTCCCTGAGTCCTGGCACAGCAACATTCGCTTCAATAAGCTCAGGGTCGGATCCACGGACCTGGCAAGCACAGCAAGTTGCCAATTGAACAAGGAGGTTTTACCGCGACTTCCTCTCCGGGCTTGCGGTAGCCAGCGCCAGGGTCGCTCTGGGCGCCGCCGCCGCGCTCGCCGGTCGGGCGTCTGGCGGCGCAGTTGTACCTACTCAACGCCACTCTACGACTTCGATAAGGCCCCCCATGAAGACCGTACCGCTAGGAACGACCCAGATCCAGATGCCTAACATCATCGCGGGCATGATGCGTATTTCCGATAAGACCGACGCCGAAATCCGCGCGCTCTACACGGCAGCGCGCGAAATGGGCATCACCGTCTTCGACCATGCCGACCTCTATGGTTTTAATCATCCCGGTGGCGGTACACATTACTGCGAACACCGCTTTGGCGACGCACTCAGGCTCAGCAACACCGAGCGTCAACAAATTTTCCTGCAAACCAAGAGCGGCATCATCGACAAGCCTTGGGGATACGATCAGTCCTACGATCACATTGTAGGGGCGGCTGAACGGTCGCTCAATGCACTGAAAACCGACTATCTCGACCTTCTGTTGTTGCACCGCCCCGATTCGCTCGTAGAACCGGAAGAAGTTGCCTGCGCATTCGATCACTTGCAGGCTTCCGGCAAGGTCCGCGCATTCGGGGTCTCCAATCATACTCCCCGCCAGATCGACCTGCTCAAGACAGCCGTGGAGCAGCCGATCATTGCCAATCAGGTTCAACTCTCAATCACGCATTCAACGATCATCGCCCAAGGCCTGTCCTCGAACATGGTCGGACAAGATGACTCTATTACCTATGATGGCGGCGGCGTGGTTGACTATGCGCGCATCAACAAGATCACGCTGCAGGCCTGGTCCCCATTCCAGAAGGGTTTTCAGGATGGGGTTTTCCTCGATTCGCCCGAATACCCGGAACTCAATGCCGAACTCAAGCGACTGGCGGCGAAGTACGAAGTCGCACCAGCCGCGATTGCCACGGCCTGGATCACCCGCCACCCAGCTGGCATGCAGGTGGTATTGGGCACCACGACACCCGAACGCCTGATTGAATCGGCCGCGGGCTCAAATATTCCGCTGACTCGTGGCGAATGGTACGGGCTCATTCGAGCAGCTGGCCACAACGTGCCTTGACACCCTTGGGGCGTTGACCCGGACGCCCCAAGAGTCTAAATGCCGCATCGCGAATCGATCCAGGACCACTCTAGCCGCGCCAAGAACCTGCCTCACTAACGCCCAAGGCACCGCGAGCCGTGTAATAGTGCGGCGCCTCGCGAACGGCGCAATAAACATGGCGCCCCAGCCTTCGACTGAGATCGAAGGAGAAGCAATGTCTTTGCAAGCGCCCATCCCCCACCACACCGACGCGCGATGGCAGCGCCTAGCAGGGGTACGCATCGAGGAGGCGAACGCTGTCCTATGGTCCAAGCTGCGAGTCACTTCTCTATTCCTGGCGTATTACGTGCTTCACCCGATCCGCGATGAGCTGGGCGTGGCCCGTGGCGTGCAGAACCTTCCATGGTTCCCCACCGGCACGCTGCTGGCGATGCTGATAACCCGCACGTTGTTCGCGCTGGCGGTGTGCAGTCTGCCGCGACGGCAACTCGATTACTTTATCTACTGATTAAAGACTCAACCATGGAACCTCGACGCGACTCGGATGAAAGCAACGCGCTGCCCTCCACTTCTCTTTCCTTGTTGAGCCAGAGACGTCGCACTGACGAACCCGAGCCACTCACCCGTGGCGGCTACTGGGAGTATCACAAGCTACGCGAACAGCCAAATCCCGCGATCAGTGACACTCGCTCCCAGAACCTGCGGCTGACTTAACTCTTCTGCGCTAGCGGCACAACGCTGTCCTAGCGCCTTCCACGGTATCCCTGCATGAAAAAGTTCTGGTTACATCTCTTAAAGGCCTGCATCGGCATGGCCGTCCTGGGTGGTATTGGCATCGCTGGATACTTCCAGCACCCCCTGTTCGGGCAATTGCCCGAGGGCGAGCGGTCGACCCGCATCGAACACTCGCCCAATCATGCCAATGGGGCGTTTCACAACCAGATCGACACACCCTTGAAAACGACGGACCAGTCCGAAGTGTCGATGTGGATGGAGACCATCTTTGGTGAGAAGGGCCATCCCCGACCAACGGGCGCCATCCCTACCGCCAAGTCCGACCTCAAAGCGCTTGATCCCACGCAGGACATCGCGGTGTGGCTGGGGCACTCTTCCTTCTTTGTGCAAATTGATGGACAACGTATCCTGATTGATCCGGTCTTCAGCACCAATGCCGCGCCAATTCCTGGCGCCGTACGGGCCTTCGATGGCACGAGCCTCTACAGCGCGGAGGACATCCCTCAGATCGATGCCCTGCTGATCAGTCACGACCACTACGACCACCTGGACTACCAGACCATCGTTGCCTTACGGTCCAAGGTCCGGCAGACGATCGTGGGACTTGGTGTGGGCGCGCATTTCGAGGCCTGGGGATACGACTCGGACACCGTTCACGAAGCAGACTGGAAAGAGGTCTTCGAGTTGACACCTCAGGTGCAAGTCCACGTCACCCCCGCGCGACACTTTTCCGGACGGACATTTACTCGTGACAAGTCCCTGTGGGCGGGTTATGCGCTCGTCTCTCCCGAGCATCGTCTTTTCTTCAGCGGCGATTCAGGTTACGGACCGCATTTCGCCGAGATCGGCCAACAGCTCGGGCCATTCGACTGGGTGGCACTCGACATGGGTCAGTACGATCCACGCTGGGCCAACGTCCACATGAACCCAGAGCAAGCTGCGCAGGCGGCCGAGGAATTGCGCACGAAGGTGCTGATGCCTGCGCATGTCGGTCGTTTCTCGATTTCACCCCATGATTGGGATGATCCTTTCAAGCGCATCACACTCGCCAGCCAAGGCCGCAACTACGCGTTGTGGACGCCAGAGATCGGCCAACCCGTGTACCTGGACGGCCGCGCACAGGCATTCAAGCCTTGGTGGAAGGGCTTGGTACAGCCGCGAGAGGCATTGGAGCCGCGCATCTAACGAGAAGCGGAGAGTCGTGAAAGCGGGACTTGGCAACACCGCACATCAGCCTCCTGGAGGCTTGTTGCCGGAAAGAACCCACGGCATGGGTTGGAACCAAGTGCTTGTCCCGACCTAAAAACCCATGCACTGCCGCCACTGTACTACTCGCGAAGTTTCTTGGATCGGAATCAATGATTGTCAACAAGCTTTGCAGTACAGATGTCCCTGCGTCGACTGTGCTTCAGCGGCCACACCGGCGTCGAGCCTCATTAAACAATGATCGCCAAGCGTTTCGAGAGGCTTACTTGAGTGACGCTGGAACCGCCTAGGACAACAACGTTGGGCCGACACTCGCATGAAACCCGACGAGGCCTTGCGGGTTCTAGAAAATCGGTGCGCATGCGCTGCTGACCGCCGGCCGCGTCAATCTGGCGCGGCCTTCTTAGCACGAACCCTTGCAACGCACTGTCGCTGCAGGCGTAGCGAATTTCTATCGATTCCTGAAATCGTGTCACCACCTTTTCATTAGCGTAACTAATAGACCCTTTAAGCATTAGTTAGATAGTCACAAGCTGCTCAGCGCAAGATAATAAGGCTTTAGACATGTACGAACTCTCGGACCTCGGCCTCTGAATCACCAGCGTTGGACGGAGGCGCAAGCCGGTAAACCGGCTTACCAGCCACCCCGCAACGAGTTAAAAGGTGGTGACCCACAGTTTTTTGGCGTGCTACCACGACTACTACATGACTGAGCGCGCCTTCCATCCAGGCTCGGTTAATACGGGGAGCACCTTGAACGATCCCTACTCCGCTATCGCTCATGTAGATGCCGATCCTGACCAAAAAATCTCTCTGCTGCCCGTGCTGTTCAACCATAGCGAAAAGATCCACTCACGCTGTTTCACCTCCCTCCCTTTCCCATGCGGAAGGACACTATCCCCGAATCAGGAGATAACAAAGAAATCCCATGACACTGAATACCTCTGATACCCCTGTGGGAGCGCCAACCGATACTGTCGGCGTCGACAACCCTGCCTTCTGGAGTGGGGTATTTGCGATGTCACTCTGTGTGTTCGCACTCGTAGCTTCCGAATTCATGCCTGTCAGCTTGCTGACCCCCATCGCTGGCGACCTTGGAATTACTGAGGGGATGGCTGGACAAGGTATCGCGATCTCCGGCGCCTTCGCAGTACTGACCAGCCTGTCAATTTCGGCACTGGCCGGTGCCATGGATCGCAAAAGATTGCTTCTCCTGCTGACCACGTTGATGGGGATCTCTGGGGTTATTGTGGCTCTCGCATCCAACTACGTGACCTATATGGCTGGTCGCGCACTCATTGGTGTCGTTATCGGCGGCTTCTGGTCGATGTCGGCAGCGATGGCGATCCGCTTGGTTCCTTCCAGTCAAGTGCCCAAGGCCCTGGCCATCTTCAATGGCGGTAATGCACTAGCAACTGTAATTGCTGCTCCGTTAGGGAGTTACCTGGGATCCATCATCGGTTGGCGTGGAGCCTTCTTCGCTCTGGTGCCCGTGGCCCTGATCGCCTTGGTATGGCAATGGCACGCGTTGCCTTCCCTGAAGCCCAGTGCCCGTGCATCTGGCTCTGGCAATGTCTTCAAAGTACTCAAAAGCCGCACCGTCGCCTATGGCATGGCTGGATGCGGTGCATTCTTCATGGGGCAGTTCGCACTGTTCACCTATTTGCGCCCCTTCCTCGAAACGGTGACCCAGGTCAGTGTGTCCACACTGTCTCTCCTTCTGCTGGTGATCGGTGTATCCGGCTTTATCGGCACCATGATCATCGGCAAGATTCTGAGGCGTGGGGTGTACGGTCCGCTGATGATCGCTCCCATCCTCATGGCGGTAATTGCCATAGGGCTGATCGGGTTAGGAGGGTGGTTAGCGCCCGTGGCAGCTCTGCTGGGCCTGTGGGGTTTGGTAGCGACGTCGGCTCCGGTCGGTTGGTGGAGTTGGATCGCGCAGGCCATGCCAAACGATGCCGAAGCGGGTGGTGGGTTGATGGTGGCTGTAATCCAATTTTCCATCGCCATAGGCTCCACCGTTGGGGGGGTGTTATTTGATAGCAGCGGCTATCAAAGCACCTTCATCGCGAGCGCCTTGGTGTTGCTATTCGGTTCTTTCTTGACCTTTCAGACATCGCGCATGCAAGCGCAGAAAAACACCTGAACCTGCTATGCATTGCAAGGAGACCGGCATGGGTCGCGACACCGCCGATATCAGTCCAGTCGTTCAATGTACTTCGATTGGTGCAGCAGTCCGCCATACCTCTTGGAATCGTCGGGTCATCCGACGGTATGGGCTACCAATTATGCTCTTTGCCCTGTGGGGTGTCACAACCGCTTATGCTGCCGGCAATGCACAGCCTGATATATCCGCAAAAACTGCAACAAATGTGCTCGTGAGATCGGAGACAACACGCATGTGGATGACCATCGGCGAACGTCGTTTCGTCATCACCTTGGCCGACAACGAGGCCGCGCGCGCATTCACATCCCTGTTGCCCCTGGCGCTAGACATGGAAGAACTCAACGGCAATGAGAAGAAGAAAGAACTGCCGGAACCGCTGCCCACATCTGTGAGCCGACCCGGCAAGATCCACACCGGCGACCTTCTGTTGTGGGGGGCTCGAACTGTGGTTGTCTTCTACCAAACCTTCGACTCACCTTACTCCTATACCCCCCTTGGCCGCATAGATGATCCTGTTGGACTTACCCAGGCGCTAGGGCGTGGCGATGTACGGGTGGTGTTCTCGAGCAAATAGCTTCGGATGAAACACAGGTCAAACCCGATGAAAAAACCTTACGTGATTATCCACACGCTGACGTCTTTGGATGGACGAATTCACTCAATCGACCTTGCAGAATTTGATTCTGCAGCGCTTCTGTATGAGCAATTGGCCCTTCACCCCGAACACCAGCTTCTCAATATCCAAGGATATCTGAACGGCCGCGTTACTACGGACGACAACAATACATTCTACCGCAAGCCTGAAGTTAACGAATTGGCCGCCCCTGTTCCGGACGGCGACTTCATCGCCGATGCAAACGCGTCGATGTACTACGTCTCAATCGACCCGAACGGTCGGCTGGGTTGGCTGGAAAACTTCGTGGATTACGGAACACGCAAGGCGCACGTGGTCTCGGTGCTGACCGGTAAGGCCAGCAATGCCTATAAGGACATGCTACGCCGGCTCGGCATCTCCTACGTTATCGCAGGTCAGGACAAGCTGGACAACGCGCTAGTGCTGCACAAGCTCGCCACGCTATTCGGAATGCAGCGCGTGATGATCGGCGGCGGCGGTGTACTGAACTGGACGTACCTGCAAGATGGCCTAGTGGACGAGTTAAGCATTCTGATGGCCCCCGTGACCGACGCCTCGCCGCAAGCGCCTGGCCTATTCACGGCCAAAGAACCGCTGACGTCAGCTCAGCCACGCTCGTTCTCTCTTCTCGATGTTAAGCAGATGAACGACAGCACGGTGTGGTTGCGGTACCAAGTCAAAAAAGGATGCGCATCATGAAAAATGTCGTGCTATTGGGTGCTAATGGGCATACGTCCCGAGAAATCATTCCCCGCCTGCTGGAGCAGAAGGATGTGCGGTTGAGGCTCTTCCTGCGCCAGGCCGAACGCCTTAGGCACCTAGCCGGCAACCACGTCGACATCATCGAGGGCGACGCCAGATGCCCCGAATTGTTGAGGGAAGCTATCCAAGGTCAAGACGTAGTGATCAGCACGATGGGCGGCATGGACCTCGGCGATAAGATCGGCTTGGTGGTGCATGTAATGGAGGATCTGGGCGTTCCCCGGATCATCGCGATGAGCGCAGGTGGCATCTACGACGAGTTGCCCGAGCCCTTTAATGCATGGGACAAGGAAATGACTGGGTACACCAGGCCCACCAACTTGCAAGCGGCCGAAGAGATCGAGAAATCGTCGCTGAAATACACCATTCTGCGTCCTGTCTGGCTGAGCGATAAAGCTTCAGAAGAATTCGAACTGACACGCAAAGGCGAACATTACAAGGGTACTGAGACCTCTCGTTCAAGCATTGGCCGCTTCATAGCCGATGTCGTGCGAAACCCTGATCTCCACATTGGTGAGAACCTTGGAATAAGCCTGCCTTCTACCGACGGTGATAAGCCCGCAGCATATCGCTAATCCTTGATGCGCTTGGCGGTTCAGCCGTTTGCAGACAATCCCGCTCACCAAAGATTCTGATCCAGTCTGCAGGACAGCTGGAACCATGCCTAGGTAGGAGAAAGCATGCCTATCCGTCTGCTTACAAAATGTCGATTTATCATCCGACTGATTAAAGGTGAGCCATGGAGCTGAAAATCAACCAGAAGACCTATCAGGTCGAGACCGACGCAGACACGCCGCTGCTGTGGGTCATTCGTGATGAACTGGGCTTGACCGGTACCAAATATGGCTGCGGCCTGGCCCAATGTGGTGCCTGCTCAGTACTGGTCGACGGCAATTTAGTGCGCTCCTGCGTTACACCAGTGGCCGGGGTAATCGGACGTGAAGTGACCACCATCGAAGCCATTGAAGCCGATGACGTGGGCAAGCGCGTGGTAGCGGCTTGGGTCGAACACCAGGTAGCCCAATGCGGCTACTGCCAGTCAGGTCAGGTAATGGCAGCCACTGCGCTGCTCAAGCACACGCCGCAACCCAGCGACACGGAGATCGATGCGGCGATGGTCAACCTATGCCGCTGCGGCACCTACAATGCCATCCATGCTGCACTGCACGATCTGGCACGGGAGGTTAGGAATTGATGAAGAGGACCCTCGCTCCCCACCAGGACCTGTTGAGCTTAACTGCAGGCGAAACCGTAAACTTATCCCGTCGGCGCTTTCTATCAGGGGCGGCTGTGGGAGCACTTGTGCTGGGCTTAGGCCTGCCGCTGGGATCCGCGCGGGTGCAGGCTACGGTCACAGCGACATCCAAGCGTGGTACCCAAGTACCGGCCTTCCTGGAAATACGCCCAGACAGTACTGTGCGCCTGCTCTGCCCATTCATGGAAGGCGGACAAGGCACCTACACGGCCATGGCACAGATCGTAGGCGAAGAACTGGACGCCGACCCGGCTACTTTCCTAGTCGACAGCGCCCCACCCGGCGAGGCCTACGTGGTGACGGAGAATGGCATGCGTGTTACCGGCGGCAGCATGTCGGTGCGCATGAGCTATCCGATCATGCGGCGCCTAGGTGCCTTGGGCCGGGCCATGCTGCTTCAGGCTGCGGCCGACCACTGGGGCGTGCCAGCGGCAGAGCTGTCCACCGAGCCAGGTAAGGTGTTGCACACTGCCTCCGGCCGCTCGCTGGCCTATGGCGAGCTGGCCCAACGCGCAATGGATCTGCCCGTGCCGGACCCGGCCAGCGTCAAGCTGCGCGACCCCAAGCAGTTCCGCTGGATCGGTAAGCCCGTGCGCCGTGTCGATGCCTACGACAAATCCACCGGCAAGGCTCAGTACAGCATCGACATCAAGGTCGACGGCATGCTCCAAGCCGCAGTACAACATGCGCCACGCCTGGGGATGACTGTGGCTCGCCTACGCAACGAAGCTCAGGTAAAGACTATGAAGGGCGTGCATTCGGTGCATCGGTTGCCTGGCGCTGTTGCGGTGGTTGCCGAGCGCTGGTGGAACGCCAAACGAGCCGTAGAAGCGCTTCAGGTCGATTGGCAGGAACCGGGGCCCGACTCGAATGTACGGCCGATGCCAAAAGACTTCTCCAGTGAAGCATGGCGCGAGCACCTGGCGACACAGCGCGGTTCGGGCCGCGACGATGAGAATCAAGGTGATGTGGCAACAACCTTAGCTAACGCCAAAACCATTGTGGAGGCTAGCTACCACAACCAGTACCTCAACCATGCGCAGCTGGAGCCACCGTCGGCGATCGCGCGTTTCAACCCGAATGGTTCACTCGAGGTGTGGCTGCCCAACCAGGCGCCGGACATGTTCCGCGACGACATTGTCAAACGCACCGGCTTGGCCCCAGAGCAGATCACCCTACATTCGCCGCTTCTGGGTGGTTTCTTCGGCCGCCACTTCTTGTATGACTCGGCCAACCCTTACCCGCAAGCGATCTTACTGGCCAAGGCGGTAGGTCGGCCAGTCAAGCTGATCTGGAGCCGCGAGGAAGAATTCCTGCGCGATGTACTGCGGCCCGTCGCCGTGGTCAAGTTCCGCGCAGCATTGGATTATAAGGGCCTGCCAATCGCCCTTGAGGCTGTGAGCGCCACAGAAGGACCGGTTGAAGGCGTCGCCAACAAGCAAAGCGATTCAGTCGATCATACCGCCGTCGAAGGACTTTCCGGCAAGGCGTATGCTATCCCGAATAAGCGTACTGCGCAGATCTATGTCAAAGGCCCCGCGATGCTTGGCTATTGGCGTTCGGTGGGCAATTCGCTGAACGACTTCTTTTACGAATCCTTCCTGGACGAACTGGCAGCCAAAGGCGGCAAGGACCCGTTCGAGCTGCGCCTGCACCTGCTGCGCAGCAACCCACGCCTGACCACCCTACTGCAGGCCGTAGGTGAACTGTCAGGAGGCTGGAAGCCCGGCCCTTTCATTGCTGAGGATGGCAGCAAGCGCGCCCGTGGCGTGGCCATGGCCTCGCCGTTCGGTACACACACGGCAGTTATCGCCGAGGTCTCCATCGTAAATGGCCAAGTGAAGGTGCATGACATCTGGCAGGCTATCGACCCTGGCAGCATCGTTAACCCGGCGATCGTCGAAGCACAGGTCAACGGTGCTGTGGCCCTAGGACTCTCACAAACCTTGCTAGAGGAAGCGGTGTGGATTGACGGCACCCCTCGGGCACGCAACTTCGATCTGTATCCAATACTGCCAGCCCAGCGGATGGCACGGGTGCACGTACGTATCGTCGAGAGCGGTGAAAAGATGGGTGGTATTGGCGAACCCCCTCTGCCGGCGGTGGCACCGGCCGTGGTCAACGCGGTGGCGCAGCTCACCGGCCAGCGGGTGCGTAGCCTACCCCTGAGCCGCCACACCTTCAGCTGATCGGACAAGGACTGCCCCATGACCCAGAGTCGCTTCGCAAGAGCCGCAACCTGGCTGGCGCTGCCGTGCCTGGTCGCGGCAGGCCTGCTGGCCTGGTATGTCACCCGCGAGCCCGCCTCGCCGTTCGTCAACGAACAGAACGCCAGCCTGGACCCGGCGCTGGTCAGCCGCGGCGAGTACGTGGCCAGGCTCAGCGATTGCGTTGCCTGTCACAGCCTGCCCGACGGCAAGCCCTTCGCCGGCGGGCTGGAAATGGCCACTCCGCTGGGGGCGATTCACGCCACCAACGTGACGCCAGACGCTGCAACCGGTATCGGCACCTACAGCCTCGCCGACTTTGACCGTGCCGTGCGCCACGGCGTTGCGCCGGGTGGCCGACGGCTGTACCCGGCCATGCCCTACCCTTCATACGCCAAGCTCAGCGATGAAGATGTGCGGGCGCTGTATGCCTTCTTCATGAAAGGCGTGCAGCCTGCGCAACAGGCGAACATCCCCAGCGACATTCCCTGGCCGCTGAACATGCGCTGGCCGATTGCCCTGTGGAACGGGGTATTCGCCGCCACCACACCTTATGCGGCCAAGGACGGGCAGGACGCATTGTGGAACCGTGGCGCCTACATCGTCCAGGGGCCCGGCCACTGCGGCAGCTGCCACAGCCCACGGGGGCTGGCGTTCAACGAAAAAGCCCTGGACGACAGTGGCAAGCCGTTCCTGGCGGGCGCACTGCTCGATGGCTGGTACGCGCCCAGTCTGCGCAACGACCACAACACTGGCCTGGGCCGCTGGAGCGAGGCCGAGATCGTGCAGTTCCTCAAGACCGGGCGCAACCAGCACGCGCTGGTCTATGGCTCAATGACCGAGGCGTTCAACAACTCCACCCAGTTCATGGGTGATGACGACCTGGCGGCGATTGCCCATTACCTGAAATCACTGCCGGGCGACCCGCAACGCGACGGCGAGCCCTGGCAGTACCAGGCGGTTTCCGCGGCCACACGCCTGGATGCCCCGGGTGCCCAAACCTACATGACCCGCTGTGCAACGTGCCACGGCCTAGACGGCAAAGGCCAGGCCGAATGGATGCCGCCACTGGCGGGCGCCACCTCGGCGCTGGCGAAGGAGAATGCCTCGGCGATCAATATCACCCTCAATGGCTCGCAACGTATCGTCGCCGCCGGCTTACCAGATGCCTACCGCATGCCTGCCTTCCGTGAGCAACTGTCGGACCAGGAGATCGCCGATGTGCTGAGTTTCGTGCGCAGTACGTGGGGCAACCAGGGCGGTACGGTGGATGCCCAGGCCGTCGGCAAGCTCCGCGGGCATACCGACCCGGCTAGCAGTAGCCCGATCATCTTGCACATGCGCTGAGGAGCCCTGCCTATGGAAAGCATCGACCTGTTGGTGCTGCGTACCGCCCACGATTGGCTCCAGGCCGGCGAGCGGGTGCTGCTGGCCACGGTGGCCCGCACGTGGGGTTCATCGCCAAGGCCAGTCGGGTCGATGATGGCCCTGCGCGGTGATGGCCGGGTGATTGGCAGCGTGTCCGGGGGCTGCATCGAGGATGATCTCGTGCACCGCTACACCACCGCCTACCAGGGCGATGGTATGCCGGAGGGACCACCCTGTGTGGTCTGCTATGGCGTCAGTGCCGACGAGGCTCACCGCTTCGGTCTGCCCTGCGGCGGCACCCTGGAGCTGATTCTCGAATTCAGTCCTTCATTGCCGAGCCTGGAGCAGCTTCTACCTCGCTTGGATGCAGGCAACCTGGTGCGTCGCGAGCTGGACCTTGGCAGCGGTAACGTACAACTGACCACCACCTTGGCGCCTGAGCAATTCAGCTTCGATGGCCAGCGCATGGTCAACACTCTGGGCCCCGGCTACCGCATGCTTCTGATCGGCGCCGGGGTGCTGGCCGAGTACCTGGCGAACATGGCCCTGTTCAACGGTTTCAAGGTGGCGGTCTGCGACCCTCGCCCGGAATACATGGACGGCTGGAACGTCGCAGGCGTGGAGAAGATTGTCGGCATGCCGGACGACGTGGTCAGGGCCTTCGCCCCCGACCTGCGCAGTTGCATCGTTGGCCTCAGCCACGACCCCAAGCTGGACGACCTGGCCTTGCTCGAAGCCTTGCAGAGCCCGGCGTTCTATATTGGCGCAATAGGTTCACGGCGTAACAGTCAACTTCGCCGTGAACGCCTGGTTGAACATTTCGGCGAAACCGAAGAAACGCTGCAGCGCCTACATGGTCCTATCGGTATCTTTATCGGTAGCAAGACACCTGCTGAGATCGCTGTGAGCGTCATGGCCGAGGTGCTGGCTATCAAAAATGCCGTTAAGCTGCCGCCGGAAATGAATGTGAGCAAAGCAAAACGCCCCCAAATTAATTAGCAACTGCCAATTTTAGGAGGCTTGCCCTATAGCCATTAAATTATATCAAGCGCATCTTGGCATTGTACTATAGGGCACTTTACTGATTTTAACGTTATAAATGAGAATTTATACGCTTAGAAAAATTCTGAGATTCAGAGGACCAGATTCTTGTCTAGCCCTCGGTATAATTGGATGATCTTAGCCACGGCGGATGATTTCCAATACTGCATCTGTAATTTGGCGGGTTGTAGCACTGCCACCCAGATCGGGGGTTTGAAGGCCACTATCTGTAACGGTTTCGATGGCGGTCATCAACTCTTTCGCCGCGCTTTGTTCACCTAGATGCTCAAGCATCAGCACAGCGGTCCAGAAGGTCGCGATCGGGTTCGCCACCCCTTTGCCAGTAATGTCGAAGGCCGAGCCGTGGATCGGCTCAAACATCGACGGAAATTTGCGTGAAGGGTTGAGATTCGCGGTAGGTGCGATTCCCAAACTTCCCGATAGCGCGGCAGCAAGGTCGGAGAGAATGTCAGCATGCAGATTTGTCGCCACTATGACGTCGAGCGATCCGGGTTTAAGCACCATTCGGGTAGTCACGGCGTCAACAAGCTCCCTGTCAATCCAGACGTCGGGAAAATCTTGTGCAACTTCGAAAAAGATCTCATCCCAGAGCACCATGCCGTGACGCTGGGCATTGGACTTGGTCACCAGGGTCAAACGCTTGCGCGGGCGACTTTGGGCCAGTTCGAAGGCAAACCGATGGATGCGTTCAACACCTGTGCGCGTGAAAACGGAGACTTCCGTGGCAACCTCTTCCGGCAGGCCCTTGTGGACGCGTCCGCCATTACCAGAATATTCACCCTCAGAATTTTCACGAACAACGACCCAGTCAATTTGGTCACCGTTCTGCAAAGGACTTTTCACACCAGGCAGAACCCGGACCGGGCGAACGTTTGCATATTGATCGAAGCCTTGGCAGATGGGCAGTCGCAATCCCCAGAGCGAAACGTGGTCGGGTACGTCAAGCGATCCCACCGCACCGAAGAAAATGGCGTCAAAGGTCTTCAGCTCATCGAGTCCGCCGTCGGGAATGTAGATCCCGGTTTCCAGATACTTGTCCGAGTTCCATTCAAAATTTTTGAATTCCAGCGTGAAACCGGACCTTTGCGAGAGTGCGTGCAGTACTTCAACGCCTGCTGCGATGACTTCCGTCCCAATGCCATCTCCCGGTATTGCTGCAATTTTGTAGGCACTCATAACTATCTACTCCGCTTGGAAAATTTTCAATGCACCCAGCGAACCGAAGGTTCGACCAGAGTGTCAGTGAAGTATAAGTACTGAATTTATCGCTGGCAGTAATAAGGAATTACGACATTCATGAGTCGGAGGACATAATGAACCAAACGCTGGATTTGTCTTTTTTTTACTTGCTGGCGAATAACGGTAGCCTGGCGGCCGCAGCCCGTGAGCTGGGCGTGACCCCTCCTGCGGTCAGCAAGCGTCTGTCAGCGCTTGAAGCCCGACTTGGTGTTCGTCTAATCAATCGCACTACCCGCTCGATGAGTCTCACCTCAGAAGGCGAGTTGTACTTCTCACAAGCCGCACGGATCCTCACTCAGATCGAAGAGCTGGAGCAGAACATAAGCAGTCGGCGTTCAACACCCAAAGGCTTGATTCGGATACACGCATCCCTCGGCTTTGGGAGGCGTCATATCGGGCCTGCGCTCGCTGCGTTTTACGCTTTGTACCCGGAGGTTGAAATTCAGTTAGAGATCAGCGACCACCCGGTTGACTTGGCAAGTCATGCATTTGATCTGAGCATTCGCTTCGGGACACTCCCGGACGCGTCCTTCCACGCCCGTAAAATCGCCTCGAATCGACGCCTCCTTTGTGCCTCTCCAATCTACCTAGAAAAGCACGGTACGCCCCTGCGGCTGACTGATCTGCAGAAGCACAACTGCATCTTCCTACGCCAGAATGAGACTACTCATGGGGTATGGAGCTTTACCAATGGTGGCCGTGAGCAAAACATCAAGATCCGTGGAGCCTTGGGTTGCAATGACGGTGAAGTCGCGTTGAATTGGGCACTGGACGGCTATGGAATACTACTGCGCGCCGAGTGGGACATTGCTCGATACGTGCGCAGTGGTCGTCTGCGTCTGGTACTTGAAGACCAGACGCCCACACGTGCCGATGTCTATGCCGTGTACCCGCAACAATTGCATATGTCAGTACGTGTACGGAGGCTGATCGACTTCCTAGTAGAGCGTTTCAAACACCTCGATCACCTTGAAAGCACTGCTCTAAGGTGACCAATGCTGGAAGCCAGGCAATGAAACGCTCAGAGAATGGATAGCGGATAGTCGAGTATCACCCGCACCTCATCGATATCAACGTGTCGATAACCTGTCGAGGCACGGTGAGTAGCCTGGCGCAGTCGAACGGCCAGATTCCTGGCAGGTCCGGATTGCACGACATACCTGACCTCAACGTCCCGTTCCCAATGTCGAGGGTTGGAGCCCTCAGGATAGACATAGCGCTTGGTGTAGAACCGGTTATCACTATCGCTATTGGAAATCTGGTCGCCGCGAATATAACGCGTCGTCAATGAAAGTCCCGGTACACCCAAAGGGGCGAAATCCAAGTCATACCGTAATTGCAGCGAGCGCTCGTTGGCTTCAGTAAAGGTAGAGTACTGAACGGCGTTTGCCAGCATGACACCCCCACCTTGGGTACCGAAGCCAACCCAATCCATCGGTTCGTCACTGTCGACCTTTTGATAGGCGAATGTCAGGCTATGAGCCAGGTACCGATATCCTACCGCCAATGACCACGTCGTGTTTCGAATGCTGTCCGCCAGCGCCTGCCCCGTATCAGTGGTGCGATAGAGATTACCGTCCAGAGTTAAGGTCGATTTGGCCGATAGCGGCAGCCTGTAGCTCATCCCTCCGTAGTATTGTTGCCAGACATCTACCAACTCCGACGCATACCCGGATATCTTCAACTCAGGGGATGGGCTGTATCTGATGCCTGCATAATTGATTGTTTTGAGCCGAGTCGGCAGGCCGTAATCCAGCGTCAGCCGGTCATCGTTGTTGGTAGAGTCGACACCTCCCTGAGCATAAAAGTGTCCGGCGTCGACGTGGACATTTCCTTGATCCCATCCAAGCATCCAACCGGTGGCGGAGCTGGGAAACAGCCTGGCGGTGTTTACCGCCAGTACCGGTACGTTGGGAAATAGATTCCCGTACTGCAGCACAGCGCCCTCGTACTTCAATTTGATTGCTGCGCCTGTCTTGAGGTAGTCCGTTTGTGGGTGACCTTCACCATCCAGCGGCATGAGCCTCAAGCCTGCCCGTCCACCACCACTATCGAGCCGAATGCCAAGAAAGCCGTACGCATCGAATCCCACACCAATCACTCCTGGAGTAAACCCCGAAGCAAGATTGGTCATGATGCCTTGCGCCCACTCCTCCGAGCGACCGCTGCGTAAGGCGGCAGGTTTGAACGCATTAGTCCCTGTCGCGCTGGAGTGACCGTGCCGAAAATCACGATTGAAATAGAAGTTTCGAAGCGTCGCAGACATTTTCGTATCGCTGAAAAAGTCAGGCGTTCGATTGGTCTCAGCATCGGCGTTGGCCTGAAAACAGGCGAGCGAAATCAGCACGCCGAGGGGCGCGAAAGGCTTGATCATGAGGAGGCATCCCGTCTTATTGTTTTTTGAGGGGGTGATGTCAGTCTGACATTCCGGCATTTGCTGAAGGCAGTTCAGTCAGCGAGGCAGCACAAGATTAAATATATCTCGCACTATGGGATTTATCAATAACGAAAAAAATTACCGCCTGACACTAAGAATCCGATGACTCCCAGATGCCATCCAGCCCGAACCGATCATTGTCCTGCAGTCGACGGATTAGATATTGACGGAAGCCCTCTGCTGCAGGGGATACAGCGCGGTTGCTGGTGTGGTAGATGCACACTTGACGGGTGTCCGCAGGCTTGCTGATCGGTCGCATTACTAGTCCGAGCTTTCGAGCCAAAATTCCTACATAGGCCGGGGCTAACGTCGCCACATCACCCATGGCAGCCAGCCCCAATGCGGTGCTGATGTTGTCGACGATATCCACCGGAATGATCTTCTGAGTAGACAACGAATCCGCATGGGTGAGCGCCAATGTGCGCTCGTAGTCCCTACCAGCAACCACCAAAGGAAACTCTCGTAACTGAGCCCAAGTGAGGTCCTCACCGGTGGCCAACGGATGTGCTGGGCTACACCACAGTACCCACGGTGACTTGAACAAAGCCGTACGGACCACATCCCCCTGATTTGGATAATCAGACCCAATCGCCAAGTCTGCATCGGCATTGCTGACCATATCGACCAAGTTATCAACCGATGCATCGCGGATTCGGATCACGACCTTAGGCCGGTCACGGGTATACGCCTGAATCGTCGCAGGCAATACGAGGCTGGCGAGGATCAACGGCGCAGCTATCCGCACCACGCCGGCGGCGCGGTTGCTAATGTCATCAACGGCAGTCTGCGCCAATTGCAGGTGCTTGAGCACACTCAGGGCAGAGGGCAGGAACTCTCTTCCGGCAGGCGACAGGCTCACACTTCGCGTGGTGCGATCAAACAACCTCAGACCGGTTGCCGCCTCCAGGTCTGCCACCAATTGGCTGACCGCAGACGACGAAAGATTCAAGTGCTCGCCCGCCTCGCGAAAACTTCTCACTCGAGATACCGCAACGAAAGCTGCGAGCTGGCGTGTAGTGAAGCGCGGGTGCGACATCGAGAAACTCACTGTCCAATTTTTCTTAATAATAGACCGTTATTCATCGCTTGTTGATCGCAACCACCCCCTGCACATTGATCGTGCTTGCAAGCAAAAGGAGGGGCGAATGTCCCCCATTCCGCCAAGAACAAAAGCACTTGCAGAGGTCACACAATCCATTATGTCTACCGTCGACTTAAGTCATCTCTTCGCACGTCACGTGGCTGACGCTCGTTACGACACCATTCCCCCCGACGCGATCGAGGGCGCCAAAAAATCTCTTTTAGACACCCTTGGCGTCATGCTCGCAGGCAGCGGCATGGAGCCTGCCGTCAAAGGCGTAACCGACATCATCTTCGAAAATGGCGGTAGGGCAGATTGCGACGTATTTGGCTTTCGTCGCAAGGTACCTGCTCCGATGGCAGCATTTGCAAACGGCGTGCTCGCCCATTGCCTGGATTACGACGATCAAACACCTTGGGGGGCGCACCCGGACAGCTCGGTGATACCTGCTGTGCTCGCTGCAGCCCAATATAAGGGGGGCATCAGCGGGAAGGAACTCTTGACCGCCATCGCAGTGGGCCAGGACCTATTCGTTCGCTTGCGATGCAACGTCCGGTGGCGTCAAGACTGGAACCTCTCGTCCGTGGTGGGGGTGTACTCCGCAACCGCTGCAGCAGCTTATGTTTTGGGACTTGCAGCTCCGCAGATCGCTCATGCGTTCGGAATTGCCAGCATGCAATCGGCCGGCACCATGGAGGTAATCTTCGGAATCGGCAGCGACCTGAGAGGCATGTATGCAGGCTTCACCGCCCAAGGCGCTCTGCAGGCTGTGCTTATGGCGCGAAATGGAATCACCGGTGTTGAACATTTGTTCGAAGGTCCATCGGGTGTCTTCAAGGTCTACTTTGACGGAGAGTATGACCGCAACAAGATGCTCGCTGGCCTTGGTCAGACCTACCTCGGTGGCTCAACGCTGTACAAGGCCTGGCCAGCAGTCGGCAACGTCCACACTTACATCCATGCCGCCATCGAGTTGATGCGAGAGCATCGCGTAACTGCACAAGACATCGAACAGATACGCGCCTACGTGGGGGACTTCCACATGCGCATGTGCACACCTCTCGATGTTCGTCGGGCACCTAGGACGCTGGTGGACGCCAAGTTCAGCTTGCCGTTCTGTGTTGCACTGGCGCTGCACCACGGCGGGATCAGGATCAAAGACTTCAGCGCCGTCTCACTCACGGACCCAAGCGTGCTCAGCCTCGCTGAAAAAGTCGTGCCGGTGGAAGACAGCGCTTATGACTGGACATCCAGGATCCCGGACGGCCGCCTGGAACTGGTTATGCGCGATGGGCGAGTGCTGAAGAAAGTTGGCAGCAATGTGCCCGGCAGCCTGGAGGCGCCGTTGAACTGGCAGGTCCTCGGGGAGAAATTCAATGAATGCGCGGCCGTAGCCGCCACCACGATCACCCCGGCAACAGCGCAAGGGGCTGCCCAGCTCGTGCAGTCGCTAGAGACAGTCGAACGGGTCCAGGACCTCTTCGACATGCTGGTCCGTTAGTTCTGCATACATCCATCTTTCAGCCCCTCCCGACAAAGTGAGACTCAACATGAATCGTTTCAACGGCAAAGTGGTACTGGTAACAGGTGCAGCGAGCGGAATCGGTGCAGCCTGTGTTCAACGCCTGTATGACGAGGGCGCCTCAGTAGCGCTGGCAGATATCAACCCTCAACTCATCGACGAAGTTGCTTCGCGTTTCACCGATACAGAGCGGGTGTTCGGCGCTGCGCTCGATGTTTCCAGCCCAGAGCAGACCACGGCATTCGTCGCAGCGGCGCAAAAAAAATTCGGTCAACTACACGGTTTGATCAACTGCGCAGGTATCAAGGGCGTAGGGAGTGTCTTGGACGCGGACATCGAAGACTGGAAAAACGTCATGGCAGTAAATCTGGATGGCACGTTCCTGATGTGCCAAGCCTTTGCCAGAGCCGTACGCGACGACCGGACGAGCAGAGCCATTGTCAATATTTCTTCAGGCGCAGGGATACTTGGGGTCCCTAACCGCATGCCCTACGTCGCATCGAAATTTGGTGTGTCGGGTATCACTCGCACCATGGGAGCCGAACTGGGCCCTTATGGCATACGGGTCAATGCTATTGCGCCGGGCATGGTGCGCACGCCGTTCACCGCCTACATGTTCAATGATCCGGAAAAAGCCAAGCGTATCCGTGCGGCGCACGCTATTGGTCGTGAAGGTGAACCGGAAGAAATCGCTGCTGTGGCTGCGTTCCTACTGACAGACGACGCCAGCTTCATGACCGGTGCAGTGGTGAGCGTTGACGGAGGACAGACGGCCTGTATCGCTTCTGTATAGCCATGCGCGCATCAGCTCCAGGCGAAATAGCCTGGGGCTGATGCATTCAAGCGATGACCACTCCGCACAAGAACAAGAATGGAGATTTTCAATGTCGAATCTTGAAGCCTCAGCCGTCAAAAAAGCGTTCCGACGCCTGATTCCTTTACTGATGATCTGTTATTTCGTGGCTTATCTGGACAGAGCCAACGTCGGCTTCGCGGCACTCCATATGAGTGAAGACATCGGTCTGACCGCTGCAGCTTTCGGCTTGGGCGCGGGCTTGTTCTTCCTCACCTACTTCATATTCGAAATCCCCTCCAACCTGATGCTGTCCCGGTTTGGTGCGAGACGCTGGATCGCACGGATCATGCTGACTTGGGGCATCATGTCGGGAGCAATGGCTTTCGTCTCCGGGGAGTACGGCTTTTATACTTTACGCTTGCTACTCGGTGCCGCTGAAGCTGGCTTTTTCCCCGGCATTACCTATTTCCTAACGCTCTGGTTTCCAGCGCAATATCGCGCACGGGTAATGGGTGCATTTCTGTGTGCAGCCCCAATTTCGCTGTCCATAGGTGCGCCGATCTCGGGAATGTTGCTGGGGCTGGATGGCGTGCTCGGCATTGCTGGATGGCGCTGGATGTTCTTCCTCGAAGCGCTACCTGCGGTCTTACTGTCGTTCGTGGTCTTGCGCTATCTGGCTGATCGCCCTGCAGACGCCCGCTGGTTGACCCCGCAGGAGAAAATTGCCCTTATCGAGCAACTGGACTTGGACGCAGCCAAACGCCCTCCTGCCCATGGCAACTTGTTGTCGACGTTGTTCAGTCCACGTGTGCTGATGCTGGGCGTCGCTAATTTCTCCGTGGTGGTCGCGAGCTACGGGGTCAGTTTTTTCCTCCCGCGAATCATCAAGGAGTTCGGCTTAAACGATCTCCAGACCGGGCTGCTGTCTGCCGTGCCTTATGCGGTGGCAGCGATTGTCATGATCGCCTGGGGACGTCGCTCGGATGCCAAAATGGAACGACGTTTCCACACCGCCGCGCCAATCGTACTCGCCAGCTTCGGCCTGGTCGCTGCCGCCCTGCTGACCGACCCGGCGCCTCGGATGATCGCTTTCAGCTGCGCCGCCGTCGGATGCTGGGCGGCGATGTCTCCTTTTTGGTCATTGTGTTTCAGTCACCTACCAACCAGAACCGCAGCCGGATCGATTGCCGCCATCAACGCAATCGCAAACCTGGGCGGTTTCACCGGTCCCTCGATCATGGGGTTCTTCCGAGACCGCACAGGTGACTTCACCGCCGGATTATTGGCCCTCGCGGCGATCACTATCGTCGCTGTCATTATTGTACTGATGATAAACCACTGCGGTTCAGACAGAGCTTCCCGGCTCGACCCCAAGTCCGTCACTAACTAAGCCCTAAAGAAAGACGGCGCCTACCCTATCCGGGTTGACGCCGTCGCTAATCCGATTGTTATTTCGGCTAAAGCTAGGATTTGATCTCAAACTGCTCCAGGCGGCTGGATATCTCTCTTGCGGCGCGTTTAACAGAGAGGACTGCTCGCTTAACGTCGACATCCTTGCGCTCCTTTTCATCCCAGGCAACACCGACGCTACCCAGCACGACGTTGTTGCCGCTCATGATGGGCGCGGCCACACCAATGACTCCCGGGTTGAACTCGCCCACAGTGATGATATGACCGTCCTTCTTGATCTTGCTCAGCCCGCTGCGAAACGCTTCCCAGGAAGACCCCAGCCCTGCGTTCTCGATGTCCAACTGGCAACGGCTATAGAGGCTTTTCAGACGGTGATGTGGAAAGTACGCCAGGATCACCTTGGAGACTGCCCCCTGGAACAAAGGCCGCCTCTGCCCGCGACAAAACCGGTTTTCTGGGCTCAGCGGTGCGCGGTGCTCCCTGATGCACAATACGGAGTCCCGAAACGCCGTACACAACAACGCCGAGTGACCGATCGTATCGACAAGTTCTTCCAACACGCCTTTACTGGCCAATACCAGCGGGTCGGTATTTCGAATCTGCAAATCCAGCTCGATGATTCGAGAACCCAAAACGTAGTTGCCGGTGCCCACCGTGCTCAAGAGGCCTGCGGAATGCAGAGTCTTGATATACCGATAGCCGGTCGATCGCGAGGTTTCCAACGCTTCGATAATCGCGGCCGTCGACCAGACAGGATGCTCGGAGGTAAACAGGTCCAGGATACTGAGCATCTTTATAAGACTGCTGGCGCCATCCCGGGATTGTTCTTCCTTGTCACCTTCAAAACCCGCTTCCACTTCAAACATATTGTCCGCTGCCATCGCTCAGTAACCCCTGCCCTCAATCATGTTCATGGCCAGCGACCGCAGGACGAAAGGCATTGCTTGCGTCATGACCGGCAGGGGCCGCGAAAAATCTCAAATTATAGGAAAGATGATCTTCAATGCAAGGTCCGCGGCATAGCAGGCCCGCGTACTCACAAAAAGCTGCCGCTGCAGGGCCGGGGAGGCACCCGACCTGCAACGGAGGGCGGTGTGTCAGAAGCTCGACTGGATCTTGAAGCCAATCACAACTGCATCGTCTACTTCATTCACGCCGCCGGGATGACGGACGTACTGAACGTTTGGACGCACGGTCAGCCAGTCCGCAACATGTACGCCGTAATAGATCTCGGCATTGTACTCGGTGTCCTGAATCGGCTGGAATGCAGGATCGTTGTAATCACTCACGCCATTGAGTTCGTTAGCCAGGCGAGTGCGCTTCTGGGCGTCATCGTTGACATGAATGCGCGCCAGGCCCACACCGATATCATCCTTGGGCCGCCCGTCGAACAGCCCTTTATAGATCATACCGACCTGTTGGTAGCTATCGACGTAGTTGGTGTCCTTATCGTGGAAAGTCACGCTACCGAACAGGCTCAATCCACGACTGGCATCGCTGGCATGGCTGGTCACCTGCTGCTGGGCCACGAACCAGCCACCGTGCTTGCTGCTATGCGTGCGGAAAGCGCCGCCGGAGACAGGCTGAGGTTGACCGTCCGCGCCTTCGAACACATCGTTGGCCTTGGGGGTACTTTTGTAGTAACCCACACGGTACTCGCCGGGAAGACCGTTCACCTTCGGCGACCAGACCATCTCGACCGGGATCAGGGTGCCGCGCGAGCCGCTGCCGCTCATCTTGAAACCGTTGCCAATTTCCAGGTTCGTGGGGTTTTGATCGAATGCAGCGACCTGGAAATACAACTCCGGGGTCAGGTTGTACTTCACGCGCAAGCCCCATTGCGATACCGGCCAGTTGTACCAGACATCACCAATCCAGTTGCCAACCTGCGAGCCGCAGAACGCAAGATTCTGGAAATCGCAGGGGAAACTGTTGAAGTCTTCGCCCGGGTTGAAACGCCCGACCTTGATGTCCAACTGCTCATCCAGGAGTTTCTTCTTCAACCACAATTGCGTGAGCCGCCAGGTCTGACCCCTCCCCCACACCTCCTGCACGGAACTGAACATACCTGCACGGGGGTCGCTGATGCGATCGTTGCTCAGGTTGCGACCGCTGCGCTCAGTAATTGCCAATTTGAACTCTGCATCACTCCATCCCAGGATCTTTTCAAGGTCCATGTGCAGGCCCAATGCAAACTGGTCGGCGTAGCGTACGGTCTGGTCGTCGTTGTAACCACCGCTGACGTTCGTCGCGGTGGAGGACGTGTAGAATAAGGAAAAGTCATAACCCTTCTCCAGAAGTTCACTTCTCACTCCTCCCCAGTCACCCGTCATATATTTCGAATTTACGTCGAACGCGCCTGCCGCAAACGCATTGCCGGTGAGACCTACAGCCCCCAACAGCAAGAACCTGCAGAACAGGCGATTATTGCCCGCGTGGGAGAATATACGCTTACCCATCTTGTGTTCCTCTATTTTATTTTTATTTGACGCGAACTCAAGCTTGCTGACAGCCTCGTGGCTGAGCCAGCATTCAATCGGACTAACTAATAACGCGAGGCCTGATGGGCAGACTGCACAGGCCTTAGAGAAAAACCATCAATGTTTGAACAAGGGGTGAAAGTAATTTTCCTCAATTAGGCCTTCAGTAGTTCTTAGGAACTCTCGCACATGCGGCGCATTCACATGCGCCTGGAAGTCTTCGGCACTTTCCCATTTCTCTATGAACACAAAGCGCCGTGGCTCCGTTTGGTCGACATACATCTCGTACTGCAGGACTCCCTTCTCCTGCTGACCAAGCGGAATCAACTTCTCAAGCGCAGTTTTTACAGCTTGTAAATGATCGGGCTTAGCGAGCGTGACGGCGACACAATACACTTCACTCATTTTCAATGATCTCTGAATAATTTAACGTAACAACCGCAACAATTCAGTCGCGTCCTCGGCGTGCTCAAGCACTTCAGCCATTTTCAATACCTGCAAGATTGCAGGCTTAGGTACAGCGCTGTACGCCACCGAGGCACACTCTGAAAATTTCGAAGACAATGCCCCCCAGTCCATGGGACTCTCGGTGCTTCCAGGGATATTGGTGCCGAATGCAGACCAGGTTCGACCGTCGGTGGACACCACTTCGACGAAACCTGGCGGCAGGTCCAGCTTCCAGTCCAGACTTGGATCCGCGACCAGAACAATCTTCCGGGCAGTGGCGAGCACTTCAGGGTCACGAAGGCCAGCCTGAGTAAAATCGGACACGCTCATGCCCCGGCGCACGGCAGCAACTGCAACAAGGAACGGCAGACTGAACTTCGCATCGGCCAGAGTAGCCGGTGCGATCCGCTGCTCGATGGGTTCGCACATCAGTGCATGGTAGTCACCCACGGACAGCCGGATCTGCGCAATGTCCGCACTGTTCAACTGCTGCTCGGTGACGATATCAATGATCGCCTTCATATGACTGTGCGCAGTACCCACCGAAGGCCAACGTTTGTACAGCGTGCCGGCGCCCAAATAATCGATGCCGAGCTGATGCAGGATCTTCGATCGATCGTAACGACCGTCGAAATAGGTATTGAAGAACCCGTATTCACCTTCGAACAGGCGGACAATGCCCGGCACGCCTTTTTCCGCCAATAGCGTGGCTAGTACCGCGCCTTTGGCCGAGAAGCCAGCGTACAGACCACGCAAATCGCTGCCGGTACCACAAACCATCTCCATAATGCCCGAGCACTGCAGACTGGCGATGCCGAGCGCATTCCCTACCTGGGCCGGGGTGAACTGCAGCAGACGCGCCGATGCCGCCGTGGCGGCGAAGACGCCCAGAACCGTCGAGAGGTTCCAGTCCTTTTTCCAGCCCACGTTGCATCGCAGTCGCGCGAAGATGTCCTGCCCTACCGCGACCGCCGCGATCATTTCCTTACCTGATACACCGCCGCGACGCTCTGCCAAGGCCAACACAGCCGGCACGATGGAGCTGGCCGCATGTTGCCCCCACGGCGTTTGATCGTCGTAGTCCAGACAGTGAGCGAGCGCGCCGTTGGCCAGCGCCGCCAACATGGCGGGCGCCCGTCCACCGAAGCCGAGAATCGTACAATCAGCCGTGCCGCCCGACTCGCGTACGACCTCGATCACACCTTGGACCGCAGGCTCCATTCCGCTGGCGGCGAGCATCACCCCCAACGTGTCGAGGATGCTTTTCTTGGCCGCCTCACGCGCGACCGGGGGCACGTCTTCGTAGCGGGCATTGGCGGCATACTCAGCGAAGTGCCGAGCGATATCCAAAGATTCGTCAGTAATGGAGGTGCTTGGAGCTTGCATGTTCAGTCCTAAAGAAGCGGTTATTCAAGAATGCCAGCGAGCGTCATACACGCGCCGTTTTCTGCAGCACGGTCTTGCTTACCATGTAGGCATCCAGGCTCCAGGGGCCACCTTCCCTACCCATACCGCTGTCGCGGACACCGCCGAACGGGGTGTCCGGATCAGGCGCACCGAAATGGTTGATAGACAGAACCCCCAGATCCAGGTCCCGGCTCAAACGTTCGGCCTCTTCCAGGGTGTTGGTGAAGGCAAACGCCGCCAGTCCGACAGGTAGGCTATTGGCAATCGCCAGCGCCTCATCCAGGGTCTTGAACGGGACAGCAGCGGCCACGGGGCCAAAGGGTTCGTCCGTCATGATGGCTGCATCCAAGGGGATATCAGTCAGCAACGTCGGGGCAAAAAAATACCCGCGATTACCCACACGTTGCCCCCCAACGGCGACTTTTCCGCCGCGCAATACGGCGTCATCGACCAACTGTTGCATAGCCGCTAGGCGGCGCTCGCTGGAGACCGGCCCCAAGTCAGCGCTGGCATCCATACCATCGAGCACACGAACTTCCCGCGCCGCATCAACGTAGGCCGATACAAACGCCTCGTATACGCTTTCGTGGATCAGGAATCTGCCAGGCGCAGCGCACCACTGTGCATTGATGCGGATTTTGCTCTTGAGTGCCATGCGCCCGATGGCGGCGGCATTCACTCCTTCACACACGATAACTGGCGCATGCCCACCCAGTTCCATGAGCACCGGTTTCATCGCCTGGCCCGCCAACTGGGTCAGATGCTTGCCGACGGTGACTGACCCGGTGAGTGTGACCATACGAGTAACGGGAGAGGCAATCAGTGTCGCCGAGATTTCAGCCGGATTGCCGAATACAAGGTTGAGCACGCCTTTTGGTAAACCGGCCTCTTCGAAGCACTGGACCATGGCCACGGCAGCTGAAGGAGTTTCTTCCGCTGCCTTGAGGATAATCGAACACCCGGAGCAGAGAGCCCCACTGATTTTGCGCGACGGTGCGCTCAGGGGAACGTTCCAGGGCGTAAAGCCCGCAACTGGACCGATGGGCTGGCGTAAGATCAGCTTCTGCATCCCAGCTTCGCCTGGGACGATGGTGCCGTAGGCGCGAAGCGCTTGCGCCATGTCCCAATCGAAGAAACTCGCGGAGCGCTCTACTTCAGCACGAGCATCCGCAATCAGCTTCCCGTTCTCAAGGGTGATGGTGCGAGCGATCGTTTCGGCACGCTCACGGACCAACGCAATGGCGCGCGTAATGATCAAATTGCGCTCGACCGGTGGCGTATTGCGCCAGATCTCGAAGCCTTTCTGCGCAGCAGCCAATGCACGCTCTAGGTCTTTAGCAGTGGCTCCCGGCACATCGTAAAGCGCCCGCTCACTGCTGGGGTTTATCACCTGGAAGCAGGACGGCCTGTCGTATATCCACTCACCATCAATAAACAGGCCCACACGTGTCTGTGGGTGGGTGTCGCCGTACGAACTGTCAGTCTGGTTGGACATGGAATTATCTCTCTGCAGCAGGCTATTGCACCGCTCACGCATGTTTGATTTGGTGATAATCAGCCATTGGCTGTCTGGGTACCGCGTCCTGAATGATCATGTCGGCGGCTTTCACGCCGATCATGATCGAAGGCGCGTTGGTATTTCCTGACGTCACGAACGGCATGATCGATGCGTCTACTACGCGCAGCCGCTCCAAGCCACGAACCCGCAACCGCTCATCGACAACCGCCATCGGGTCGTTGCCCATCTTGCAGGTGCCGGCTTGGTGGTGTGCCGAGTTGCCGGTTTCGACTAGGTAGTTATAAATGTCGTCATCGCTCTGGACGCCAATACCCGGCACCTCTTCGGCCACGATGCGCGACTTGATCGGATCGCTATCCATGATTTTGCGAATCCAGCGAATACCGCTAATCACGGCATTGATGTCGTAATCGTTGGTGAGGAAGTTGGGGGTGTAATCCGCCGGGTCCGAAGCGTTGGTCGAGCGTAAGGTGACTGTCCCAGTAGTGCTTGGGCGTAATTGATACACAGATACGCCGAGACCTGGCTGTGGCTCAACGGCAACTGTGCCGTCGGGAAAGTACTGGAAGGTCATCGGCCGGAAGCTGATCTGCAGATCAGCATAGTCTTCTTCAGGCCGGCTTTTTACGAACGCGGCTACCTGGGAAGAGCCCAATGCGAGATAGCCCTTGCGGGTCATCAAGTAACGGAACCCTTCCCAATACTTGCGTATCCCGGTCAGGTTGGCGTTGTAGGAACTGTTAGGCGTGCAACGGAAACCAGTGTGTATGTAGAAATGATCCTGCAGGTTCTGGCCGACGCCTGGAATGTCCTTCACCACCGGGATGGCGTGCTTCTGCAACTCTGCAGAGGGCCCCACACCCGACAGCATCAGCAACTGCGGGGTTTTGAGGGAGCCGGCAGACATAATGACCTCGCGCGCCGCATAGATGCTCTCGCGACGTCCGTCACGCAGAATCTCGACTCCGATCGCTGTATGCCCCTTGAACAACACACGCTGGACTTCGCACCCGGTGCGCACGGTAAGGTTCTTGCGCTCGATCACCGGCTCGATGAACGCGCGATATGCCGAAAGCCGGCCGCCGTCACGAATGTTGTGCTGCATGAAACCAACACCGTCGTGCAATGCGCCGTTCATATCTTCGGTATAGGGTACGCCTTGCCGGGTAGCCGCCTCGATAAAGTCGTAGCTACTTTGCTCCTTGACCACCGGATCGCTGATCCACAATGGCCCACTTGCGCCGCGGTAATCGTCGCCGCCACGCTCGAAACTCTCCATTTTCTTGAAGTACGGCAGTACATCATCATAGCCCCAGCCCGGATTGCCAAGGTTGCGCCAGCCGTCAAAATCCTTCTGATGCCCCCGAATAAACACCATGCCATTGATCGAACTGGACCCCCCGAGCAGTTTTCCCCGTGGCCAATACATCTGTCGGTCACGCAGGTTCGCCATGGGTGTGGTATGGAAGTTCCAGTTCAGCTTTTCATTGAAATAAAGTTTGGCCATCCCGGCGGGGGTATTGACCCAGAACCGATTGGCAGACGGGCCAGCTTCCAGAAGCAGCACATTATTGTCCGGGTTGTCACACAGGCCACGTGCCAGCGCGCACCCTGAAGAACCTGCGCCAACGACAATGTAATCAAAGATTTGCATACACCCTTTTCCTGTCTTCTTCGACTGGTGCACAGGCCGAGACCTGTCGGTTTTCAAATTCAATCATGCGAACTCGCGAGTGAGTGGCGGGTTACGGTGCCGGCACGTCCACGCGCACCGTATGAATGGCACCCAGCCGCTTGCGCGCATGCTGGTCAGGGATGCTTCCGTCATAGGTTGTGATGAACAGCGTGCGGCCGTCCTCACCGCCCAATGTGCAGGCAACGGCGCTACCGGGGAACTTCAGTCGATGAGTGATCTGCGCCCCTTCAATCACGCGAAGTACTTCACCCGTATTGAACGAACATACCCAGATCGCGCCGTGAGCATCAGCGCACATACCGTCAGGTTGGCGACCGGGTAACTCAGCGAATAAGCGCTTGTTGGAAAGCGAACCATCTGGCGAGCGGTCAAAAGCAGTCAGCCTTCCCCGCCAGGTTTCGGCAACCACCAAAGTCCGCCCTTCATTGATGATTGCAGCACCGTTCGGGAACTCGACCCCGCTACCGCCTACCTGGAGCGTGCCGTCCGCCTGCACGATATGGATATCGGTTTCCTTTGGAGTTTCACCCGCAAAAAGGTCGTAGCCGAAATTGCCCACATACACGCGACCGTCATCATCGATCACGAAATCGTTGAGATCACCTTTCGCCCACTGCGACAGGTCGGCATAGACCTCAAGTCTTCCCTCAACGAGTTTTAGTAGTTGCCGCTCCACAGAGGACACTAGTAGAGGCGTACCGTCAGGAAGAAAGCCGAGGCTATTGGGTCGAGGCGGCAACTGGTCGATGACAACCTGCTTACAACCGCCTTCATCGACACGATAGAGCACAGAGTCGAACACATCAGGCACCCACAAAGCGCCCTCATGCCAACGAGGCGCCTCAAGAAAAATGAAATCGGCCACAAGAGGCTGTGCTGTCAATGCTTGCATCGGGGTGCTTGCTCCTTAGTGCTTGTTTTTGTCAGGAGAGCTAGAGGAGAAAATTCCTAAGACCAAACCCTACGCCGATCATTGATTTGTGTCAATGAGTGGGATTTTATTAATTTCAGCCAAAATGGCTTTTCGAGCACTCTCGGCTTGGAGACGGGTCGGGCATGGTCGATCGCACTGAGGCAAACCCTGCTTATACCCCATAACAAAAAGGGTTGTCCGGCTACCTAGCGGCAATGGAGAGGCGGCCGCGAATAGGTTGTCCATTGATCGATATCAAAAAAAACCAACCTTGTTGCACAATCCCACAATAAGGGATATCTTCAACTAACATCTGGCGCGCACCCCTACCCGGCGAGGCAGGCTTACCTTCAGGTGTCGGGTTGAACGAAAGTTCGAGCTTGAGGCGAACGGACATCGAAGCTTCGCAGTGCCATGGAACGGCCGACGCTCGATTCGAATCGGCTCAGCCTGGGAAGGATCGATACGACAAAAATAACAATGTCTCGGTAGCTCAAGGATCCATAAAATGATGCTTATCATTTCCAAGCTTCAGAAGGTCGCTCACACTGCGCTGCTTCACAGTGCCATCCCCCTCACCTTCCTTCTCGCTGCCTCCGCAACCAATGCGGCCGAACTGACGTTCGGGTACATACCGGCAGCCATCGGTCACCCATTTAACGTCGCCACCATCAAAGGCTTCGAAAATGCGGCGAAAGCTGCAGGTGTGAAAGCCGTAATCATCGACCCGCGCGGCAGCGTGGAAAAACAGGGCAATGCCATTGATGATCTGTTGGCTCAACACGTCGACGCGATTGGCTTTCTGCCACTGGATTCGGTCGTTGCAGAGTCGTTCGTCGACAAAATTGCTGAGCAGAGGATTCCTGTCGCCGCCATTGCCGTAATGGTTGGCGATCCGCGCAAACGGGCTATTGATGTTCCTTATGAAAAACTCACTGCCCTGGTTACCACCGACGAGATCAAAGCAGGTGAAGTAGCAGGCACTTACGCGGCCACCCTCCTGCCCAAGGACCGCGTTGCCAAAATTGCCATCATTGAGGGCGCAGCTGGCTATTCCGTGGTAGAGCAACGCACGAGCGGTTTCAAGAACGGCCTCAACAAACTTGGCATCAAGTACGACGTTGTCGCGTCTCAGCCCACCAACTGGACACCTGAACAAGGTGAACAGACCTGCCAGAACATCCTCACGGCCCACCCTGATGTTGACTTGGTCTACAGCCAGGCCGACGACATGGCGGTTGGGTGTGCCCGCGCGGTGAGCGCATTGGGCTCGCAAGCTGCCATCGTGGCCGCCGGCGGCGGTTCCAAAATTGGCGCAGACGCCATCGCGGCAGACGAGATCAAAGCTTCAGTGTGCAACCGCCCTCAGCTGCTTGGTGAACTGATGTTCAAGGCGCTTTATACCGCTGTTAAAGACCCGAATGCTAAGAAAGGGCAGTACATCACTTACGACATGCCGATGATCACTAAACAGAATTTGGATCAATGCCCTGACAAGTGGTGATCGACTTTCAATCCCAATAGCTACAACAAAAAGGGACCACAACCATGAACACTCACGCCACGACCCTCATGCGACTGCATGGCGTTGCGAAAAAGTATCCTAACGGTACCGTTGCCTTGCGTGGCGTGGACCTGGAAATTGAGAAAGGCAAAGTGCACGGCTTACTCGGCGCCAACGGCGCTGGCAAGTCGACGCTGATCAAGATTCTATCGGGCGCCTACGCACCCTCGGGCGGGGAAATAATCTGGCGCGGTCAGCCGGTCACCTGGACTAGCCCGAAGGCTGCCAATGACATGGGCGTCGCAACGATTCACCAACATATTCCCTTGGTCCCCACGTTGTCAGTGATCGAGAACGTTTTCCTAGGACAGAGCGGAACCTGGCGACATGCCTCTGCCCTGCGCAAGCAGTTCGATGAACTTTGTGAATGCGTAGGTTACTGGCTGAACCCGCAGGCAAAAGTCGCCGACTTGTCTATCGGACAGCGGCAGATGGTCGCGATCTATCAGGCCCTGGCCACGGGTGCCGAACTGATCGTAATGGATGAACCCACCGCTTCCCTTGCGATCAAGGAGCGCGAATTCGTTTATGAAACCGTCCGTCGACTCTCCCGCGTGGAAAACAAAGCGATCCTGTTCGTCTCACACTTCCTAGACGAAGTACTGGCGCTTACCGATTGCGTGACCGTGCTGCGCGACGGCCAAGCGGCCATGCGGGCCAACACCTGCGACCTGGATGAACAACGGCTAGCTGAAGCCATCGTTGGCAAGCAAATCATCGCCCAGGAACGCACCACCCAACAGCGTAGTATGGCCTGCGAAAATGCAGCACCACGCAAAACGGTGCTTGAACTGTGCAACGTCTCCTCCCCCGGCAAACTGCAGGACGTTTCATTGAAACTGGCTGCCGGGGAAGTGCTAGGGGTAGCTGGACTGCTCGGCTCGGGGCGAAGTGAACTGCTCCACGCGATCTACGGTGCCGATGCGCAGGTCACCGGCAAAGTGCTTTTTCAAGGCCGCGAGCTGAAGCGCAGTACCGCAGCTTCAGTTAATGCCGGCATCGGGTTGGTTCCGGAAGACCGAATGGGACAAGGCCTGGTTCCAGACTTCGAAATTTGGCGTAACACCACATTGCCTGCACTGAAAGCCGTTTCGCGCTATGGCAGCCTGCCTGACGAAGCGCGAGAAAGGGAGCGTGGTTGGGAAGCCATCCGTAACCTCGCCATTAAGGCCAGCTCCCCCGACATCTTGGTCAGTGAGCTGAGCGGCGGTAATGCGCAGAAAGTCACGATTGCCAAATGGCTGTTCAGCGACACCAAGGTTCTGCTCCTCGATGAGCCCACCGCCGGCATCGATATCGGCGCCAAAACCGACATTATCAAACTGGTGCGCAGCCTGGCCGCAGAAGGCATGGCGATCATTGCAGTGTCTTCTGAGTTGGAGGAGCTGTTGGCCCTCAGCGACCGGATCCTGGTAATGCGCGACGGGCATTGCATCGCTGAACGCCCCGTTCATGAGACTTCCGAACACGAACTACTGATGCTGGCGGGCGGGCAAGGCGCGACGCTGCCAGTCCAAGACCACTGAGCGATGCCACTCGATCTACTGAGATGAAGAAAATGTTTACAGTTACCCGTGAAAAGATTGAACCCGCGCAAATGACAGCAGGCGGGCCCTCCTCCGGCGTACAGAAAGCGGATTGGAAGAAGCTTTTCAGCTTGCGTGAAATGGGCGTCTATTATGCTCTTCTCCTACTGCTGATCACGCTTTCCTTCGTCACCACTTACTTGGGTAAATCCAATTATCTTAGCGTTCTCAATCTGACCAACATCATTTATCAGTCTTCGTTGATTGCGATTATGGCGGTTGCCATGACAGTGATCCTGATCAGCGGTAACTTCGACCTATCGGTCGCCTCAGTTGCTGCACTATCAGCAACCATTCTCATTGGATTTGCCGACCAGATCGGGTTCCTGCCTGCCTGCGGTTTCGCCATGACTGTCGCCGTCTGTGCCGGGTTATTGAATGGTTCGATCGTCCAGTTCGTCGGTATCAACGCCTTCATCGTCACTCTCGGCACCATGACTGCATTGCGCGGTGCAGTACTCATCTTCACTGACGGTCATTCGCTTTCGGTGGAGAACCCTGATGTCATCCTGGCGATGAAAGCGTTTGAATCGGGACGTGTTGATTCGGGCCCCTTCCTGGTCGCTTTGGGCGTTGCACTCATTGCGATAACCATCGTGAAATTTGTCAGAACTCTCGGCTCGACCAGGTCAATCACACCGAGCATGGTAGGCATGGGCTTTGCCGGTATCGCGCTGTTACTACTCAACGCGCTCGCTACCAGTAAGATCATGTTACCCAAGCCCGTCATCTACATGGCGATATTCACGACGGTAGTGTGGTTCGTGCTCAGTTTCACCATGGTCGGTCGACGCCTGTATGCGGTAGGTGGCAATGCCGAAGCTGCCCGACTCTCCGGCATCAATGTACTGCGCTACAAACTGCTCTCGTTCGTGTTGTGCAGCGCGGCAGCCGGCTTTGCCGGGATCCTCTTTGCCAGCCGCTTGCGGTCTATCAACCCGGCAGCCCTAAGCGGTGCAGAACTTTCCGTTATCGCAGCTGCCATCTTGGGTGGAACTTCATTGTTCGGTGGCGCCGGTAGCGTCATCAAGACCCTTGCGGGCGCGCTGTTGCTTTATTCCCTGACCAACGGCTTCAACATTCTGAATCTCGGTGCGAACTACCAGGGCCTTATCGAAGGCATCGTGCTGATTAGCGCGGCCGCCTTGTACACGGTGGGGAACAATCGTAGCCGCAAGGCCGCCCACTGACCGCTTGTTCGACAACCATTTCCAGCAGGAAGAACATCGAAATGACCCAACAATTCAACGGCAGTTTCAAAGGAAAAGTTGCATTCGTTACAGGTGCCGGTAGCGGTATCGGCCGAGCTACCGCCATCGCTTTCGCGAGAGCGGGCGCAGCTGTCACGGCAGTGGATCTTTCACAGCAGGGCCTTGAAGAAACTGCCCGGCTGATTGATGCCGCAGGTGGAAAAGTCCTATCGGTAGTGTGCAACGTGACCGATAACGAAGCGATCAAGGCAGCAGTGGAAAAAACCGTTGTCACCTTTGGCGGCCTCGATTGCGCTTTCAACAACGCTGGTATCGAACAGCAGGTTGCAACGCTTCCCGAGATTGAGGAGGACGTATGGGATCGCGTACTTTCCGTCAACTTGAAAAGTGTTTACCTATGCATGAAGCATCAACTCAATGTGATGTTGAAGAATGGCGGCGGGGCTATAGTCAATACTTCCTCCGGTGCCGGTGTCATGGCCATCCAGGGACAATCTGCCTACTGCGCTTCTAAGTTCGGGGTTACCGCAATCAGCAAATGTGCGGCACTGGAACATGCCGGCAAGGGTATTCGTGTAAACGCCCTGTGTCCCGGCATCATCGACACAGAAATGATGTCGCGCTTCACTGGCGACACCGAGGAAGGCCGTGCGCGAGTTATTGCACAAGAGCCTGTTGGCCGTATGGGCAGACCTGAAGAAATTGCCAATGCCGTGCTGTGGCTGTGTTCGGAACAGGCCGGCTTTGTAACCGGCCACGCAATGATCATGGATGGCGGACAGACAGCCGGCATCTGAATTTCATCAACACTCCAGCTCGGCTTCAACACTCTGTTCATTCGTCAGAGCACCTGTAGCCGATGGCAATTCTAAGTAAATCACAGATTTGATTTAGTCGCGTCCTCATGGTGAGCCTTTAGTCAAGAAGGCTCTCTATGCTTGCGTTCGACTTTCAATCGAGCATTTAACATTCCGCATGATGTATGGGAGATAACTGTGGATAAAGAAGCAGCAGTCGAAGCACTAACCGATGTAATGGCTAAATTCACCGCGTATATCGGCAAACGCCTGCCCCGGGACGTGAAGGAAAAAACCGCCAAACTGCGTGCGGCGGAAACCAACCCGCTGGCGATTGCCGTGTACGACTCGATGGCCGACAACCAGGAATACGCCGACAAGCTCAACCGGC
>RCUU01000132.1_pt1 | contig 42559 bp, 39 predicted proteins | sample 2166211 | NCBI WGS metagenome assembly RCUU01 (sample SAMN09932620, study PRJNA488358) | compost metagenome | feature: garden; material: soil; isolation source: compost soil in phenylacetic acid-enriched culture | place: Germany: Experimental Botanical Garden Goettingen | collected 2016-01-27
GCTTTTAGCGGATGAAATCCGGATACAAAGGCGGACACTATCGCTCCGTAAGTATCCAAACTTTCCCTCCGTCACTGTACCCCTACTTGGTAATTAATCAAGTTCAGTCTAGATAGTTGGAGAAAGAAGTAAACGGAGAACGCCACAGCCGATGCTGCTCTTTCTCTTTTTTTGCTGCATATTGCGGGAACCTGAAGGGTTTATGCTAAAATGGGGGTACAATCTTGCTGGCAAAAAGGATGGCTGACATGCAGAAATGGCATCATATTTTTCACAAAAGTACGGGTCTCAGCCCTTATGTATGGGTTGTTTTTTACATTTTGCCGTTTTATTTCATTTTCCGTTCCTCCTCGGTGAACCAAAACCAATGGGTATACGGGATTGTGATGGTTGCTGTATTTTTTGCCTGTTATGTCCTTTCATTCAAATCCAAGGGCTGGGTGGTCTACTTCTGGACCAGTGTGCAGATTCTTGTCTCCATTACGATGACCCTGCTGTTCGGGTACATGTATTTTGCGTTATTCATTGCTTTTTTTATCGGAAATATTCAGAAAAGAGCAGGTTTCTTCACGCTGTATGCGATTCATCTGCTGACGACCATTGCTGCGATCAACTATGAAATGATTACGGGCAACCGGATCTTTATTTCGCAGCTTCCGTTCGTGCTGGTGAGCATGATCGCCGTAGTGCTGCTGCCCGTGACAACCTACAACCGCAATAACCAGGACAAGCTGCAGGGTCAGCTGGAGGATGCCAACAAACGGATCTCCGAGCTGGTGATCATGGAGGAGCGGCAGCGGATCGCCCGGGATTTGCACGATACGCTGGGACAAAAGCTGTCGCTGATCGGCCTCAAAAGCGATCTGGCCGGCAAGCTGATCCACAAAAATCCGGCGCAGGCTGTGATTGAGATTAACGATGTCCGCCAGACCGCCAGAAGCGCGCTCAAGGAAGTCAGAGAGATGGTAACGCAAATGCGCGGAATCCGTCTGGAGGATGAACTGATCCGGATCCGGCAATTGCTGCAGGCGGCAGAAATTGAATTCCAGCTGGAAGGCAGCCCAAGGCTTGCCAATACCTCGCTGATCACGGAGAATGTGCTTAGCATGTGTCTGAAGGAGGCCGTTACCAATGTGGTCAAGCACAGCGGAGCGACACTCTGTCAGGTGCTGATCGAACCGACGCGGACGGATCTGCTGATCAAGGTGAAGGATAACGGTGCCGGAATTGAGGGAATCAACCTGTATGACAAGGGTCACGGGCTGCAGGGAATGAGGGAGCGGCTGGAATTCGTGAACGGTTGTATGGATGTATTGCATGATCAAGGAACGACGCTCGTCATTAAGGTGCCGAATGTCTTTAAGCAGCTGGAACTGGAGGAGGTTAAGGGGCTATGATCAAAATTGTAATCGCTGAGGATCAGCGCATGCTGCTGGGGGCACTCGCCTCCCTGCTCGACCTGGAGGATGACATGAAGGTTGTGGGCCGGGCGGGCAACGGGGAGGAGGCCGTCAAGCTGGTGCAGCTGCATCAGCCGGACATTTGTATCATGGATATTGAAATGCCGGCCATGAGCGGACTCGAAGCCGCTGAAGCCCTGAAGGATTCCGCCTGTAAAATAATGATTCTGACTACCTTTGCCCGGGCAGGGTATTTTGAACGCGCCGTTAAGGCCGGTGTGGATGCCTATCTGCTGAAAGACAGTCCGAGTGAGGAGCTTGCGCTATCGATCCGCAGTGTGATGGCCGGCAAACGGCTTTATGCTCCCGAGCTGATGGATGAGGCTTACAGCGGTGAAGCCAACCCCTTGACCCAGCGGGAGAAGGAAGTGCTCGGACTGATCGCCGACGGCAAAAATACGAAGGAGATCGCCAGCCAGCTGTATATCACAACCGGTACCGTGCGCAACTACATTTCGGTTATTCTTGACAAGCTGGATGTCGGAAACCGGATAGAAGCCATTACCCGTTTTAAGGAGAAGGGCTGGTTTAAGTAAAGGGTTGTATATTAAGGATGAGAAGGGACTCTGCGGGAGTCTCTTTTTTCTTTGATTGGAACGTCAAGTATATGTCCTTTACAAGACTTTATTCCTGTTTTTCCCACTTAGCTATGCGCTGGATTGGAACCCGGGAGCATTTTTGCTAAGATAAATGCAAACATGTGATCTTATCCCTGAATTTGGGTAATGTCATACGTATGTTCTTTTCTGCACTGTTGTTTCAGCTGTACTGCCACCTAATTCAGTCGGGAGGAAACTTAATTTGCCAGAACTTACAACATCCTATGTAGATTCGCTCGCACCCAATGCCGCTGCCATCAAGAATGGCCAGGGTCTGGTGCGCAAGAAGAGCTTCGTACAGCTGCATACCTCGGAGAATGGTGAACTGCTCTTTGGACAATGCGCCGGGAGCGGAAAAACCCCTTACGAATGCTCCGTAGATTTTGTTACCCCGGAAAGTCCGGTGTTCCGCTGCTCCTGTCCCAGCCGGCAATTTCCCTGCAAGCACGCATTAGGCCTCCTATATGCCTATGTGGAAGGACAGGCTTTCTCGCCTGCACCTGTGCCGGAGGATATTGCCTCCAAACGCGAGAAGGCGGAAAAACGGGAAGAAAACAAAGCGAAGCAAGCTGCCGAAGGCACGGAAACCAAGCCAAAGAAGGTCAACAAATCTGCCCTCAAGAAAAAAATTAACGCACAGTTAGAAGGCCTCGACCTGCTGGAAAAGCTGGTGCTGTCTCTGATCCGCGGCGGATTATCCACCATTGACAGCAAAATGCTCAAAACCATTCAAGAGCATGTGAAACAGCTGGGCAACTACTATTTATCGGGCGCGCAGACACAGCTGCGCCGGTTCGCCCTGCTTCTGGGCAAGGGAGAGGACCGGGAAGAGGGTTATACATATGCCATGGAGCAGTTGACACGGCTTCATGCTTTTATCAAGAAGGCCCGGGTCTATCTAACCGCAAGAGCCGGGGACCCCGAGCTTGCCCTCGATCATGAATCCACCATCGACGAATGGCTGGGGCATGCCTGGCAGCTGTCTGAGCTCAAGGAGTATGGACTGGTGAAGGAATCCGTGGAGCTTCTGCAGCTGGCGTTCTACAGCTACGATGATGCTGCCCGGCAGGAATTCGTGGATCTTGGCTACTGGCTGGAGATGGCAAGCGGCGAGATTCACCGGACCGTGAACTATCGCCCTTACAAGGCTGCTAAGCTGATGCGGGAGGAGGACAGCTTTTTTGAGCTGGCCCACATTCCGCTGCTGTACACATATCCCGGTGATATGAATGCCAGGGTACGGTATGAAGAAATGACATCCAGAGCTGTTGAGGATAAGGACCTGGAGCGGGTAGCTGCAAGTGCAGGCCGGTCATATACAGAAGCACTCAAGAAGGTCAAAAACCAGTTGAAAAATCCGCTCAGTGATAAAACGCCTGTAATGCTGCTGCATGCGGCCAGCCTTGGAGTGACGGAAAACGGCCAGTATGTGATCACAGATGATTCCGGAGTCCAGCTGGTACTGGAGGACATCCCTTCACTGCCCCAGGGTACGATTGAGCTGCTGCCGTTTCTGCCGGCCGCTGCCCTGAAGGATTGCTGCATTCTGGTGATGTTCGAGCATCTTCTGGATCAGGGGCGGCTGATTGCCCAGCCGCTGACATTGATTCAGCGTGGAGCCGTTACCCGGCTTCTGTACTAGCAGACCTGAGCATACAATATACGTTCTTATATATTCCTATAGGGGGACAGCCCATGAGTACAGCATTATTGCAAGAGCTGCATCAAGAAGCCAGAAGACTATATATTGCCGGCAGTGACCTGGCCGCCGGAGATTTCCGCCTGAAACGGCTGCTTCCGCAGTTTCAGCAGCTCGGTGAGCGGTCGGCTGTCTTCAAACGCCTTGGAGAAGGCATCACCTCTCTTGTGGAACCCGGTGAAGGAGAAGGAGCACCTGCCGCAGTGCGGCTGCAGGAGCTGACGCTGCTATTGGAGTCGGTGCTGTATACCCAAGGGGTTACCACACCTGAAGGAGCACCCGGGGAGCTTCGGACCCGGAATTTCACCCTGGATACCCGATTCCCGTACCGGAAGCTCGCGGCAGTGCGGCAGGCCCTGACCACGACGGGCAGCGGCAGATATGAGATTGTGATTGAAGCCTTTAAGGATGGCATGTTTCAGGACTTACGCCTGCTTCCGCTGGCGATTGCAGCTCTGAATGATCCCTACTCGGAGATTGCTGAGTTTGCCATGACCAATATTCTTCCAGCCTACGGTCCTGCCATTACCGGCTACTTGATTGAAAGCCTTAATCTTGCGGGCGGCAAAAGCGAAGTCCGCAAGCTGAAGGTCATCGCCAAGGCAGGCGGAACGGAAGTGCTCGAAGAGATTTTCAAGGCTGCAGAAAACGGCAGTGACGATATCCGGGCAGCTGCGATTGAGTGCCTAGGGGGGCATGAAGCCTACCTCCCGGTCCTGCTGGAGTGGAGCACCGATAAGAAAAAGGTTATCCGCGAGGCGGCCTATAAAGCGCTGGCAACGGGCGGATCGCCACAGGGCGAGGACCGGCTGTATGAAGCTTTTGCAGGGAAAAAGGACCGGGAGCTGGTGGCGGATGCACTGGTATATTGCTCTTCCGCACCGCTTGCCGGGAGGCTGTCCGCTCTATATATGCAGGAGCTGCGTGAAGCTCCGCAGAAGAATGAGGACAAGAAAAAGACGGAGCAAGTGTGGAATAATATCCGGCCGTTTGCGACAGTCCTCTCCGGGCAGCAGAACCCGCAGCTGGATGAACTTTACAGCTATGTCATCCAGGAGTATGCCCGTTTTGCGTCCCTGGGCTTAACGGCTGTAATTAATGAAGCGGCTTGGTACAAACAGAGAGCTGCTTCGGAGCCGGCGTTTGAGGAACTGCGGCAGCTGGAAAAACTCGACTCCCGTTATTTCCCTCACTATTTCCGGGCAGCACAGCAGCTGATGTCATCAGAGGAGCTGTACAAGCAATTTGGCGGCACGGTGATTAACAAGCTGAAAGCCGTTGTCACCAAGGATTCTGTGCAGCGTAACAAACTGCTTATGGATACGATCAAAGAGCAGGTTATGACTGCGGAGGAGATCTGGTATGACGCTGTCTGGGATCCGCAGAGAGACCGGCAGTATCGTGAAATGGCAATGCTCGCTCCTGAGAAAATTGAGGCAGCATGGGACCCGCGCTGGCTGGATTTGTTCATTCACAGGGATGTGCCGGAGCTGGTATGCGCCTTTGCCCGTCCGGGTCATGCGGAAGCCCGCGGCTATCTGCTGAATAAGCTGAGTGAGCAGAAAGACTCGCAGCATAAGCAGCGGAATCATGACTTTATTCCAAATCTGTTTATGGGCCTTGCGCGTTCAGGATTGCCGGACCCTGAGCTGCATGAACTGCTGATATCCGTGCTGGAGCATGGAAAAAGCTATCTTCCCTACAGATTTGATTACTTTCTGTTCCAGCACATGCTGCGTTTGCCGCCAAGCTGCCACAGCCGTCTGGAAGCTCTTGTTCCCACTCAAAGGTACTACGAAAGCCGGGCTCAGCTGGAATATGTGATCCATCAACTTAAGAGCCAGGCATAAATGAATGAAGAACGATCTGTACAAAGGAGAGGTGTCCATGTCAACGGAACAAGAACAGCTTAAGGATTATATGCGCCTGCCGGCAGAGGTATTGTACCGGGAGGAGCTGGAGGCGCTGCGCAGGGAGGATAAAGGCAATATCCCGGCCGGATGGCAGATGTCTCCGCGCTCGGTGCTGACTTTTATCGCAGGCGGCAAGGCTGGCAAAAAGGTGATTACACCCAAATACATCGGCAACACGCGCCTGATCGAGATGGCGGTCGCCACTCTGGTCACCGACCGGGCGCTGCTGCTGATCGGCGAGCCGGGGACAGCCAAATCCTGGCTGTCGGAGAATCTGGCCGCGGCCATCTACGGCAACTCGGGACTTGTTGTGCAGGGCACGGCCGGCACCAGTGAAGAGCATGTGCGCTATTCCTGGAATTACGCCATGCTGCTGGCGAACGGACCAACTCCCGAAGCGCTGGTCAAAAGCCCGATCATGCGGGCCATGGAGGATGGCGGGATCGCCCGGTTCGAAGAGATCTCACGCTGCGCTTCGGAGGTGCAGGATGCGCTGATCTCCATTCTCTCGGAGAAGACGATCTCCGTGCCGGAGCTTGGCAAGGAGGCGGGGGCACGCAAGGGCTTCTCGATCATCGCCACCGCCAACACCAGAGACCGCGGGGTTAACGAAATGTCGGCTGCGCTGAAGCGGCGCTTCAACATCATTGTGCTGCCTGCGCCGACGGATATCGAAACCGAGCTGTCTATAGTGAAGAAGCGGGTCGCAGAGATTGCATCGTCATATAACCTTGGGGCCTCCGTTCCGGCGGATGAGGCGCTGCTTAAGGTTGTGACCATCTTCCGCGAGCTGCGCAGCGGCATGACGCTGGACAAGAAGGAGAAGGTGAAAACTCCCGCAGGGGTCATCTCCACAGCGGAAGCCATCTCTCTGCTGACGAACAGCATGGCGCTTGCGGCCAGCTTCGGGGACGGCGAGCTGACGGACCGCGACCTTGCGGCCGGGCTTCAAGGGGCCGTTGTCAAGGATGATGATAAGGACAAGCTGGTCTGGAAGGAATATCTGGATAATGTAATGAAGAAAAAAGGAGCGGAATGGCGCGGTCTCTACCAGGCCTGTAAGGAGATGAACGAGTGAAAGCGACTGCTGAAGCCGGGGTACATATTTTCGGAGTGCGGCACCTGTCTCCGGGCGGCGCGAAGCATCTGCTGGAATACCTGAATGAGCTTCAGCCGACGGCGGTGCTGATCGAAGGCCCAAGCGATGCCACGGATGAAATCCGCCATTTGACGCATCGCTCTACGAAACCTCCGGTGGCCATATTGGCTTTTACGGAGGAGTTGCCGGTACGTACGGCCCTGTGGCCGTTGGCGGTCTATTCACCGGAATATCAGGGCATGAAATGGGCCAGGGAGAACGGGGCGGAGGCAGCTTTTATTGATCTGCCGTCCCAGGTCATTCTGAGCCTGCAGGATGCGCTGCGGCGGGAAGGCATCTCCGGGCGGGGAGAAGTAAAGCCGGAAGCGGATGAGACGGGCGGGCCGTCCACTGAAGAGGCCGAGGAACAGGAATCGGTGTACAGCCGGATTGCCCGCCTTGCCGGTGAGCATGACTATGATATGTATTGGGAACGCAATTACGAGCATAACGCAAATGCCGGAGCATACCGTGCGGCAATCCTTTCGTTCTCCGCCGGGATGCGCCTGCTGTCGGAGGGCAGGGAGCAGCTGGAGCAGCCGAAGGAGCATGCATATAATGCGCTGCGCGAAGCCTATATGCGGCGGCAGATCCGGGAAAAAATCGCCGCAGGACATGCGCCGGATAAGATCGTGGTCATCTGCGGCGCATACCATGCTTCTGCACTTGCCGATCTATCCGATGTCCTGGCCGACAAGGGGCTGGCGGGTCTGCCTTCGCGCAGCACCAAGCTGACGCTGATGCCGTATTCGTACTACAAGCTCTCTACCATGTCCGGCTACGGGGCGGGGAATGGAGCGCCGCAGTATTTTGAGATGATGTGGGAGACGATGGCCGCCGGACGGCCGAAGGAGCTGGCACATCTCTATCTGTCTACGGTGGCGGGCCATCTGCGCAGCAGCGGGACACACCGCTCTACCGCCGAGGTGATCGAGGCGGTACGGCTGGCGGAGTCGCTGGCTGCGCTGCACGGCGGAAGCGCGCCCACGCTGCGCGATCTGCGCGATGCCGCGCAGACACTGCTTGGCCACGGCGAGCTGTCTGTGATCGCCGACGCGCTGGCGAGGGTGGATGTGGGGACAGCCATCGGGCATCTTGCCGATGGCGTCAGCCAGACCCCCATCCAGGACGATCTGAACCGGCTGCTCAAGCGCTATAAGCTGGAGAAATATAAATCGACCGTTGCGGCCGAGCTGCCACTCGATCTTCGGGAGAACCGAAGAGTGTCCAGCGAGGAAGCCGCTTATCTGGATCTGAACCGGTCGGTTTTGTTCCACCGGCTGAAGCTGCTTGGCATTTCTTTTGCCAAGAACAGGCCCAGCGGACAAGAGGCGGCAACCTGGGCGGAATACTGGATCATCCAATGGTCGCCGGAGGTGGAAATCCAGGTCGTCGAATCGACGCTGCTCGGGGAGACCATTGAAGTTGCTGCTGCGTATACGCTGCGTGAGAAGCTGCAGGCCTGCCGCTCCATCGCTGAAGCTTCGATGCTCATCCGGATCGCCTGCGAGTGCGGAATGACAGCACAAATGGAGGAGGCCAGCAGGGTGCTGCAGGGACTCGCTGCCGACAGCCGTGATGTAGTCGGCATTGCGGCTGCTGCCCGTGAATTGGCGACGATTATCGGCTTCGGTGACATCCGCAAGGTGGACACCGTGCCGCTTACACCGCTGCTGGAAGAGCTGTTCCGGCGAGGCTGTCTGTTCCTGACGGATGCCAGCGGCTGCAATGACGAGGCTGCAGGCCAGATGATTGTGGCGATGAATGAGCTGAACGCCATCTCGCTGGACCACAGCGACACGGTGGATGAAGCGCTGTGGCTGCAGGAACTGCTGCATCTGTCAGAGCGGGATGACCGCAATCCGCGGCTCTCCGGCTTCGCCTGTGCCATTCTGATGGAGCGTGGAGCGATCTCTGCCGAAGAGGTCGCCTCTGAAGTTTCACGCCGCCTGTCTCCAGGCATTCCGGCCGATCTGGGGGCCGGCTGGTTCGAAGGCCTGTCCATGCGCAACAGGTATGGACTGCTGTCAAGAATGAGCCTCTGGGAGCAGCTTAACGATTATATCAATGCGCTCGAGGAGGATGAATTCAAGCGGGCGCTGGTGTTTCTGCGCCGGGCGTTCAGCACCTTCTCGCCAAGAGAGAAGACGATGATCTCCGAGCTGCTCGGCGAGCTGTGGGGTGTGGATACGGAGCAGGCGGCAGAGATCCTTACCGGAGAACTGAAGGAGGATGAAGCCAAGATGCTGGACGATTTGAATGATTTTGACTTCGGGGATTTGTAGATGGTGAACGATAACAAGCAAGAGAGCACAGTTACCCGTTGGCGGCTGATTCTGGGCCAGGAAGCCGAAGCCTCGCTGGCAGGCTATGGCGAAGGCGGCCAGCTCAGTCTGACCGAAGAGGAAATGATCATGGATTCGGCGCTTGCGGCTATCTATGATGAGACGGGCGGGGGGAGCAGCTCCGGCCATTCTCCCGCAGGCAGGGGTAAAGGGGCCGGGACCGGTCATGCCGCGCTGAATCTTTCCAAATGGCTTGGCGATGTGCGCAGCTACTTCCCGGAAGATGTCGTATCGATTATCCAGAGCGATGCCATGGAACGCCGGGGCTGGAAGCAGCTGCTATTCGAGCCGGAGCTGCTGGCTGCGGTGAAGCCGGATATTCAGCTGGTAGGCACACTTCTGTCGCTCAAGGGCAAAATCCCGGAGAAGACCAGAGACACGGCCAGAATGCTGGTCAAAGCGCTGGTCGATGACCTGGTCAAGCTGCTGGAGACCGATATCCGCCGCGCCGTTACCGGGGCGCTGAACAAACGGCAGCATTCTCCGCTGCCTTCGCTCAGCGGCCTGGACTGGAAGCGGACCATCCAGCGGAATCTCAAGCATTACAACCAGGAGCGGCGGATAATCATTCCTGAACGTTTTTATTATTTTGACCGGGCGCGCCGCAGCAAGGAATGGACAGTGATTGTAGATATTGACCAGAGCGGCTCGATGGCCAGCTCGATTATCTGGGCTTCGGTCATCGGGTCCATCTTCGCCAGCATTCCGGCGCTGAACACCCGTGTGGTAGTTTTCGATACCGAAGTGGTGGACTTAACTGAGCAGTGCGCGAATGACCCGGTGGATATGCTTTTCGGGATTCAGCTTGGCGGCGGAACGGATATCCACAAGTCGGTGAAATACTGCGAACAGTTCATTGATGAACCGAAGAAAACATTGTTCATTATCATCTCCGACCTCTATGAGAACGGCAATCAGGCCGGGCTGGTCCGCCGAATGCGGGAACTGCGCGAATCGGGTGTCCGCACCATGACGCTGCTGGCACTGTCGGATGAAGGCAAGCCCTCCTATGATGAACGGCTGGCCGGACAGCTGTCCCGTGACGGCACACCGTGCTTCGCGTGTACTCCAGCCTTGCTGCCTGCACTGGTAGAAGGTGCGCTCAAGGGCCAGGATCTCGGCGAGCTGGCGAAACGTCTTGGCGCTTCATGACGGACGATATTTTTTTCCAAATGCCTCTTCTTTACAATCACATATTGTGTAAGCTGCATATATCATTTATAATCGGTTATTAAAAAGCACCTATCGATAGGGGCTGCTTGAAAGGAAATGAATTTCTTATGTCAAGTAAGTTGAGAGCGGGTATCGTCGGGGGTACCGGTATGGTGGGCCAGCGTTTTATTGCACTGCTTGAGAATCATCCCTGGTTTCAGGTGACGGCTATTGCCGCAAGTGCAAACTCGGCAGGCAAGACTTATGAAGAATCGGTCAAAAACAGATGGAAGCTGTCCACTCCTATGCCTGAAGCCGTCAAAAGCATCATGGTTCAGGATGCCTCCAAGGTGGAGGAGGTAGCTAAGGATGTAGATCTGATTTTCTGTGCCGTTGATATGAAAAAGGAAGAGATCAAGGCGCTGGAAGAGGCCTATGCACGCACAGGAACTCCGGTCATTTCCAATAACTCCGCGCACCGCTGGACGCCTGATGTTCCCATGGTGATCCCTGAGATCAACCCGGAGCATCTGGAAGTAATTGCCCAGCAGCGCAAGCGTCTGGGAACGGAAACGGGATTCATTGCCGTGAAGCCTAACTGCTCCATTCAGAGCTACATGCCTACACTGCATGCGCTTCATGATTTCAAGCCATCCAAGGTAGTGGTGACTACTTATCAGGCGATCTCGGGGGCAGGAAAAACCTTCGGGGATTGGCCAGAGATGGTTGATAACGTTATCCCATACATCGGCGGCGAAGAAGAGAAGAGCGAGCAGGAGCCGCTGCGGATCTGGGGCAATGTGACGGATGAAGGTATCGTAAAAAGCGAGCAGCCTGTCATTACGACACAATGTATCCGTGTCCCGGTTGCTGACGGCCATATGGCCGCCGTGTTCGCGTCCTTTGAGCAGAAGCCTTCCAAGGAAGAGATTCTGGAACGCTGGAACAGCTTTCAGGGCCGTCCGCAGGCACTCGGGCTGCCTAGCGCACCGAAGCAATTCATCACTTATTTCGCAGAGGAAAACCGTCCGCAGACGCAGCTCGACCGTGATATCGAGAACGGCATGGGCATCTCCGCCGGCAGACTCCGCGAGGATTCGCTCTATGATTACAAATTCGTCAGCCTGTCCCACAATACGGTAAGAGGAGCCGCTGGCGGTGCGGTGCTGATCGCTGAGCTGCTCAAAGCCGAAGGGTATATTCAGCCGAAATAAATTCTGCATTGCTATATAAATTGGCTAAACAACAGTCTGCCGGGGAATCTCCGGCAGGCTGTTTGCGTATTTACCTGACATTTTGTGCATGGTAATGGTAAGATAGATGGATGCAAGTCGAAAACTGATTACCGGGTGGAGTGATATTGTGGCAAAAAGTAAAGGCGGCGGCACAGGCAGAGGAACAGGCAGCAAGGGCTGGACCCGCTGGAACAAAACGGCTAAGCCTGTGAAGGCGGCCAAAGGCAGAACCGTCGGGGGACCTGGCGGCAAAGGCGCATCTGCGGCCAAGGCCGGCAGCGCAAAACAAACCGGGAGCAGCAAATAACAGCCGGATGCTCATAGATTATCATCAAATGGCATCTGATTTGGACCAGTAGGAATACATCCAATCAGATGTTTTTCATTTTTCATTCAAGAGAGCGGAGTCCGATATGAGAATCAACAAATACATAAGCGAGACGGGGGTATACCCGCGCCGGGAGACCGACAGATTAATTGCTGCAGGACGGATAACGATCAATGGTCAGCCTTGTGAAAAAGGTGCGCAAGTGGAGCCGGGGGACCTTGTGGCTGTCGACGGAGAGCCGATAACAACGGTTAAAGGCGAGCCGGTATACTTGGCGCTTAACAAGCCTGTAGGCATTACCTGCACATCCTCACGTGAGGTAGAGGGCAATATTATTGATTTTGTAGGATACCCTTCCCGAATCTTTGCGGTCGGCAGGCTGGATAAACATTCGGAGGGACTGATCCTGCTGACCAATGACGGCTCAATTGTGAACCGGATGATGCGTTCGGAGAACGGGCATGAGAAGGAATATTCGGTTACCGTAGACAAACTGGTCACGGATGAGTTTTTACAGAGGATGTCCGCTGGAGTGGAAATTCTGGGGACCCGGACCAAACCTTGCAAGACCAGCAGGATCAGCGGAACGGAATTTCGAATTGTGCTCACGCAAGGGTTGAATCTGCAAATCCGCCGGATGTGCAAGGAGCTGGGTTACAGAGTGCTCCGGCTGGAGCGGATCAGGATAATGAATATTACACTCAGCGGGCTGGAGCTAGGGCAATGGAGGCATCTGAAGCAGGAAGAGCTGGCTGAGCTAATTGGAATGCTGAGTGAGGCTGGTGAGCAAGTGTTAGTTGGAAAAAGGGAACTTATTTCTTCCCAAAATCAAAAATTTGGAGATTGAAGTGGAAAAAGGAAAGTTAATTGGTCCATATTCCTCCGTCAGGGGCGAAATGAGCTGAATTAGTGTACCTTTTTCCACTTAAATTGCGGAGCACAGGTTACTCGAACAAATTAGTGTACCTTTTTCCACTTAAAGTTGCCGATAGCAAAATTATCCCAGACTATTTACCCTTCTCTTCTGTTAAGTCAGCACCTTCGGCTCAAATTGCTTGTCGTATAAATCCCTGTATACCCCATTTAGCTCCAGGAGCGACTCATGCGTTCCTTCCTCGGCGATAGCCCCGGCCTGTAGCACAAGAATCTGATCCGCCGCCATGATGGTGGAGAGACGATGGGCGATTACAATACTTGTCTTCCCCTGCAGCAGGGAATGCATAGCTTGCTGGATATAATATTCCGAGGCGGTGTCGAGGGAAGAAGTGGCTTCATCCATGATAATGACCGGCGGATTCTTCAGCAGCACACGGGCGATGGAGATCCGCTGTTTCTCGCCTCCGGACAGCTTGATTCCCCGGTTGCCTACCACTGTGTCGTAACCCTCAGGCAGACTCATAATAAAATCATGGATATAAGCAGCCTGGCAGGCGGCGGTCATCTCTGCTTCGCTGGCCCCGGGGTCTGCGTACATCAGATTATCCCGAATGGTCCCGTTGAACAGATAAGTGTCCTGCGTCACAAGGCCGATTTGCGAACGGAGGGAATCCAGTGTAAAGTCCCGGATGTTGCTGCCGCCGATCGTGATCGTTCCCGAATCCGTTTCATAGAGGCGCGGAATGAGATTAGTGATGGTTGTTTTGCCCGCGCCGCTGGGGCCTACCAGTGCTGTGAGCGTTCCGGCAGCAACGGTGAACGAGATTCCGTGCAGCGCTGTTTTATCCGCCTGATAGGCAAAATAAACCTCGTGAAATGCAATGTCTTTGCCCGCTGCGCTGATGCTCTGTGACTCCGGCTGGTCAAGAATCAGCGGTTTCATGTCAAAATAGTCAAAGATCCGTTCAAACAGCGCGGCTGAGCGCTTGATCTCCACATACAGGTTGGTCATCTGCATCACAGGTCCGTAAAGTCTGCCGAGCAGGGCGACAAAAGCTACAATAGCCCCTACAGACAGCTCTCCCTGGATGAACAAATATCCGCCGTACAAATAAATCAGAAGCGGGCCTATACTGGTAAACGTCGAGAGAACCATCATGAACCACCGGCCGGCCATGGATTGGCGGATTTGCAGACTTGTGGCTTCCGAGTTGACCGTTTGAAATTTATTGTACTCCGCCGATTCTTTGGTGAACAGTTTCATCAGGAGGTAGCCGCTGATACTGAGTGTTTCCTGGATGATCTGGTTCTGATCCGAGATTTTTTCCTGGGTCTGCTTGGCCAGCTTCCAGCTGAGGTTGCCCATTTTACGGGTGGGGACGATAAATAAAGGAATTACTAGAATGCCGAGCAGGGCCAGCTTCCAGTTCATAATGAACAAAGTAACCGCAGTGGAGGCGAGAATAAACAGATTGCTGGCAAAATTGACCACCGTGCTGCTGAACACCCCCTGGACACCCGAAATATCGCTGGTCATCCGCGTAATCACTTCACCCTGCTGGACACCAGAGTAGAACTGCAGCGGCATCTTTTGGAGATGGCGGTACATCTGGTTTTTCATATCGTAGACAATGTGCAGCGAGATAAAAGAATTCAAATAATTCTGCAGCACGCCTAACAGTCCGGATAAGATTGTTGTCCCCAGCGAAGCAAGAACCAGCAGAACGAGGAGCCGCAAATTTTTATCCGGCAGCGCCTGGTCGATAATCTGCTGAATGAACAGGGGCGGCAGGAGGCCAAGGACAGCGGATACGATCAGGACTGCCATCACAAGCAGGGTTTGTTTCCAGTAGGGGATAAAATACCCGGCTATGCGCAGCAGCAGTGCTTTGCTCAGATTAGCTTTTTTGTCATCGTCGTCGAATTTCAAGTGGCCATGGCCGCCGTTCGGCCCAAAACCTCGGGACATTCACATCACCAGCTTCTTTAGATTTAGGGATTCAGACGGAGCAGCAGCTGCTTGTTCATGTGAATAAGCTGTTTCAGCTCCTGCTCAGAGAATTGCTTCAGGGCTTCTCCCAGCACCTTATGGGACCAAGCCTCCTCGTTATACCGCAGGCACAGCGCCTCGCCTTCCGCGGTGAGATGCAGCTTGGTCTCCCTGCGGTCCAGCTCGGAAACCATGCGGGTAACCAGCCCCTTAAGCGCCAGCGCGTCGATTTGCAGGCTGACCCGGCTTTTATTGAACACCAGGCGTTCCGTAACCTCTTTCTGGGTCTGCCCCGGATGCTGCATCAGGAAATTCAGGATGCCGATTTGATGAACAGTCAGCCCAAGGTCTGCCGCGCTTTGATGGGCCAGGCGCTTCAGCTGGCGGGCTACTGCAAAAAACGATTGATATACTTCTATAGTTTGCTCCCGGTCAGCCATGCTGCACCTGCCTTTAATGGAAAGTTATCATTATAAACTGTTTATAACGTAAACTAATCATAAGACAAAGTCAAGATTATACAACATTGACTAAACCGTGGGCAGGTTTATTATTGGAAAGTGTACATAGCTGAAGTCCTCAGGAAGGGAGTACATAATGACAATAGAATCACGGCACTACGAACGCGGCGGGAAGAATATCACGATTAGAGCAGCAGTACTTGGGGATGCACGGCTGCTGTCTGAACTCCGGCTGCAAATCGACGGGGAGACAGAAAATCTGGACAGGGAGCGGGGGGAGGCGTTCATGGATGCTGCGGGCTTTGAACAACTCATCCGTGAGGATACTGCCAGTGACAGGAATCTCTTTCTGGTGGCGGCTGTGGACGGCAGGCTTGCCGCATTTTCCAGATGTGAAGGGAACAGCTTGAAACGCTTGGCGCATCAGGCGGAATTTGGCATAGGCGTGCTGCAGGAATATTGGGGGCTTGGCATAGGAAGCCATATGCTGGCGGCATCTATTGCCTGGGCGGATACCAGCGGCCTCCGTAAACTGACTCTAAAAGTCCTGGAAACCAACAGCAAGGCGATCGCACTCTATCAGAAGCTTGGCTTTGAAGAGGAAGGCCTGCTCAACAACGACAAGCTGCTGTCTGATGGAAACTATTACAACACCGTTGTGATGGGCAGGTGGCGCTGAGGGGTTATATAAGTTTGAAAAAAGCACAGAGCCGTATGGTATCCGGCAGCTGTGCTTTTCTTGAAATATAAGAATTTATATGCTTCACGTAACAAATTATCCTTCTATTTCTTGCTGAAACGTTACCGTCCCTTAAAAGGACGGCGAAGCCGTTTCTGCTTGTAATTTTGCAGCATTTTCGCCAGTCCCATCGGCATAGTTTCATTGCTGCTGCTAAATCACCCGCAGGAAATCCCTGGCAGCTCCGCTAATATCAGCTGCTCCGGCGATTGCCGAGATCACGGAGATTCCGTCGGCGCCTGCCCGGATTACAGGCTGTGCATTGACTACGGTGATTCCGCCGATCCCGACGAGTGGAATGGCAAGTCCGCTGCGGCGCAGCTCCTCAATCACTCCGGTTCCTTGAACCGCTTCGGCATCATCCTTGGAGAAGGTAGGGTAGACCGGACCTACCCCCAGATAGTCGGCCCCGTCGGCAATAGCCTGCTTTGCCTCCTGCAGGGTGTGGGCGGAGACCCCGATGATTTTGTCCGCGCCCAGCCGTTCACGGATGGAACGTGCCGGTGCATCATCCTGTCCCACATGTACGCCGTCCGCATCCAGGGTTATAGCCAGCTCGATATCATCGTTTACGATAAAAGGGATGTTGTGCTCCCGGCATTTCTGCTGGAGCTGCTGTGCAAGCTCAACATACGCCTGGCCTGTGAATGCGGAACGGCCCTTTTCACGATATTGGAATAAGGTTATCCCGCCGTCGATTGCTTCAGTGAGTGTTTCCAGCGGTGTTTTCCGGCAGTTCACACTGCCCATGATGAAGTACAGCTTCAGCAGTCTGCGCATCACTGCGCTGTCAATCCGCTGCATCAGCGCTGCCCCCTCAGTCTGTTCTGATAGGCAAAGTGATTCGTCGGACCGTGTCCGGCCCCTATATTAAGGCCATCTTCAATAGCCGCCTGGATAAAAGCTTTGGCTGTATGAATCGCTTGCGGGACCGGTTGGCCTTGGGCCAGTCCGGCCGCGAGGGCTGCGGAAAAGGTACAGCCTGTTCCATGCGTGTGCCGGGTAGCAATTCGGGGACTCTCCAAATAAATGAACTTCTCTCCATCATATAGAAGATCAATCACCTGGGTGCTTTCCTCATCATGCCCACCCTTGAGAATCACATATCGCGGTCCCATGGCGTGGACAAGCCTGGCCGCAGCTTCACGGTCAGCCAGGCTGGAGATCTTCATCCCGGTCAGAATTTCCGCTTCAGGGATATTGGGAGTGATAGCCAAGGACAAGGGCAGCAAATGGGTAATAAGAGCCTGAACGGCTTCCTCCTGGAGCAGGGGAGAACCCCCCTTGGCGACCATGACCGGATCGGCAACCAGATTAGTCCAGCCATAGTGCCGGATTTTTTGGGCAACGGTACGGATCAGCCCGCTGCTGAACAGCATGCCGGTTTTGACGGCATCAGGTGTAAGATCCTCCCCGATGGAATCGAGCTGTGCAGCAACAGCTTCCGCCTCCAGCGGATATACACCTTGCACCCCGAGGGTGTTCTGTGCTGTCACTGCGGTGAGGGCAGACATGCCGTAGACACCCAGCTCCTGAAAGGTTTTGAGATCGGCCTGGATACCGGCACCGCCCCCGCTGTCAGAGCCGGCGACGGTCAAAGCTTTGCAAACTTTAGTTCTATTTGAGTCTGTCATCGCGAAGTCTCCTTTGATGAAGCTATGATCATTGTTCCAGCCGCTGAATACGGGAGTGTGCAGCATATACTTCTGGCGTAACAAGGGCCAATTGATTCAGGAATTCAACCTGGAAGCTGCCCGGCCCCTGCATGCGGCTCCGTTCTTCGGCGATTTCCGCAGCTACGCCATAGAAGGAGAGCGCTTCGGCAGCAGCTTCCAGCCAGGACCCTTCGCTGGCTGCGAGGAATGCGCCTACGACTGCACTGAGCAGGCAGCCGGTGCCGGTAACCTTTGTCAGAACCGGATGACCGTTGCTGACAACATAGGTCGTGCTGCCATCCGTGATGACATCCTCCTTGCCGGTGATGATCACCACACACTTGAGCTTCAGCGCGGCTTTTACAGCCAGAGCGGCCACATCGCCGTCACCGGCTCCGGCATCCACGCCTTTGATGCTCCAGCTCTCGCCGACGACATGGGCCACTTCTGCGACATTGCCGCGCAGCGCGGTAATCTGCATATGGTTGACCAGCTTATGGGTAACTTCGGTGCGGTAAGCAGTGGCTCCTGCACCTACGGGATCAAGCACGACCGGCACGTTTTGGCGGTTCGCAGCCTTGCCTGCCAGCAGCATGGACTCAATGGCGTAATCATTCAGTGTGCCGATATTCAGCACTACAGCGCCTGACATGGCGGCGATATCGGCCACTTCCTCATGCGCATCTGCCATAAAAGGCGAAGCTCCCAGCGCCAGCAGCCCGTTCGCGCTGAAGTTCGCGACTACAATATTTGTTATGTTGTGCACCAGCGGATTACTGTCCCGTACTTTGGATAAGAAAGACATGATGATTCCTCCTCAGAGTTTTATGGAGCGTTACTTCCTGTTATATTTCGCAATAAAACCGGCATCGGAAGCAACACTCAGTTTTTCCAGCACCTCACAAATTAATAAAAGCCTCCTGCGTCTTAACCCCGCCATTCAGCAGTCCGTTATCACTCAGCCAAGTCTGCACCTTTTCCCATGATGCAGGGTCCTGATAGCCAAACGGCTCATCGCCGGCGTCCATCAGCGGAAGCAGGATCTCCAGGCTTTTGGCCTCGATAACCTTATCGAGGGGTGCGGTCGCATCCTCATGCGCCATCAGAAGGTCCAGTGCCTCCTGCGGGTGCCCGGAAACGAACTGCTGTCCTTTGCGGGCAGCCTCGATGAACTTCTCAATGTATCCTTCAGAATTCTGCAGGCCTTGGTCGCTTGCAACCAGAACCAGCTCGTAGTAGTCCGGAACCCCGTAATCCGTGGGGTCCAGCGAAATGACCGGATGCCCTTCCTTTTCCAGAATCAGCTGCTCATGGTTAATAAATCCGCCAATAATTCCGTCTACCCGACCGGTCGAAATCGCCGGAATCAGGTCAAAGCCCACATCGGTCAGCTTCACCGCGCCAGGATCGCCGCCATCACTTTTGACCATCGTTTTGAGCATGGCTTCATACAGCGGGATCGAGGAGTAACCGGCATTTTTCCCTGCCAGGTCTTTCGGACTCTTGATTCCGCTGTCAGCAGGTACCATCAGATGATTGAGCGGATGCCGGACGATTGCGGCGACGGACTTGACCGGAATCTGCTCTCCACGGGCCATCAGCACCTGGGGCTGGTAGCTTAGGGCCAGATCGATTTTGCCTGCGGCGACAAGCTTCAGGGCATCATTGCTGTCTGCGGGCATCTGAATATCCACATCCAGGCCTTCGTCAGCAAAATAGCCATTCTGCTGTGCGGCATACAGGAAGGAATGAACGGCATTCGGATACCAGTCGAGCATAATCGTCAGTTTGTGAAGCTGATCACCTTTATCTGCTGAAGCAGAGTTGGCTGGTGCAGCATTGTTGCCGTCTCCACAGCCGCTTACAGCAGCCGAAAGACACAGAAGCAGCACCAGAGGAAGCAAGGAGAGTTTCCTTTTTCTAACGGGATGTTCAGTGGGGATGATATTCATTGATGAATGCCTCTTTTCTGTAAAATTAATTTTTCGAGCAGTACAATACTTAGGAACAGAACGATACCGAGTGCGGATAAAAGAAACACTGCGGCGAACATCTCTGCACTTTGCAGATTACCCGCCATCCGGCGGCTGAAATACCCGAGTCCCCGGCTGCCGCCCAGCCATTCCCCGATCGTCGCGCCAATGACGCAGTAGACAATGGAGAGCTTGAGTCCCGAAAACAAAGAGGGCAGCGCCGGGGGAATCCGGGTTTTCCGCAGAATCTGCCAGCGGTTTGCGCCAAGCGTGAGCAGCAGCTCTTGATACATCGCCCCGCTTTTGCGCAACCCGTCGTAAGTGCCGACCACGACCGGGAAAAAGGCGGTCAGAAAGACCACGGCAACCTTGCTCCACAGCGTATAGCCAAACCACATAATAAAAATGGGGGAGAGCGCGATCAGCGGAATCGTCTGGCTAATGACCATTAAAGGATATAGTGCCTTCTCCAGCGGAGTAAACAGGTGCATGCCGGTACCCAGCAGCACCCCGCAGCACACTGACAGCGCAAAGCCCAGCAATACCTCCTGCAGTGTAGCAGGCAAGTGCTCTCCGAAGAGCAGCTGCTTCTGCTCCAGCACCGCCGTCCATATGGCCGTGGGAGCCGGAAGAATGAAGGAAGGGACAAGCTTCAGCCGGGCGGCGCTTTCCCAGACGGCAAGAGTCAGCAGCACCAGGAGGGCAAAGGGCCCATAATCGCGCAGGACCGTTCTACAATAGGTGCGTCTCATACAGCCTCTGCTCCAAATCCTCCCGCAAGGCAACGAATTGCGGTTCATAGTTCATGCGGTAATGTCTGGGGCGCGGAAGATCTACCAGGAATTCCTGTACACCGCCGCCAGTCCCGCCGGACATTAGATAGATCCGGTCACTGAGCAGCAGGGCCTCCTCCAGATCATGAGTGATGAACAGCACGGTCTGCTCCAGACTGCCCCACAGCTCCAGCAGCCAGCGGTGAAGCCCGCGTTTGGTGATGGCATCCAGTGCTCCAAAAGGTTCGTCCAGAAGCATGAGCTCATTGCCGGCAGCCAGCGTACGCAGCATAGCGATACGCTGGCGCATTCCGCCGGACAGCTCATGCGGATAACGCTGCTCAGTACCTGCGAGACCAAAACGCTCCAGCATTCCACGGATATCCCTTATGGCTTCGGTTTTACTGCCTTTTCTCTTCAGTTCCCAGGGAAGCAGGCAGTTGTCCAGCACGGTTCTCCAGGGCAGCAGCAGATCCTGCTGCGGCATGTAGGCGACCCGGCCCAGGCGTGAGGAAGGATCGGCGGATATTCTTCCTTGAACCTTAAGCTCACCGCCAGTGTGCTGAAGCAATCCGGCGATGATTTTGAACAGTGTGCTTTTTCCGCAGCCGCTGGCACCGACCAGAGATATGAATTCGCCTTGGCGCACATCCATGGAGAGTCCGCTGAATACGGTTGTCTCTGGAGATGTGCTGAAAGAATAGGACAGGTTCGTTATTGTGATCATATTCGTATGCGCTAAGCCTCCTTTCATCTGCACCTATTTGCTCCCGCATCTTTGCGGCCAACGAGGGAGCAAATGCCTGGTTATGTACATATGCGATAACACAATAAAGACCCATCTGTCTCAGAGAGCGGAGACAAATGGGTCTGAAAGTTTCAGGCAGTAGCATATAGCGGAACCGCTGATCGTTTCTGTTCCACTTCCCTCCGCTGGTATGATCCAGATCAGGTTCCAAGGGTCCAAAGCTTCAGCTTCGTCTCAGTCGGCAGACTCCCCTAGTGAAATAGCAGGTCAATATGATATTCGCAATTGCTAATTAATATAGCATATTCAGGCGTGTTGTCAAAGGACCGGAGATCAGATCCGCCGGAGTCCGGTGACGAACAGCGCGAGGACCCCCTGTGAGATTTCCTCTTTTGTAGAGCCGTGCAGCTTCTGTTGGTAGAGGTAGAGATCAGGACTTAATACAGCAATCAGGGCAGTAGCGGCAAAATGCGGATCGATCGCAATCAGTTTGCCATCCTCGGCGGCCCGCCGCAGCCGCTCGGCCATTACCGCGTTCAGCCGCTGGAAAATCGGATGCTCGAACTGGGTAAGCTGTTTCTTGCCGGTGAACTCAGACTTGATCATCTGCAGCAGCTCAGCGTGCTGGTCAATGAAATCAACAACCTGCTCAATACTGCTCTGCAGCTCTTCTAATGCGTTGGAGGAACCGGTGGCCACTTGCAGCTCCTGCTCCAAACGGGTAAGAAAACGCTCGGAGCTGGCCGAGAGCAGGGCGGAGCAGATTTCGCCCTTATCCGTGAATCTGCGGTACAGCGAGCCCTGGCCGATCCCCGCCCGCTTCGCAATGCCATACATACTGACCGCTTCCAGGCCGTTCTCGGAGAACAGCGCCCGGGCTGCCTCAAGAATCCGCTGAACATAAGGGTCCTGGTAATCCCTGGGGGGGAATGGGTGTTCTTCAATTGGTTTGGAGGTTGGACTGCTGCCTGGTTCTCCTCGGTTCATGACAGACTCCTTTCAAGAAAAATCATTTGACACTGCGGACAATTGTCCGTACACTAAAAAATGCAATAACGGACAATTGTCCGTTATCTTCATTCATTATATAGATAAAGCTGCGCAGAGGTCAATGAACTCACATGGGCGCAGTTCAATTTAGGAGGAGATCGAAGATGGAACAAGCGCCTAAGCCGGATGCGGATTTTCGCCTGTCAAGCATTCTGGTTCCGCTGCTGGCCATCATTGCCGGTGTATTTATGGTGGTGCTGGACAGTACAGCGATGAATGTGGCTTTGTCCACACTGGTCAAGGATTTTCATACGGATCTGAATACACTGCAATGGATTGTGACCGGCTATATGCTGGCTCAGGCCTCAGTGATCCCGTTGTCCGGCTGGCTGTCAGACCGTTTCGGAGCCAAGACTGTTTTTCTGACTGCAGTGATTGTATTCACTATCGGCTCTATCCTCTGTGCCACCCCGAGCCGTGCGGAATGGCTGATTGCCTTCCGTGTCCTTCAGGGACTGGGGGGAGGCTGTGTGCTTCCAGTCGGGATGGCTTATGTCTATAGGCTGGCTCCCAAGAGCAAGGTTGGCGTAGTTATGGGAATCATGGGCATTCCGGTGCTATTCGCTCCGGCGATCGGCCCTGTGCTGTCCGGCTGGCTGGTGGAGTATCATTCCTGGCGCTGGATTTTTCTCATTAATATTCCCATCGGCATCCTCTGTCTTCTGATCGGTTCCCGGAAGCTGCCGAATTCGGAGCGCAGCCAGGTGCCGGGAATGGATAAGCTCGGGATGATTCTCGGGCCGCTGGCTTTTGCCTCGCTGTCATACGGGGTCAGCCAAGGCGCGGACAGCTGGAGCTCGGACAAAACGCTGATCGGTTTATCCGCAGGTGTGCTGGCCTTGATCGCTTTTGTCATTGCGGAGTTTCGCACGGAAACTCCGCTGCTGGAGCTGCGGATTCTGCGCTCGATCGATTTCAGCACAGGCCTCCTTGTGCAATGGATCGCCCAGTTCGGGTTGTACGGCGCGCTGTTTCTGCTCCCGCAGTTCCTGCAGCAGGCCCGCGGCTTCGGGGCTTTCGATACCGGTCTGACGATGCTGCCTCAAGCGATTGCTTCCGGACTTATGATGCCCGTTGCCGGGATTCTGTTCGACAGGATCGGGGTGCGCTGGCTGGTTGTCTGCGGCCTTAGCCTTGTCTCTGGCGCCCTGTACCGGTATTCCCATGTAGATATTACCACACAGAGCAGAGACCTGATTCTGCCGCTGATCATGTGCGGTGCAGGCATGGGGATGATGGTGATGCCGATGAATACGCATCTTTTGAACAAGGCCCCAAGCCATCTGGTTAACCGGGTAACTTCTTTGACCAACTCGATGCAGCAGGTGATCAACTCCCTTGCGGTATCGGCACTGGTAACTATCCTGACTTCAAGAGCGGCAGCGCGCGGGGCAGAAATGCAAAAGGCTGCGGCTGCTGCCGGGAAAAATGTGGCGGATGCTTCGCCGGAAGCGTTGAAGCTGGCCGCACAAACCGTACTTGCCAAGGGGTTTGATGACACCTTCCACATCATGATTTTCGTTGCACTGGGCGGTGCTGTGCTGGGTCTGCTGCTGCGAAGAGGGCGCAGAGGCGCCGAAGACGGTTCCAAGTCAAAGGTGCAGCCTGAAATCATGCACGGTTAGTTTCCGCTCATAAGAATCCCCGTTCACCGGAAAGGTGCTGCGGGGATTCTTTTATTTTCCCTCTGGTGGATATAGTGGATTTTTGGGTAAACTAACTTATCCGGCCAGTATATTTGCAGGGCGGAGACACATTTAAACGTTTACAATATAATTCCGATGTTTATTATCGGAAAAGTTCTTGACTCCGTTGACGTGACGATGTTACTATTCAACTTGCCGGCAAACAGCCGGTATATACAGAGATGATGAGAGGGGTTAATTGTTATGAAAAAACTTAGTCTGACTATCCTGATGCTGCTTACTGTGGTGCTGGTAGCGGCATGCGGCAATAATACCAATAATGCGGCAGGGAATAATACAGCAGCCGAATCTTCGGCGGCTCCTACTGAAGGGACTGGAGCACCTGCGGAACAGAACAGCCTGGAGGCAATCAAAGCCAGCGGCAAGCTGCGTATCGGAACTGAAGGCACATATGCGCCGTTTACCTTCCATGATGCTTCCGGCAAGCTGACCGGATTTGATGTGGAAATCGCTGAAGAGGTTGCCAAGCGGCTGGGAGTGCAAGCTGAATTTTTCGAGACTCAATGGGACGGCATATTTGCCGGGATGGATGCCAAACGTTTTGATGTTATTTTCAATGAAGTTTCGATTACAGATGAACGCAAGGTGAAATATGATTTCTCCGATCCGTACATTGTTTCGAAGGCGGTATTGATTGTCGGCGAGAAGAATGAAGACATTAAGACCTTTGCCGATCTGAAGGGCAAAAAAGCCGGCCAGTCTCTAACCAGCAACTTGTCCGATATCGCCCGTGAAAACGGTGCGGAAATTGTGGTAACCGACGGCTTCAACCAAGCGATCGACCTGTTGACCTCCGGCCGGATTGACGCAACCGTAAATGACGGATTGTCCTATCTGGATCTGAAGAAGCAGAAACCGGATGTGAAAATTAAGGTGGTTGACGAAATCGCCGAGGGTTCCCAGAGCGCCGCTGTTTTCCTCAAAGGCAACGATGAGCTGGTGGCAGCAGTGAGCGAAGCATTGGCGGCCATGAAGAGCGACGGCACGTACCTGAAGATTTCCGAGAAATATTTCGGTGCTGACGTTTCCAAATAATAACGGATGGACCAGGCGGCCCCCGCCGCCCGGGGTCCGAAAAGGATGTCTGAACAATGGATGACCGTAAAATTCAAATTTTCCTTGATTCCTTGCTGCCCCTGCTCAAAGCCGGGGTGGCTTTTACCATTCCGCTCGCTGTAGTCTCCTTTATCCTGGGACTGCTGCTGGCTATTTTTACTGCACTTATCCGGCTGTCGCCATGGACTTTGCCGAAGCTGATCGCCCGCTTCTACGTCTGGATTATTCGCGGAACGCCTTTGCTTGTACAGCTGTTTATTATTTTCTACGGGCTGCCGGCGGTGGGCATTATCCTCGATCCGTTTATAGCTGCGACGATTGGGTTCACGCTCAGTGTGGGTGCGTATTCCTCCGAGATCGTGCGGGCTGCGATTCTGTCCATACATAAAGGCCAGTGGGAAGCTGCTTTCTCCGTAGGGATGACCCGGGGACAGGCGCTGCGGAGAGTCATTCTTCCGCAGGCAGCACGTGTCTCGGTGCCGCCTTTGTCCAACTCTTTTATCAGCCTGGTGAAAGACACTTCGCTTGCAGCGACTATTACTTATGTGGAAATTTTCAAAACAGCACAACAGATTACAGCGACCTCTTATGAACCGCTGCTGCTCTACAGTGAAGCCGCCTTGTTCTACCTGCTGTTCTGTTCCGTACTGTCTGTTCTGCAAAATTACCTGGAGAAGCGGCTCGACCGTTACTCGGCGAGATAAGGAGGAGTACCCATGATTGAAATCCGTGAATTGCATAAATCCTTTGGTCCCCTCCAGGTGCTGAAGGGTGTGGATCTGACCGTGGAACACGGCAAGGTACTGGTCATTATCGGTCCTTCCGGCTCCGGCAAAACGACCCTGCTGCGCTGCTTCAATCTGCTGGAACAGCCTGACAGGGGGAGTCTGACGCTGGGCGAGATGAAGCTGGAGTTCACAGCGGGAGGCAAAATCCCCCAGCGTTCGGTGCTGGCACTGCGCCAACGGACGGGGATGGTATTCCAGTCGTACAACCTCTTCCCGCATATGACCGCACTGGGGAATGTGATGGAGGGCCAGGTTACTGTCCAGAAACGCCCGAAGGAGGAGGCGCGCAAGCGGGCCGCCGGGCTGCTGGCCAAGGTTGGCCTCGCGGACAAGGCAGATGCCTATCCGCATCAATTGTCCGGCGGCCAGCAGCAGCGCGTTGCCATAGCGCGGGCGATGGCCGTGGAGCCGGAGGTGCTGCTGTTCGACGAACCCACCTCGGCGCTTGATCCTGAGCTGGTAGGCGAGGTGCTGAAGGTGATCAAGCAGCTTGCAGCCGAAGGCATGACGATGGTCATCGTCACCCATGAGATGAAATTCGCTGCGGATGTAGCGGATCAGATCATTTTGATGGATGGCGGTGTGATCCTGGAGCAGGGTACACCGGAGCAGGTGCTGGAGCACACCACGAATCCGCGCGCGCTGCAGTTCCTGAACCGGCTCAGCGGTGAGGAGATTTAATCTGGCCATAGTTGAGTGAATAGAGCAGCGCTTTTGTATAATAACAAGAAAAAGGCAGTCCGGAGGGGAATCCGGGTCTGCCTTTTTGTGAATCCTTTAGCTCTGTGGCGCAATATCCGTTTTGGATTTCAGGTATTCCAGTGCGTTGTAGAGCATAACGGCTGCTTCGGCGCGGGTGATTTCTTGTTTCGGATTGAACTTGCCGTTAGCATCCAGGGTGTTGATGTTGTATTTCAGCGAGCGCTGAATGCTGCCCTGGAACGAAGGTTCCAAAGCGTCGGCATCGGCGATATCGGCAGGGACAATATTGATCATCGGCAGATTGCCAACCTTCTCGATGCCTTGGATCAGCAGGTTGGTGAATAATTCCTTGGTGATAGGTTTCGAGGGATCAATATCCGCTGCGATTTCGATACCGTTGTAATGGGCGTTGACGAAAGCTTCGGCGTACCAGGCGTTGTCTTTTACCTTGGTAAAGGTGCCGCTGGCAAGCGGAGCCTTGTTGAAGTCGATAGCCGCAAGGCTCAATTGAAGGCCACCGGAGATAAACTGAACTCCCTGAGCGGTTGTTACTTTGGAGCCGGGAAGGAACTGGGTGTCGGAAATGCCTTTGATCAGTCCTTGCTCCTTCAGGGAACTAATTTTGTCTTTGCCGGTTACGTTGTTGATATCCTTGAAGCTGCTGTCCGCGGCAAAGATGGGTCCGGCGAGTGAGAAAGTAAGAAGCGATACGCTGGTAACCGCTGCAAAAACGCTTTTTTTGAAGTTCATTGTAGTTCCACCTTTGTCTGTAGGATTCAGGCCGTCCTGGCCTTGTTCAACACCTCAGACGCCTCAGAATATGGAAAGGTTGCAGGCAATTTAATTTGAAATCAAAAATAGAGTCTATTCCTATAAAGTATGGAAGGAAGGCAGCGCAGGAACCTGTGCGGATGCTTAGTCTACGGGAATATAGATTGTGAGGCGCATATGATCGGGAAACGACGAGTTCATTACATCCGTGATTTCAAAGTCAGGACCTTCACGGCGTTCATAGCCGGAGTTCGGCAGCCATGTTCCATAAATATAGTCACGGGTCGCTTGGGTGAGCGATGCATGCCCATAAGCTTTGAACATTGCATAATTACCCGCCGGGATAACAAAATAAACATAATTCATATCCGGCAATTCTGCATTTTCCGCCACTGCCTCACCGACGATAAAGGAGAAGTCGCCATTCTCCTGATAATCACAGGAAATACCGTAGGACATTCCCGGTGACACCTTCTCCGGTATGGGCATAAAGCGCCCGTTGCTTCCGAAATCGTCATAGAAGCCGGGAATATCGGAATAGTGGCCGTCTCCATTGAGACTGGTTTTGTACCTACAGCCGATAATAGGGGTACGTTCAAGCTGGATCATGGTTGGTTTGTCCATTTGCTTTACATCTCCTTTAATATTTTTTTGCAGCTCCAGGAAGTTGATTTTCTGCTGGGATTCGATGGTCATATCCAGGGCTTTGCGGTACTTGCCGGGGGTCACGCCAGTATAGCTCTGAAAGGCTCTTGTGAAGGCTTCCTGGGACTGGTATTGACAGGCCAGGGATATTTGCAGCACACTTTCACTGCTGGTGCGGAGGAGCTTCGCTGCCTCGGTGAGTCTGCGTTTGCGGATGTACTCATTTACGGTAAACCCCGAAACCGCCAGGAACATCCGCTGGAAATGGAATGCCGAAAAGCAGGCTTGGCCGGCAATCTCCGCAATCCGCAGCTCCTCTTGCAAATGATCTTCAATGTAGTCCAGCGACTGCTGGATTCTGTGGTAGTAGCTCATCCTTTTCATTCCTTTACAAGTGGGGTACAGAGTTCATTATGCAGCAATTGAAATGTTTTTTTTTGATGGTTTGTGCTGAATTTCGATACGGAATGTTATAATGATGTCAGGCACTTTTCTTTGGTGGGTATTTTTGTTATGCTTATTTCGTAACGATTACTAATTATAATCTCAGATTGCGCTTCCGGAAAGGTGGGAGACTTAAGGTGAATCCGATTGCTAATATCAGTCAGCAATTCGCTGCGCATCATTATAAATTAACGCCACAGCGTGAGGCCATCGTCAAAGTCCTGCTTGATAATGAGAAAGATCATTTAAGTGTGGAAGAGGTATATATGCTGGTGAAGAACAGCTATCCGCATCTTGGACTTGCGACGGTGTACCGTACCCTGGAGCTCCTGTGTGAGCTTCATATCGTCGAGAAGATGAATTTTGGGGATGGCGTGGCCCGCTATGATTTGCGTGGGGATGATCATGCCCATATGCACCATCACTTGATATGCAATGTATGCGGCAGGCTGGAGGAAATCAAGGACGATTGGCTGCATGAGCTGGAGCTGCGGCTGGAGCGGGAGTACGGCTTCAACGTCACCGATCACAGGCTCGATTTCAAAGGCACCTATAATTCATGCAAGCGAAACGGCTGTAAAGGGGAAAAAGCATGCCAGGCTGTCTCGTAAGCAAGATACAGGCATGATGTTTTGGACTTGTACTTGTACACACAATAAAACGGCATTTCATGAGCCCGCACACTGCGCTCTGAAATGCCGTTTCTGTTGTACTAGGGTCTGGAGGGCACAAAAGATTTGATCCATGTTCCGAAGCTGCCCGGATTGCGGGATTGCACCAGCACTACGCCCTCGCCGCGGAACCGGCAGACCAGGGCTTCTCCGCTCGTCAGGCTGTTCAGCCAGCCGGAAGCGGCTTTTTCCACCTTGTAATCCATATAATCCGGCCAAGCCACCAGATGTCCGTTGTCGATAATCATTTCCTCGCCCGGTTCCAGGTTGATCGCATGAATAGCCCCGAACGAGGAGAGGAACACGGTGCCGCTGCCGCTGATCTCAATAATGAAAAATCCTTCTCCGGAGAACAGCCCGCGCGTCAGATTCTGCATCTTCGTGTTGACTTGAATGCCTTGGGTTCCGGCGAGAAAGCCGTCCTTCTGCACATACAGCTTGTACGATCCGTCCAGCTCGATGGCCTGAATGTCACCGATGGCGCCTGGAGAGAGCAGCACTTCACTTTGCCCCCTCGTTGCGGTCAGCTCCTGGAAGAAAAATTTCTCCCCGCTGAGCATTCTGCCCAGGCCCCGCATCAGGCCGCCGTCCACGGTGCCTCTCAGCTCCACACCCGGCGACATGGCGACCATAGCCCCCATCTCTGCTTTGACACTTTCACCCGGATTCAAATGCACCTTGAGCATGGCAAAAGCACCTTCGTATAATACGTCGTATTTCATTGACTTCCCTCCGCATCCTTGAGTTACAGGCTTTCCCAGTATTCCACTGTTTTGCCCGCCAGCCGGGCGTATTCGATCTCCTTGCGTGTGCTTTCACCAATATAACCTTGCACATTAATGACCATGATGCCGTCAGACATTTGGATTTTGCTGTAATGAAGCTGTTCGAAGAGACGGGCTTGCTCCTCTGTGAGGGCAATGCCTTCACTCTGCTCAAAAAATCCCACGCTAAGCACGATCACACCCTGCATGGTCAGAGCGGCGTTGGCAGCTTCGAACTGAGGCTTGAACCTGGTGGAGCCGCATAAGGTAATGATTCTCGGACGATCACAATGTTCCATGGAACCTTCCTTTTTAAGGGGATGCTTGTACCCATCAAGGATACTGTACCCGAAGCTGCTTGTGCAAGCGGACTCCGTTAGGCGAGATGATTATAGTCAACTTTACCGGGAAATCCACATCAGAATATGTTAAAATTAAAGTATCAGCATGATCTGAAAAGCTAGCGCTGATACCTTATAACAAAAGAGGAGTGTAGCCCCAATGGCACGCACAAAAACACAAAAAGCCTTACTCAAGGCAGAACGCTCCGGCACCTGGTGCGCGGAACGCAACCGCAGACAAAATGATCATTACGGAGCCATTTCCCAGCATGTCCGGGTCACCCCGAGCAAGCAGCAGAAACTGAATAAGGTCAAACACAAGGAGCGGATCTTCACGGATGGCGCTCCTTTTGCATGTCTGGAGAAGATCAAAGCCAAGTTCACCCTCTGTAAGCTTCTGAAGCGGAAGGACGAAATCAAAGGTATAAGTACCCTTGATTGGGTAGTCCAGGCCCAGAAGGGCAGAATCAAAGGTATAAATACCCTTGATTGGGCAGTCAAGGCGCAGAAGGACCGAATCAAAGGTAAAAATACCCTTGATTGGGCAGTCCAGGCCCAGAAGGGCAGAATCAAAGGTAAAAATACCCTTGATTGGGCAGTCCAGACGCAGAAGGACTGAATCAAAGGTAAAAATACCCTTGATTAAGCAGTCCGGACGCAAAAAGGACCCAATCAAAGGTAAAAATACCCTTGATTAAGCAGTCCGGACGCAAAAGGACGAAATCAAAGGTATAAGTACCTTTGATTGGGAAGTCCAGGGCAGAGGTACCTTACGGCAGCGAGGCCGTTTCTGCTTGCCGGCTGTGCGCGCGGTACTGCTTGGGGGACATCCCGAACCGGCTCCGGAACAAGCGGTGGAAGTACGTATAATTGGCGAAACCGCAGGTCTCGGAGACATGCTCCAACGGCATAGGGCTAAAGGTGATCCGTTCCCGCGCCATATCCAGTCTGACGTCGTTTACATATTTGACAATGGTGGTGCCAAAAGCCTCCTTGAACAGGTGTACCGCCCGGGAGACAGAGATATCCACATGCCCGGCCACATCCTCAAGACGGAACGGATATGCGGCATGCTCCTCTACATATTGCTTCATGCGGTAAGCCAGATAGCCTTTGGGAGAAACGGCAGGCTGTTCAGACATCAGACGGTCAATTTCCAGGCACAAGATTTGCAGATAACAAGCTGAAATCTCCGGCGAGGGGTTGGACAGGCGGCGCTGCTCCAGCACAATCTGGCGAAAGAGGCCAAGAAAATAGTCACTGAGCGGCATAGGAAGCACCAGCGGCCGCTGCTTGCGGGTCCACCATTCCTCAATCCAGGGCCCCCCGCAAAAGATGTGATAATCACCGCTTTCAATCCGCGGCTTGCCCACAGGATAGCTCTCTTTATCGATGCTTAGATAATAGGGGTCACTTGGAGCGAAGAGCATCAGATCTCCGCTCTCTACCGTGGTCAGGACGCCGTTGACCATTGTCCGGCTGCGTCCTTCGGTCTGCAGGCGCAGAAGATAATAATAGACGCTGTCACCGCCCGTCATGTGGAATGGCTTGCGGTGGACTGAGAATCCGGCGGATAGTACATGGCAGGGTGCAGTTTGTGTCATAGGTCCTCCCGGTGCTGTAATGTGAATTTAAAATGATAAGCAGATTGTTCATGTTTTAATCATATTCTTCATTTTATTATATACGCTTTCATATTACTATGTACCTGAGCAAAAAACATACAAAATATGTGGAGGGGGCTTTATAGCGGCTCTGAAAGCTACATAGGCAATCTCAATGGAACTTAAGGGACACGGGAGACAGATATTGGACATCCAGGTCTTTGCAGCCCTTTTGTTCATGTGAGGCACAGCATGTGGTCCTACAGGGGCGATAAGAAGCGGAATCCAAGTGTAATTGAATCCAGACCTAATAGGAGTGAGACGAACATGCTGAAGATCGGCTTGCAGCTGTATACGCTGAGAGAAGAACTGGAACAGGATTTCGAAGGGACGATCCGGAAGGTGGCGGAGCTTGGATATGCCGGAGTGGAATTTTTCCACTTTTTTGGCCGGACGGCAGAAGAAGTGAACGCGCTGCTGCAGGAAACGGGACTTGTCCCGCTCGGAGCACATCGTCCATATGATGCCATGCTAAATGATACGGAGCAGGAAATCAGCTTCAATCTGTCCATTGGAAACCGCAACCTGATCGTGCCTTATTTGACTGAAGAGCAGCGTAATTGGGAAGAGGTGGCCGCTAATCTGCGGAAGATCGGGGAGAAATGCAGCGCTCGTGGAGCCGTTCTTTCTTATCATAATCATGATTTTGAATTCAATGAGCAATTTGCCGGAAGAACCGCTTTTGACGGCATCTTCGAGGAAGTGCCTGCGGATCTGCTCCAAGTGGAGATGGATACTTGCTGGGTGTATTACGCAGGCTATGATCCGGCAGAATATATTCACAAATATGCCGGTCGCCTGCCGATCATCCATCTGAAGGATATGAAGAAACGTGAAGACGGCTCGGCAGAGACCGTTGTCCTGGGCGAAGGGGAAGTGAAGCTCGAAGCTATTCTGGAGGCTGCGGATGCGGCTGGTGCAGAATGGGCCGTAGTGGAGCAGGATTATTGCAACCGCTCACCGCTTGAAAGTGTAGCAGACAGTATGAAATGGATTACAGCATATGCCAATCAAGGAGGAAAAGTTCATGTCTAACAAACTCAAAATTGCTATTATCGGTTGCGGTGGTATCGCAAACGGCAAACATATGCCAAGTCTGTCCCGTCAGAAAAATGCCGAAATGGTGGCTTTTTGCGACATTATAGAGGAACGCGCACAAGAGGCGGCGAAAACATATGGTACGGAGGATGCAGCCGTTTATACAGATTTCCGTGAGCTGCTGGCCGCTGGCGGATTTGATATCGTTCATGTATGCACACCCAATGACAGCCATTCCGTAATTTCTGTGGCTGCGCTGGAGGCTGGCAATCATGTTATGTGCGAGAAGCCAATGGCCAAAACAACGGCACAGGCCCAGGAAATGCTCGATGCTGCACGCCGTACCGGCAAAAAGCTCTCAATCGCATACCAGAACCGCTACCGTTCCGACAGTGAATATCTGAAAGGACTCTGCGAGAGTGGAGAACTCGGTGATATTTATTACGGTAAGGCGATTGCGCTGCGCCGCCGTGCGGTTCCGACGTGGGGAGTATTCCTGGATGAAGAAAAGCAAGGCGGAGGCCCGCTGATCGATATCGGGACACATGCGCTTGATCTTACACTGTGGCTGATGGATAACTACAAACCGCATATGGTAGTCGGTTCTACCTTCCACAAGCTGGGACAGAAGAAAAACGCGGCGAATGCCTTCGGTCCGTGGGACCCGGAGCAATTCAAGGTGGAAGATTCAGCATTTGGTTTCATTACTATGGAAAATGGGGCAACGATCTCCCTTGAATCCAGTTGGGCGCTGAATGTATCCGAGTTCCGTGAAGCCCAAACTTTACTTGCGGGCACCGAAGGCGGTGCGGATATGAAGGACGGACTCCGTTTGAACGGAGAACGTGCCGGACGTCTGTACGAAACCAAAGTGGATCTGTCCTCCGGCGGTGTTGCCTTCTACAGCGGAGGTACGGAGAGTGAATCGGACCGTGAAGCCCGGCTCTGGCTGGAAGCTGTAAGCGAAGACAAGGAGCCGGTGGTTAAGCCGGAGCAGGCTTTTGTAGTTACGCAGATTCTTGAAGCAATCTATGAATCCGCACGCACAGGCCGTGCGGTGTACTTCGACGGAAGCTCTGACAAATAATTGGATGAAGCAACATCTATAACAGGAGTGGAGACCATGAGTTCACAGAAGCATTCAATCGTCATTGTAGGCTATGGCGGAATGGGAAGCTATCACACACAATTGATTGAAGAGAACGGTCGCCTGGAGGTGGCCGGAACGTTCGACCTGCTGGAGGATCGCCGCAGTGCCTCGGAGGCAGCGGGTTATACCGCTTATGCCAGCTATGAGGATGTCCTGGCAGATCCGAAGGTCGAAACCATACTGATTGCAACACCTAACGACGTGCACAAGGAAATCGCCATTTCTGCATTCAGAGCAGGCAAGCATGTCATCTGCGAGAAGCCGGTTGCTCTGTCCTCGGAAGAGTTCAATGAAATGACCCAGGCTGCCGAATCGGCCGGACGTGTGCTTATGGTCCATCAGAACCGGCGGTGGGATGAGGACTTCCGCGTCATCAAAGAAATGTATGACCACGGGACGATTGGTGCATTGTTCCAGCTTGAATCGCGTGTGCATGGAGCCAACGGCATTCCTGGCGACTGGCGGCATGTGAAGGCCCAGGGCGGCGGCATGCTGCTGGACTGGGGCGTTCATCTCCTGGACCAGCTGCTGTTCATGATTGACAGCAAGGTGGCCAGCGTAAGCAGCAGCCTGAGCTTCATACTGGGCAATGAAGTGGACGACGGCTTCGAGGCCGTCCTGCAATTTGAGAATGGCGTGAAAGCCATCGTTGAAGTTGGCACGACGAACTTTATTACACTGCCAAGATGGTACGTCAAGGGGACAGAAGGCACAGGAATTATTGAAGACTGGTCTTTGACGGGACGAATTGTTACCCGCAACCAGGAAAGCGAAAAACGGGAGCCTACTCCGATCCGCGCCGGTGTGGGCCTTACGAAAACAATGGCGCCTCCGTCGGAGGGAGCGACAATTACTGAAGCATTGCCGCCGGCCGCAGAGCTGTTCTCCAGCTTCTATACCAATTTTGCCGATGTCATTGATGGTAAGGCTGAGCCCATTGTCAAGAATGCCGAGGTGCTGCGCGTGCTGAAGCTGATCGAAGCGATCTTTGCGGCAGCGGAAACCAATCAGACGATCAAGGACTTCGATTTGTATTGAAATGAACTAATTATCATGAACGAGAGGCGGCAGATCAATGAAACTTGGCGTATTTATGGTGCTTTTCGGCGGTCGGAAGCTGGAGGACGCGCTGGATTATGTAGCTTCCAAAGGACTAAAGGCAGTGGAGATCGGCACCGGCGGGAATCCGGGCAACAGCCACTGCGATCCCAAGCTGCTGCTGGAGAATGAGACGGCACTGAAGGAGTTCAAGCATGCGGTGGAATCACGCGGTCTGATGATCAGTGCCCTGAGCTGCCACGGTAATCCGCTGCATCCGCAGAAAGAGCTTGCCCGCAAGGACCATGAGGATTTCGTGAACTCGGTAAAATTAGCGCAGAAGCTGGGTGTTCCTGTTGTTAACACATTCTCCGGGTGCCCGGGTGATCATGAAGATGCCAAATACCCGAACTGGCCGGTGGCGCCTTGGCCCAATGATTATCAGGAAATTCTGGCCTGGCAATGGGAGAACAAGGTGATTCCGTATTGGACGGAGTGGGGTGCGTTTGCAGCACAGCATGACGTGAAGATTGGCCTTGAGCTGCATGGCGGTTTCTCTGTGCATACGCCAGCCACGCTGCTCCGGCTGAGAGAGGCTGCCGGCGAGGTGATTGGTGCGAACCTTGACCCGAGCCATATGTGGTGGCAAGGCATTGATCCGGTGCAGGCGATTCATATCCTTGGACGCCAAGGCGCGATTCATCACTTCCACGCCAAGGATACTGTGATCGATCCGGTAAATGTGAATATGTACGGATTGACCGACATGCAGTCCTACACCAATATGCTGGATCGTGCCTGGCAGTTCCGTTCGGTGGGCTATGGGCATGAGGTGAAGGTATGGGCGGATATCATCAGCGCACTCCGGCTCGTCGGCTACGACTACGTGGTCAGCATTGAGCATGAGGACGGGCTGATGTCTATCGAGGAGGGGTTCTCCAAAGCTGTGGATAATCTCCGCCAGGTGCTGATTGAGGAACCGCTTGCTGATATGTGGTGGGTCTAGATCAAATGGAGAGCTTCACTAAGGTCAAATTGGATGATCAGCAGCTAAGAGCCTTAGCGGCAAGCACATTTGGGGCAGATACAGACATAATCAGCAGCAGGGAGCTGACAGGCGGATTTTTTAATACTGCCTATGATCTTGAATTATCGGACGGAAGATCCGTAATCCTGAAGGTTGCGCCTGCAGGAGAGACAGAGACTCTTAGCTATGAAAAAGACATCATGCGTGCCGAAGTGGAGGCTCTACGCCTGGTCCAGGCTGCGGGCAGCGTTCCGGCTCCGGTTGTCTACGGCTTTGATGAGAGCCTCAAGCTGATTCCGAGCCCGTTTTTTTTCATGGAAAAGGTTGAAGGCGATCCCTACAATGAAGTGAAGGATAGTCTCCCGGACGAAGTAAGAGTCTCTATTGAACGAGAACTGGGACATTACCAGCGCCTGATCAACGAGATTATGGGAGACCGCTTTGGCCTTTTTGGAGAGTCGGCGGATACAGCGGCAAGAACATGGCGCGAGACCTTCACCGCGATGATTCATAATGTGCTTGACGATGGCCAAAGACTGGGAGCCGTGCTTCCGGCTTCCTATGACGAAATCAAGGAAAGTCTTCATAAATATTTACCGGCACTCGAAGAGGTGACCGAACCGCGTCTAATCCACTGGGATTTGTGGAATGGGAATATTTTTGTCAAAGACGGTGTGATCGTCTCGATTATTGACTGGGAGCGTGCGTTGTGGGGGGATGTGCTGATGGAGTATTACTTCCGGCACTTTGAGAATTCTCCGGCGTTTTTCGAGGGTTACGGGACCACGTTTGACAGCCCGAACGAGCGGCTTCGCATCAGGTTGTATGACCTCTATCTGGATCTGATTCTGGTTATTGAGTGCTGCTCCCGGCAGTACAAGGATGAGAATCATGTACGCTGGGTTTTTGAGAATTTGCAGGAAACCTTGAAGGATTTTGTGGGCAACGATAAAATAAAAACATAACCATAAAAGCCGAAGGCCGGTTCTCCGTGGAGACGCCGGTCTTCTTGCCTGTACATTGCAAAGGTGCAAGGAGACGTGACGCAACTGTGATCCACTGGTTGAATCTGCATATCGATCAAGTAAGCTTATTGTGGCTGCTGCCGATTTTGTTTTTATTTCACGATTTTGAAGAAATCCTCACAGTAGAGTCTTGGGGAATCAAGTATGGCTCAAGAGTGGAGGATGCCCTTCCACCGGGAATGCGGCGCAGCTACCGATCCATGCTGCATATGACGACCAGAAATTTTGCGATGGATGTGCTGTTTGTGTATATTCTGGTAGTGGCCGTAACCTGTCTTGCGGTATTTGCTTCGTTTTACTGGCTGTATCTGGCTGTGCTTGCGGTCTTCCTGTTGCATGTATTTACACATTTGGGACAAAGTATTTATCTGAAAATATATACACCAGGCGTGATCACAGCTGTGCTGATCGCATTCCCTTACTCATTGTATGCCTTTTACCGTCTGCTGAAAGACGATATTGTCAGCTGGACGGATGTCGGCTGGTCCCTGCTGCTGATGGTGCTGCTGGCTCCACTGGCCGTATGGACATTGATGAGGAGCAGAAGACAGTATAAGCCGGTGTGAACCCTATTTGCTGCGGCACCGCCGGTTTTCAGAAAATTCTTGACGCAGGGATACAAAGATAGATAAAATAATACTTATTGCGTGTTTTTTTTATGTACCTGAGAATCATTATCGTAATTTGAGAAGAAACAGAGAGGGTGACAGGATGGAGCGCCTTTTAGAGGTAAAAGACCTGGCTATATCATTCAGAACACGCGGAGGCGAAGTTCAAGCGATCCGTGGTGTGAGCTTTCATGTGAATAAAGGGGAAACATTGGCGATCGTGGGCGAATCCGGTTCCGGTAAGAGCGTAACTTCGCAGGCGGTTATGAAGCTGGTTCCCCAGCCAATGGGTGAATACAAACGCGGACAGATTCTGTTCGACGGGCAGGATCTGATCGGTAAAAATGAGAAGCAAATGCAGAAGATCCGCGGGAAAGAGATCGGGATGATTTTCCAGGATCCGATGACCTCGCTGAATCCGATGATGAAGGTCGGCAAACAAATTACCGAAGTTCTGTTCAAGCATGAGAAAATCTCCAAGGATGCTGCATACAAACGCGCTATCGAGCTGCTCAATCTGGTAGGGATTCCTTCACCGGAACGGCGTTTTCAGCAGTATCCGCATGAGTTCAGCGGAGGGATGCGCCAACGTGTCGTTATCGCTATGGCACTTGCAGCCAATCCTAAGCTTCTGATCGCTGATGAGCCGACGACTGCGCTCGACGTGACGATTCAGGCGCAAATCCTGGATCTGATGAAGGATCTTCAGAAGAAAATCGACACTGCGATTATTTTCATTACCCATGACCTCGGGGTCGTAGCCAGAATGGCGGACCGTGTAGCTGTAATGTATGCCGGCCAAATTGTTGAAATGGGAACAGCTGAAGAAATTTTCTATGATCCAAGACATCCGTATACCTGGGGTTTGCTGGCTTCCATGCCAAGTCTGGAGAGCAAAGGTTCACTGCTAACTGCTATTCCAGGAACACCTCCCGATCTGATCAAGCCGCCTAAGGGCGATGCTTTTGCACTCCGCAGCACTTATGCGATGGAAATTGACATGGAGAAAGAGCCTCCGATGTACAAGGTGTCGGATTCGCATTTGGTGAAATCCTGGCTGATGCATCCGATGGCACCTGCAGTGGAGCCGCCTGAAGTGGTCAAAAAGAGACACCGCGTGTTGAGCAATGCTTATCCACAGCCGGTACTGGTGGACAGCGCCAGCGATTATTAAAACGCTCCAGTTGGAGCCATATAGATCCATTTGCGTCAAGCCGTTTAGCCGGCTTGGCGCTTTTTTTTTGCGCGATTAGGCGCTATTATAGTTTATGTTAATATAAAACAAAACTAATATATATAAATAAAAGTATTGACTATTTTACGGTTTGCCAGCAGAATGTAAGGGTATACATAGGAGGTTGAAATATGAAAAAGAGAACTTTTACTACATTGTTATCTTTATCCCTGATCACTTCATGCAGCAGCAATAACCCGGAATTCAGTAATGTTTCGGTACATGATCCATCTGTAATCAAGGTTGACGATACGTATTATGTGTTCGGCTCCCATCTGGCTTCCGCCAAATCCAAAGACCTGATATCCTGGACCCAGCTGTCTTCAGGTGTGGCCGACGACAATGTGCTTATCCCCAACGTAACCGAGGAATTAAGGGATACCCTTAGCTGGGCCCAGTCTGATACCCTGTGGGCTCCTGATGTCATTCAGCTCCCGGACGGAAATTTCTATATGTATTATAACGCCTGCAGGGGAGATTCCCCGTTGTCGGCGATGGGCATTGCTGTTTCCAATAAGATTGAAGGGCCATATAAGGACAAGGGGATTATTCTCAAATCCGGCATGGCTGGCATCGGCAATGACGGAAAGATTTATGATTCCACCAAGAAGCCGAATGTGGTGGACCCTGATGTGTTTTTTGACAAAAACGGCAAGCTGTGGATGGTGTACGGCTCCTATTCCGGAGGGATCTTTATACTGGAACTGGATTCCAACACAGGTTTCCCGCTGCCGGATCAAGGTTATGGCAAGAAGCTGCTTGGCGGCAATCATGCCCGGATTGAAGGCCCTTATATGCTGTACAGTCCTGAAACCGATTACTACTACCTGTTCCTCTCATATGGCGGACTGGATGCGAACGGCGGATATAATATCCGTGTTGCCCGCTCCAAGAATCCCGATGGACCGTTCGAAGATTCAGAAGGCCAAACGATGATCGATGCCCAAGGCACACCCGGCAAACTATTCGATGATCCGGCATACTCTCCATACGGAGTGAAGCTGATGGGCAGCTTCCAATTCGCGAATACCGGGGAAGAAACGGGGGCAAGCGGTACGGGGTATGTCTCGCCAGGCCACAATTCAGCCTATTATGATGCCAACAGCGGGCAGTATTATCTCCTGTTCCATACCCGTTTTCCAGGCCGGGGAGAGGAGCATGAGGTGCGTGTGCATCAGATGTTCATGAACAAGCAAGGCTGGCCGGTTGTCGCTCCGCACCGCTACAGTGGAGAGAAGATCGGGAAATACACTGCCAAAGAGATCAGCGGCGGGTATGCATTCATCAATGACGGCAAGGATATCACGGCAGACATTGCCGGATCTGAGCCGATTGAGTTCACCGTTGACGGGAAGATCACGGGTGCGGTTACAGGCACATGGAAGCTGACCGGAGATCATGATGCTGAGCTGACCATTGACGGAGTAGTATACAGCGGAGTATTCCTGCGGGAATGGAATGAAGCTGCCGGCAGCAAGGTTATGACATTTACGGCGGTTTCGGCAGAAGGTGTCTCCCTCTGGGGGAGCCATGAGGCTGCTGTGAACAAATAAGCAGGGCAGTTGCTGAAGTAGAGTGAGGAAGTGGAATTAAGAGACTTCAATGAACAACAAAGTCTTCCTCAAGAGGGCTTGCCTGCCGCAGGGTTCACGAAGGTCTGGTGAGTCTGGGGGTATAGGCAGACCGGCAGGTGTAAATTGTAGGGCTCCCAGGCAATCCTAAACCATAAATCCAAAACGGCTACGCTGTCCAAAGAAGGACGGTGCAGCCGTTTTGGATTTAAAATATAAGAATTTATATGCTTCACGCAATAAATTATCCTTATATTTCTCGTTGAAACGGTACCGTCCCTTAAAAGGACGGCGAAGCCGTTTCTGCTTGTGACCTCTTTTATTGCATTAGCCTCTTATTATCCGGTATACTTCCGCAGCACAATAACGGCATTATGGCCACCGAAGCCAAAGGAATTGGAGATCCCGATCTTAACGTCCGCTTGGCGGGCGGTGTTCGGCACATAATCCAGGTCACAGGCTTCATCCGGCTCCTCCAGATTGATAGTCGGAGGGATGATGCCTTCCAGGATACTCTTAACGAGTGCAATAGCTTCAAGGCCTCCTGCGCCGCCCAGCGCATGCCCTGTCATTGATTTGTTTGCCGTTACCGGGATGTGGTAGGCCTGGTCTCCGAACAGTTTTTTGATCGCCATCGTCTCTGACCGGTCACCAACAAGCGTACTGGTGGCATGGGCGCTGATCACATCCACATCACCCGGAGTGACCCCAGCTTCGTTCAGCGCCAGCTTCATCGCCTGATAGGCCCCGATTCCTTCCGGATGGGTAGCCACCATATGATAGGCATCCGAGCTTGCGCCGTAACCGGTCACCTCTCCGTAAATTACGGCGTTACGCCGCAAAGCATGGGATAATGACTCCAGGATGACCATCCCGCTACCTTCCCCGATGACAAACCCGTCACGGTTCATATCAAAAGGGCGGCTGGCTTTGTGCGGCTCCTCATTATGTGTGGACAGCGCTGTCGCATTTCCGAAGCTGGCCAGCGATATTTCGGTAATGGCCGCTTCGGCGCCTCCGGCAATCACCACATCGGCGCCGCCGTAACGGATCAGCCTGAACGCTTCACCTATGGCTGTATTGCCGATTGAACAGGCAGTCACCGGAGATAACGTGGGACCGAGTGCACCCAGCTTAATGCTGATCATCGCTGCCGCCATATTGGAGATGAGCATCGGAATCAGCGTGGGGCTGACCCTCTCCGGTCCGCGTGAGCGCAGCACATCGCCTTGCTCCATCAAGGTCTGAATTCCCCCGACCCCGGAGCCTACATACACTCCCAGACGTTCACGGTCGATCTTGTCCAACCGGAGCCCGGATTGGGCCCATGCGTCTTCAGCTGCAGCTAAAGCGAACTGGCTGAACCGGTCCATCCGGCGGGCCTCCTTGCGGCCAAACCGGCCCTCAGGATCGAAATCCTGCACAGCTCCGGCGATTTTTGTTTTGAAATGTGTGGTATCAAATGTGGTGATTGGAGCGATCCCCGATCGACCTGCCACCAGGTTGTCCCAGAACTGATCTACTGTATTTCCCAGCGGCGAGGTCAAGCCCATCCCGGTAATTACAACGCGTTCCATAGTAATCCTCCTCAAAATATGGTTAACAAAAGCTGCTGTGAGTCTGCTTCAATAAAAACCGCCTCGAAAGCAGGCTTGCGTTTTTTCTTCATACGTTTATTTTTCCACTATATTTATCCTATTACAAGTTGTCGTTTATCATAGTATAATTACTACTATTCTAATCATCGGTTCAGAAAGAGGCGAAATAGATCATGTCTACCCAGACAAGGCTTCAGGCGTTATCGGATTTTCTAAAAGCCCGGCGTGCGGCGATATCACCGGCTTCCGCCGGACTGCCCCAGGGCACGCGCAGACGGACTCCGGGCCTGCGGCGGGAAGAGGTGGCACAACTGGCCGGAGTGAGCAGTACCTGGTACACCTGGCTGGAGCAAGGCCGGGATATAAAGGTGTCCCCATCCGTACTGGATTGCGTTGCTGGCGCTTTGCAGCTGACCAAAGATGAACGGAGCTACTTATTTGCGCTTGCACTGGAGAACGGGGCCGGGGCTGCGCCATATCCGCAGGAGGTCTTCTCCGTGATCAGCCCTTCCCTGCAGAAGATCCTTCATGAGCTGACCACCTGCCCGACCATTATTTCCGACCGCCGCTGCAACATTGTAGGC
>RCUU01000133.1_pt1 | contig 42537 bp, 37 predicted proteins | sample 2166211 | NCBI WGS metagenome assembly RCUU01 (sample SAMN09932620, study PRJNA488358) | compost metagenome | feature: garden; material: soil; isolation source: compost soil in phenylacetic acid-enriched culture | place: Germany: Experimental Botanical Garden Goettingen | collected 2016-01-27
GGACACGGGACACTGCAACAAGTCACGAATACACAGTGAGAGCAACCCTGAGGCCCATTGGCACTGCTGTCGACCCGTCCGTCCAACGCTTCGTCTTCTACCTACCGCTCGAAAGCAAATTGCAACCGGGGGTTTACGCCGGGGGGCGTTTTTCCTTACAATAGGCTACAGGATAGGAGGGGTGGAACATGATCCATGAACCAAACGGGGTGTTTCCCGCGGTGTGCCCGCTGGATTGTCCCGATACGTGCAGCTTGCTGCTCCATAAAGAGAACGGAAAAATCGTTAAGGTGACCGGCAACCCCGATCACCCGATAACGCAAGGCGCGATCTGCAACAAGGTTCGCAATATGGCGGAACGGGTCTACCATCCCGAGCGGGTGCTGTACCCCTTGAAACGTGTCGGAGCTAAAGGTGAAGGGAAATTTGAACGCATCACCTGGGAGGAAGCGGTCCAGGAGATCGCTAAACGCTACAAGGGGCTGATCCTAGAGCACGGACCGGAGTCGATCCTGCCGTACAGTTTTTACGGTAACATGGGGATCCTGAGTGTCGACGGCATGGACCGGCGGTTCTTCAACCGTTTAGGCGCAACGCAGCTACAGCAAGGCATATGCAACTCCGCAGGCAACGCGGGGTGGAGATATACGATGGGGTTTGGCGGCGGGACGAGCCCGGAAGAGACGGTCAAGGCGAAGTTGATTATCGTGTGGGGCGGCAACCTCGTCAGCACGAACATGCACCAAATCACCCTGATCGAAAAAGCCCGCAAGCAAGGCGCGCAGCTTGTGGTGATAGACGTGCATCGGAACCGGACGGGACAGCGGGCGGACTGGTTTATTCCGCTCCATCCCGGCACGGACGGGGCATTGGCGCTTGGGATGATGCATGTGCTGTTCGAGCGTGACCTGGTAGATGACGCGTTCCTAGAACGCTACACGCATGGCCATGCCGAGCTGCGCGAGCATGTGAAGCAGTACACGCCGGAGCGTGTGGCGGCGATCACCGGCGTACCGGCGGAGAGCATTGTGAAGCTGGCCGTCCTGTACGGCGAAACTTCGCCTGCTTACATCCATATCGGCAATGGCCTGCAGCATCACGACAACGGCGGCATGACGGTTCGCACGATCAGCTGCCTGCCGGCGCTTACCGGGCAATGGCTCGTGCCGGGCGGCGGCGCCTTCAAGTCTAACGGCGCTTACGGCAAGATGAATGCGACTGCGCTAGAACGTCCCGACTTGCGACCGAATCCGGGCGCTCGCACGGTGAGCATGAACCAGTTGGGGGATGTGCTGCTGACGTTGGATCCGCCAATCCATGCGTTGTACGTCTATTGCTCTAACCCGGCGGTGGTGGCTCCGGATACGGGCAAGGTAGAGCAGGGCCTTCTGCGGGAGGATTTGTTCACCGTCGTGCATGATCTGTTTCTGACGGACACGACGAAATACGCGGATATCGTGCTGCCGGCGACGTCCTCTTTTGAAAATACGGACTTATACAGCTCTTACTGGCATCATTATATTCAACTCCAGGAGCCGGTCATCGCGCCCAGGGGGGAAAGCAAAAGCAACGTTGAAACGTTCAAGCTGCTTGCGGAGGCGATGGGCTTCAAAGAAGAGGCATTCCGCGACATAGAAGAAGATATGATCCGGCAGGCGCTGGAGTTCCGGCATAATCCGTATCTCGAAGGCGTCAAGTTGGAGAAGTTAAAGGAGCAACGGGCGGTGAAGTTGAACATGGAGCCGCAGCAAACCTGGCTTGATCATCTGCCGACGTCGTCGCGGAAGATTGAGCTATACTCTGCCACGCTGGAGCGGGCCGGGCTGCCGCCATTGCCGACCTATGTACCGCTGGTGGAAGGTTATGACGGCGAGCGCCGTCCCGGCAAGGATACGCCGTATCCACTGATGTTCGTTTCGCCGCCAAACCACAGCTTCCTTAACTCGACGTTCGGCAATGTAGAGAAGCTGACGGCGCTGGAGAAAAGCCCGCTGCTGCAGATTCACCCCGAAGATGCCGCGGCGCGCGGAATTACGGACGGCGATGAAGTCACGGTGTGGAACGACCGTGGCAGCTACGACGTCAAGGCGTCCGTGACCGACAAAATGCTACCGGGTACGGTCGTCAGCCAAGGGCTATGGTGGCAGCGGGAGGGCGGTGCGCGCACACGCGCTAATGCCTTAACTCCGGGCCGTTTGGCCGATATGGGCGGCGGGGCGGTATTTTTTTCCACCGTCGTTGATGTAAAGCGGCGATAGATGTACTTGCCTGGCCTACACTTTTAGGCGATACTATTGTAATCTGGTAGCAGGAGAGCCCTGTCGGCTCTCCTTTTTTGTACATACGCTGATGTCTTGCAGCAAAGGGGGAGAAAACAATGAGATGGCTGCAGTCCTATCCGCGGGAAGTAAAGGTGTTTCTGGTCGCTAGCTTGATTAGCTCGGCCGGCGGTTCGTTGATGTGGCCTTTGGTCACGATGTTTGTGTTCAAGGTGCTAGGTCGGACCGTGACGGATGCCGGTCTGGTCATTCTGGTTATGTCGGTTGGCGGGATCGCCGGTCAGTTGCTAGGCGGGGCCCTGTATCACCGACTAGGCGTGAAGCGACTCATCGTGGGTGGACTAGCTATGAACGCCTTGTTCCTGCTGCTGCTGCCTTACGGGAGCGGTAACTGGCATTTGTTCATGCTGCTGATGCTGCTCGTTGGTTTCTTCAACGCGACATCGATGCCGGCAATCCAGGCGTTTATTGGCTTTCGTTTCGCGGAGCGACGTGGAGAGCTGTTTAATGTCATCTATGTGGCAAATAATATTGGCGTGGCGTTGGGGACGGCGATCAGCGGGTTTTTGGCGCAGATTTCGTATGACCTCAGCTTTATTTTGAATGGAGTGACTTCGGCTGCATTTGCGTTGTTTTTCTGGTTTTATTTGAACAAGGTTCAAAAAAGCCAAGGCGAGCTGCACGTGCAGAAACGCAAGAAATCGGTGGATGGGCAAAGCGTCTGGTCGCTGCTGCGTATCTACCCCGTCTACCTGTTTATGGGCGTCGGATCGTTCTTTCTCTGGCTCGGGAATTGTATCTGGAATAACGGCGTATCGCCGTTTACGATCTCTCAAGGGATGCCGGAATGGAATTATAGCATTCTTTGGACTTTGAATGGATTGTTGATTTTTGTGGGGCAACCGTTTATTTTGTGGGTGAAACGCACGTTCGCCGGCTCTCCGCAAGCACAAATGACGGCCAGCGCGTTATTCTACATGCTCGGCTACGCAACGATATTGGGCTTCCATACGTATCCGAGCATGGTGGCTGCGATGGTGCTGACCACCTTCGGGGAGATGCTGATCTCGCCGGCCATTCCGTCGTTTATCTCCGATCGGACAGGGAAAGCAGCCCCCTTCTACCTCGGTTTGGTCGGCGGGATGGGTGCGGCGGGCCGGGTTGTCGGCCCTTATGCGATGGGCTTGCTGTTCGACTGGAACGGATTGGTTCCAGTTGCTTGGTTGGCGGTAGGCATTGCGGTGCTGTCGGTCGTTTCGTTCCTGGTACATGCCGCCATGAACCGGGATGACCGTCCGGAGCCATCCGGACTGACGACCTGACAACTAGCTAGAGCTTACGATCTTAAATTAGATGAAGGGATGGATACCATGAATCCTCGTGACATCCAGACGCGTCTCTCCGAAATGCGCGACGCGGCTGCTTTGATGGAAATCGACAACTTGGTTTGGGACCGCCAAAATACCCCCGCGGAAAAAATGGAGTGGGAGTCGCGGGAGAAATACCTGCAAAGCTGCCCGCCGGGTAACCAGATCGTGGCCGTTATCGGCGAAGAGATTGGCGGCTACATCGGCTTCAAGCCGCCGACTCCGCTGCCGAGCAACGCCCATGTACTCGAGCTGAACATCGCCATTCACCCGGCGTACCAGCGGCAGGGCATCGGACGCGTGTTGATGGACGCCCTGGTGCAACTGGCGGCAGAACGGGGCGTTCGCAAGCTGTCGTTGCGCGTACTGGCGAGCAACCCCGGCGCCGTCGCCTTCTATGAAAGCTGCGGATTCGTGGAGCAGGGACGGTTGGTCGAAGAATTTTGGCTGGATGGCCAATATGTCGACGATATTTTCATGTGGCGAAAGGTTTAGCGGATGAAGTTCTAAGGCATTGAACTATTCGAAAGATATCGGTATATTTAGAAGAAGAAAAATCGGGGAAGAACTCGAATGGAAAGGTTGATTACCCGTGGAGAACAACTTTACCCCTCCCAATTTCATTAAAAACATCATTTCGGAAGATTTAAAATCCGGCAAGGTAAATACCGTCATCACGCGGTTCCCTCCGGAACCGAACGGCTATCTACATATCGGGCATGCCAAAGCGATCTGGATCAACTTCGCGCTGGCGGACGAGTTTGGCGGACGCACCAACCTGCGATTCGACGACACCAACCCGGTGAAAGAAGACGTAGAGTATGTCAATTCGATCAAGGAAGACGTCAAATGGCTGGGCTTCGATTGGGAAGAACTGCATTTTGCGTCGGATTATTTTGAGGAGATGTACAAACGCGCGGTGCTGCTGATCAAAAAGGGCAAAGCCTACGTGGATGATCTCAGCGCCGACCAAATCCGCGAGCTGCGCGGGACGCTGACCGAGCCGGGTAAAAACAGCCCCTACCGCGACCGCTCTATCGAGGAGAACCTCGACCTGTTCGAACGGATGCGCGCCGGCGAATTCAAGGACGGGGAGAAGGTGCTGCGCGCCAAAATCGACATGGCCTCGCCGAACATCAATCTGCGAGACCCTGTCATCTACCGCATCGTGCATGCGTCTCATCATAACACCGGCGATAAATGGTGCATTTATCCGATGTACACATTTGCCCATCCACTGGAAGACGCCATCGAGGGCGTGACCCACTCCTTGTGCTCCACTGAGTTCGAGGATCAACGCCCGTTCTACGACTGGACGATTGCGGAAACCGAAATGCCGAACGTGTCCCATCAATACGAATTCGGACGGCTGAATTTAACGCAGACGGTGACCAGTAAACGGAAGCTGAAAAAGCTCGTTGACGAAGGCATCGTTGACGGTTGGGACGACCCTCGCATGCCGACGATTTCCGGGCTGCGCCGCCGCGGGTATACGCCGGAAGCGATCAAGGCGTTCATTTTTGAAACGGGGATTTCCAAGAACTTCGGTAACATCGATCCGAAAATGCTGGAGCATTTCATTCGCGAGGACTTGAAGATGAAAGCTCCACGCACGATGGCCGTGCTGGACCCGCTGAAGGTGGTCATCACCAATTATCCAGAAGGGCAAGTCGAATGGCTTGAGGCGGAAAATAACAGCGAAAACCCGGACATGGGCAGCCGCCAAATTCCGTTCTCGCGTGAAATTTACATCGAGCGTGATGATTTTATGGAAAATCCGCCAAGTAAGTATTTCCGCTTGTTCCCGGGGAACGAAGTCCGTCTTAAAAATGCCTACTTCGTGAAATGCAATGAGGTGATCAAGGATTCGGACGGCAACGTGGTGGAGATCCACTGCACGTATGATCCGGAAACGAAGAGCGGCACCGGCTTTACCGGCCGTAAGGTCAAGGGCACGATCCATTGGGTGGAAGCGACTCAGGCGGTGCCTGCCGAATTCCGGTTGTACGAGCCGCTGATTCTGGAAGAGGAAGCAGAGGAAACGGCAAACGTGGCGCTGGAAGAAACGGTTGAGGGTCTGGTAGACGATGCCCCTACGGAAGCAGGGGATGCAGTTGTTGAGACCGCTGAGGAGAAAACGTTCCTCGATCTCATCAATCCGAACTCGCTGACGATTGCTCACGGCTTCGTGGAGCCGAACATGAAGGATGCGAAGCCGCAGGATAAATTCCAATTTTTCCGGCATGGGTATTTTAACGTTGATACGAAATACGCTAAGCCCGGACACCCGGTGTTTAACTTGATCGTTTCGTTGAAAAGCTCGTTCCAGCTGCCGAAAGCGTAAGTCGGCATTGACAGCCCTAACGGCAGTGCCCGCGTGCGTGCCTGTGTAACCTAAAAGGAGCCTTGCAGCTATCTGCAGGCTCCTTTCTTTGATTTATACCGAGCTGCGCTCAATAAACCGGAAGCCAAGCTCTTCGGAGACGGGCTTGCCCCCGCCGGAGGTGATTTGCGTATGAACGATGGAAAAAGCACGCTCCCCGATCTCCGACAACCGATTATCGATCGTCGTAATCTCGAGCAAGCTGGAGATCGGTTGGTTATCAAAACCGATGACGGCGAAATCGTCTGGCACTTCCAGCCCGCGCAAGCGTGCGGTGAGGATGAAGCCGGCGGCAACCTGGTCGCCGGTAATGAGCAGGGCGTCCGGACGCTCCTCCATCGCGAGCAGCCGGTCCACCAAGGCGGCGCCGTCTTCCCAATCGATGCAGCCGTCCAGCACCCAGTCCTCCCGGGCCTGACCGCCCAAGGCCGTGAGCGTATCGGTATAGGCCTGCAGGCGGCTGCGGCTGCTAGGGCTGTTGCGGCGGCTGATCGTAAACGCGATGCGGCGCCGCCCCTGCTCCCACAAATAGCGGATCGCGGTTTGAAAGCTGGCGTAATGATCGATATACACCGAGGAGAGGTTGCGGCCGCTCACACGCTCGCATAACGCGATCGGACCGTAGTTGGCATACGTCTCGATCTCGCTGAGCGAAAGCGCCCGTGAACAGATGATCAACCCGTCCATCTGCTTATTGCGCAGCATCTCCAGTACCTTGCGTTCCTCATTCGGACGGTAGTCGGTCTGGCAAAGCATCAGCTGATAGTTGCATTTCAGGGCTTGTTGGGCCATCCCCTCCATGATCCGGGCAAAGTAGTAATGGTTGATGTTCGGCAGGATCACGCCGATGGTTTGCGTGATACCTTTGATCAAATGTACAGCGTTCATATTCCGTGAATAGTTAAGCCGGCGAACGGCATCCTCGACCGCCGCCCGTTTGTCCGCGCTGACGTAGGGATGTCCGTTCAGAACGCGGGATACGGTGGTGACCGATACACCGGCGGCTTCAGCGATCTGTTTGATGTTCGGCAAGGCAAACCGCTCCTTCCCCGAAAGAGGTGAAAAAATATATCTTGCTATGGAATGCATTTCATATTTTACACTGGAGATGCAGCAAAGAAAACAATGCCCCCAACCGGCGTTACCTCGTAAGCGAACGAGGGCGTTACGGTATCAGGCATTGTTTTCTTTCGTTTTACGGAGCGGCGAAGCCGTCCCTTCTTAATGCTCATCGCGTCCGCTCTTCGGTGAATATCCGTGATGTCGGACTTGGTACCAGATCGCGGCGAATCCAAGCGCTCCGATCAGCGTTAATGCGACGCCAGAGCGGTACATGACGACCGAACCGAAATTCTGAAACAGCCAGCCGCCCCAGAACCCCGCAATCACGCCGGCAAGGCCGCTGGCGGCAAATGCATACACCGCTTGTCCTGCCGATCGCAGCGGGCGTGGCAGCAAAAGGGTGATCAACTTGGTGCCGACGTAGAAGAATCCGCCAAACGTCACGGAGTGCAGCAGTTGAATCAACAGGATTTGGATCGGATGCGTCGCCTCGGACATCAGATCCCAGCGGACGGCGAACAGCAAGCTGACGATGGTGATACAAGCGAGCAAATAAGACAATTTGCGCTTCAAGAAACGATCCAGCAGGATAAACGCCAACAATTCAAAAACCGTCGATAAGAACACGGCGCCGCCGACCGCAAGCTTCGACCCGCCGAGATCCGTCATGAATAGCGGCATGAAAATACTGTTCATCGCGTTCGGAATCGCCACCAGCATGCTGAACACGACAAAAGCGAGCAGGTACTTGTTCTGCAGCGCCCGCCGAATTTCTTGGCCACTAAGCCAAGGTGTCTGAGACGATTGCCGAATGGAGGGAAGCAGCAGCGTAGCGCCGATCGCCAGCATCAAGGTGACACTAAACAGCAGGGAGATCCCGTGATGGCCAATAGAGTCGATGATCGGTCCGGCGGCCAGCGCGATAAAGGTCCACCCGAGCGAGCCCCAAATGCGATAGATTCCGAATTGGTTTTCGGTCCCCGCGGTATATCCGAGGATCAGGGTATTGCTTTGAGAGAGCAGCGGGCTTAGGAAGAAATATAATAGAATCATCGTTAAATACAGCATCGTAAAAGTGTTGACCTTAAACATCAGGTGGCCCATGATGAGCAAGCCCAGCATCATGGTCAACAGAACAGCGCGAGGATTCTGCCTCTGATCGCCCAGATACCTCCAGAACGGGTGAGCCAGCAGCGAGATTAAGGGTCCGATCGCCATGAGACTTCCGATTTCGAGCTTGTCCATGCCGATGTCTTGCAAATATAATTGAAAAAAGGCAGCAAAAATGACCATGGTTCCGTAAATGAAAAAGTTAAGCAGCCCTAGCGGCAACAACGAAAAGGACGAATGTCGTCTTTTGTCCTGCAAACGCGCCATTCCTTTCTGTCCGGGTCCAAGTGGTCACAACAGGAAGCTTGTGACTATGCTCCCAATGTAACACACAGGTGAAAGGGGATACAAACCAAGTTTTTTTGGATTTACCATAATTTATGCATCGGGGGAAAATGGATGAACACGACTGCGATCATTTTAGCCGGAGGACGATCAAGCCGCATGGGCAGCGATAAGGCGCTTCTTGAACTTGGCGGGTTGACGGTGCTGGAACGTCTGATCCGAGAGCTGGAGCCGGTAGCTTCGCGAATCGTGATTGCGGCAGGCAACGAGGCGGCCTATGGTCGGTTCGGCAAAGAAGTCGTGACCGACGATTATCCGGGGGCCGGGCCACTGGCCGGGCTGCATGCGGGGCTGGAGAGCTCAGCCTCACTCTGGAACCTCGTGGTGGCTTGTGATACGCCGTTTGCGAACCGCGGCTTGTTCCGCGCCTTGCTGGAACGCGCGGAGGCGGCGGAGGCCCTGGCTAGTGGCCGGGCAGGTTCATCGGAGGCCGCCTCGGCAAGCCTTGCTGTGACGGAGGCGATCCTCGCCCGCACGGAGGGGCGGGCGCATCCGCTGCTGGCGGCCTACCGGCGTAGCGTGCTTCCGGGTCTGGAAGCACAGCTTCGCGCAGGCCGCCTCAAAATGACGGCTTGGACGGAAACGCTGCACACCGAATACATCGAAGGGGAGGCCCTCGCGTCAGCGACGGGCCTCCCCCTGGAGTGGTGCGCGTTTAATATGAACAAGCCGGAAGATTACGAGCAGGCCCGTATCCGGCTGGAAACGGGCCTGCTGCCGGACTAACCGCCGATCTGTGACATCCGGCGGGTCGTCGGGGTGTGGCTCTGCTGTTTATGCTCCAGCGCCAACGCCATTTCATGGTTTTTCGGCTTAGCGCCCAGCGCCTTCAGGAACAAGGAGCGGATGCCGTCGCGGTCGCCAGCCGCCGCAAATGGGCGAACGTGGAGCTCATCCGACCAATACAAGCAGGCTTTGATATGTCCGTCGGCAGTCAAACGCAGCCGGTTACAGTTGTCGCAGAAATGCTCGCTGACCGGATGAATTAACCCGAACGTACCGGCCGCGCCAGCGATCCGGCGGCTTTCCGCCGGCCCGTTGCCGCGAGGGCCTTCGACCGCCTCCACCTCCCAGCCCGATTCCCGGCACACGTCTTCCACGGCCGTCAGGGGCAAGTAGGTTTGGCGCCAGGTCTCGCTGGCACTGCCGATCGGCATGTATTCGATAAAGCGCACATGCAGCGGTCGGTCAATGGTTAGCGCGAGAAAATCGCGGATCTCGTCCTCATTGACTCCTTTCATTAGGACCACGTTCAGCTTGATTGGCTCGAAGCCAACCTCGACGGCGGCCTGGATTCCTTCCAGCACCTTTTCCACCTCACCGCCGCGAGTAATCATGGCAAAACGGTCCTGTCGCAGCGAATCCAAGCTGATGTTCACCCGCTTCAATCCCGCTTGCTTCAGCAACTCCGCTTTTTTGGCCAGGAACATCCCGTTCGTAGTCAATGCAATATCTTCAATGCCCGGAATGGCCGAGAGCATAGCGACAAGTTGTTCCAAATCCTTACGCACCAGCGGTTCTCCGCCGGTTAGCCGAATCTTACGGAGGCCCATCGGAGCAAGAGCCGATACCGTCTCGGCAATTTCTTCGTAGCTCATGATTTCTTCATGCGGTTGAAAAACCATTCCCTCGGCAGGCATGCAGTAGACGCAGCGCAAATTACAACGGTCGGTGACCGAAATGCGCAGGTAATCGTGCTTTCGCCCAAAAGGGTCAAGCAGTTGCTCCATGTGTACGCCTCCTTTCTTTCCTAAGTGCTTCAAATTTTATATATATTCAACCAGGTAGTCAATGCGTTGACACACACTGTTCAAGTATATTCTGTGGCGGACGATGATACAATGGAAGTAGAGTAAAGTGTAAAAAAGATCACATAAAAGCGCTTACATTGTAAGGTATAATTCATGTAAGCGATACGTGATCCCCCTTAATCATGTGTCGGTATATGCATTCGAGATGATTTCCGACAACTTTTAAGGAAGTCATCTTTTTTTTTGGTCTATAGGATCGGAAGCTGACTTTTGAACAACCTATACAGGGAGATGAATTCAGATGGCTATGCTGTTCAAACCTTTGGTCTACACACAGGAGCAGGTTCAGTGGCTTGAAACTCGGGGGATGGTTTATCAGTTGTTGATGGACTTTCTGAGTCGTCCGCCGCGGATGTCTTTGATTGCTCAGTGGCGTCGCAAGGTGGAACAGAACCCGAAGGCGGCAGTTAGCCAGGGCGGACAGAGGCTCAAGGCCTATCTGGAGAGCATCCCCGAAGAGGATTTTCGCAGCGTTTGCCATCAAGAAGCGAGGGAATTCGAGCGCTTGTTTACGGGCCGTGAGGCGGTGATCCCATCATGCGAGAGCTTGTTTCGCAGTCGCCTAGAAGGGTCAAGTGCTTTGGCTTGCAGCGCCGAAGTCCGCAAGGTGTACATGGAGAACGCGGTTGTGTTCAATAAATTGAACGGGGAACGTGACGATCATATCGCGCTGGAGCTGGAATTTATGGCGGTGCTGGCCGAAGGAATGCTGGCCAAAGCCAATCTGCAGCAAAGCTGCCTGGCGCTGGCGGACGCACAAATCCACTTCCTGGAAACGCATTTGCTGAAGTGGGCACAGCCGTTTGCCAAAGAAGTGCTGAAAGCCACGAATAGCCTGCTCTTTACCGGACTGGCCGAAATGATGGATGAATTCCTGGTTAACGATCTTCAGCAGCTTCGCGCTTGGCGGGAAAGCCAGTCGCCGGCGATGGGATAGAAGGAATAAGGCAACGCAAAAGGACCTCAACTTCCGCAGCAATGCGGGGTTGAGGTCCTTTTTTGATAGCCGGTATGATCTCTAACGCGGACCACGGGGATTATTTGAGCCAATCTCCCCGTGTTGCGATTCTAACGCTTGGGACAGAGCTTATTATCCAATTTAGCGGCCCCAATCCGCTGTTTTGAACAGAATAGAGTTGCGTCGTTACAATCGGGGCGGTTTGAAAAGACGGCGCAGGATATACTACCCTGCGCCGTCTTTTTGCTGTTATTACTCCGCTTCTTTGGCCGACAAATCGCGACGGCGGAATTTCATCAAGAATTCGTACACGATCGGCACGATGACCAGCGTGAGCAGCGTCGAGCTGATCAGGCCGCCGATGACGGTGATGCCGAGCCCGCGCGAGATGATCCCTGCGCTGTGCTCCCAGCCGAAGACCAGCGGCAGCAGTGCGCCGATCGTTGCCAAGGCGGTCATCAGAATCGGACGAAGCCGCGTCGTTCCCGCTTCCAGCAATGCTTCTCGGGTCGATAAACCTTCGCGCTCCTTATGGATAACGCGGTCGATCAGCACGATCGCGTTGGTGACGACGATACCGATCAACATGAGCACGCCCATCAAGGCCGAGACGTTTAGCGTCTCTCCGCCGATCAGGAGACCTACCATGGCTCCGATGACAATGAACGGCAGGGAGAACAGAATCGTAAACGGAGCCAGACCGCCGCCGAACGTGACGACGAGGACAAAGTAAACGATGGCGATGGCTGCCAGCATGGCGATGCCCAGTTGGCCAAACGTATCGTTAATCTGTTCGGTTACGCCGCCGAATTTCACGGTGACGCCGTCCGGCAGATCCAGCTTATCGATTTTCTCCTGCAGGCTGGACGAGGCTTTTTGCACGTCGGTGGACGTGATTTTTGCACTGACTTCAACGACCATCTTCCCGTCGATCCGCATGATGGAATCCGGGGAAGTGCCCTTTTCAACCTTTGCAACGTCCTTGATTGGGACTTGAATGCCCAGCGGCGAAGCCAAGGTTTCGTTCTCAATATCGGTGATGCTGTTATAAGTTTGGCTGTCCGTTTCGATATACACGTTGTATTTCTTGCCGTCGATCGCAACCTCTGTCAGGACCGGACGCTCGCGAACCGGGCTCAGCTTCATGGCCAATTGGCCCGGCGTCAAGCCCAGGGAGCTCAGCTTCTCTTGGTCCGCAACCAAGGTGTACTGCTCATAGGTTTTCGAGAGGCTGGTATCGCCTTTTTCGAAGTTCTTCGTATCTTCTTTGATCAAAGCAAGGATTTGGTCCGATACCGGCTTGATTTGCTCCAGCTCATCTCCAAATACGTTGACACTAAGCGAACCGCCGCCCAAACCACCGGTCATGAGTTCGGACATATCGCTCCATTCACCTTTCGGAAGCTCGGTTCGCAGACCTTCGATCAACTGTTCCTTCACATCGCTGAAATGATCGGTATCCGGATCATAGGCGATGTAGAACAAGGCTGAATTGGAGGAGCCCATTCCCAGTGGATTGTCGCCGCCAACGGAATACTGCATCTTGTCGACGCCAGGTTGATCCAAAATGTATTTCTCAACAATCAGCATATCCTTCTCCACATCTTCCAGTTGGGTTCCCGGTTCTGGGGAGTAGGTCGCCATTACATATTTATCCTCTTGCTCAGGCAGGAAGCTGACGCCAACCAGCGGATACAGGAACAAGCTGCCAACCAGTAAGACGACCGCAAGCCCGAAGGTAATCAGCTTATGCGACAGCGACCATTCCAGAATACGCCGATAACCGCGGGCAATGCCTCTTGGCTTCTCGTCATGGTGGTGTGACTTACCGAGACCCTTGCGGAACAGCGTATGCGCCAGCGCAGGCACGAGGGTGATAGCAACCAGCAACGAGGCCAGCAGCGAGAAGACCATCGTATAGGCAAACGGCTTGAACAATTCCCCGACCATCCCGCTGACAAAAGCGAGCGGCAGGAACACGGCAATCGTGACGATTGTCGAAGACATAATCGGGACGAACATCTCCCGCGTTGCTTCAATGACCAGCTTGCTGCCCTTCAGCTTCTCGCCGGTCAAGGACAAACGGCGGTAAATGTTCTCGATCACGACGATCGAGTCGTCGACGACGCGGCCAATGGCAACGGTCATAGCGCCTAACGTCATCATGTTCAGCGTAATATCCATCTGCTTCAGGGCCAGAATGGCAATAAGCAGGGACAATGGAATCGAGATAATAGAAATAATGGTGGAACGGATGTTACGCAGGAAGATCAGGATGATCAACACCGCAAACAAGGCGCCAAACAGCGCTTTGGACAACATCGTGTTCACCGAGTCGGTGATCGGCTGACCTTGGTCGAGCAGGACCGTAAAGTTGATATGCTCGTATTGTTTGCCTAGAACTTTAGCTGCATCCTTGACCTGGTTGACAACGTCAACGGTATTGGCATCGTTGGACTTGACGATCTGAATGCCAATCGATTCCTCCCCATTGGTCCGGGAGATCGATTCGGCTTTGCCGATCGTTTCGATGTCGGCGATATCGCCAAGTTTGACGGTCGGGATGCCGGCCGGAACAGCGCCCATGGTTCCGCTAGCGTCAGCACCGGCAGCAGCGCCAGTAGAAGCGCCAGTAGAAGCGCCAGCAGCACCCGCTGCAGCACCTGTGCTGCCTGCAGGCATACCTGCCCCAGCTGCAGCTCCTCCAGCGGCCCCAGCTGTACCTGCTGAACTTGGGATGACCGGAATGGCCAAGTTTTCCAAGTCTTCTACGGTCGTGATGTTGCCGTCAACGACAACGGCTTTCTGGGATTGCTCCAGGCTGAACAATCCAAGCGGAACGCGGAGCGCGGAGCCCTGTACGATCCCCTTCACGGTATCTTCCGTCAGGCCCAGCTCTTTCAGCTTGGCCTGGTCGAACTTCAGGCTGACTTCACGAACGAATTGGCCGGCGATTTGTACTGAAGCGACGCCGTCCAGATCCTCAAGTGCAGGTTTGATGTCGTTCTCCGTAATCCGGGTCAAATCCTCGAGACTGCCGGATTCTTTATCCGATAAACTGAGGGAAACGACCGGCATGGAACTCAAACTGAACCGGGTAATTTGCGGCTTCTGCGCGCCTTCGGGAAGCTGCACATCGTTCAGCGCTTCGCGAACGGCCGCGGTGGCATTGTCTAGGTTCATGCCATATTCGAATTCAATGATCAGCGAGGCGGCGTTCTCCATCGAAGTGGAGGTGACTGTCTTTACGCCGTCGACATTATGCAGCCGCGTCTCCAGCGGCTTGGTGATCTCCTCAACCACGCCCTCCGGTGCAGCCCCAGGATATACGGCTGTTACACTAAGGTAAGGCACGTCGATGTTCGGAATGGTTTCCTGCTTCATGGTCAGACCGCTGTACAAACCCACGGCGGTAACGATCACCGTGAGCAGCCAGATCGCGAACTTATTGCGCAAGGAAAATTGAATGATACTCTTCATAAGCGGGTTTCTGCTCCTCTCTTTCTATGGGTGAACAATGATTTACGAGTACTGGATATAAACCTGATGCAGCTGCTCCAGTTCTGCCGAACGAGGGGCTAGCTCTGGGATCGCAGCCAAATTGGCCAGCATTCCTTTGATGATGGCGCGGCGCGGGCGAAGCTCCAAGACTTCATGCTCGAGAATCTGCAGGGCTTCCAGCGCTTCCTGCTGCCTGTCCGGGTCGGCGATGGCGTCGCCAATCGCATCGCGGATTGCCTTGATCGTAACCAAAGGATGCTGCTGCAAATCCAAACTGCCCGGAGCGCCTTCGGACATGAGCCGCAGCGTCTCTTCGGAGATTAGCGGGACCGGGCGATTGTTCAACTGATGCTGCGCCGAGAGGTCGAGCAACTCCATGAGGTGCTCGGCCATCCGTTCCGGTGAAGCGGAAACATGGGGCTCGAACAGCAAACGGACATAAATGCCGACCATGCCATAAGCGATCGTTAACAGATCGCCCGTGTACGGCTCGATCTTCGGCCCGTAGACCGCTTCCAGCTTGTTCTTGCCGTGCCGTAACAGCTTGGCGTTGTGGGCTTGGACTGCCGCCGGCTCCTTGTACGGTGTGCCGTTCTTATGCCAGTCCTGGAATTGCATGATCAGGAATTCACGCAACTCAAGCACCAGTTCGAGCATCACGACCAGTTGGCGCCGGAGTTTCTCTCTTGGCGTCAACCCTTGCTGCATCTCTACCTGTGTCAGATGGTCGAGCAGCAGCTGGTAGCAGTAGTCGAACAAGCTCTGCTCCAGTTCCTCCTTCGATTTGAAGTGAAGGTACAGGCTACCCTTGGACATCCCGCAGGCTTCGGCGATCTCCTGCATCGATGTGGCGGACGAGCCCTTGGCCGCAAACAGCTGCATGGCAGCTCGTAATATCAGCTTCTTCTTGTCGATGGATGGTTGAGACAAAAAGTGCCGAACCCCCTTTCTCTGACTCGTGGGTTCTCGTTTTGACTTATTGGTCAATTTTGATTATAGTACAAAGCCCAAGCGGATACAAATCGGCGCACGAGTAGATTTTTCCCTTTCACCAGTAGGAAGAATTCGAACGTTCATGTAGAATATAATCAAGCATCATTAGAAAAAGAAGGAGTACAACGATGAGACGGGGACTTCAAATCATTTTCATCGCCGCGATTTTATTTGCTTTCTATTATTTCGGATTTGGCGTCTTCGGTAAGTTCGGCGGTACGCTCGTTAGTATTTTTCAAACCTTGACCGTCATCACGATTGGTCTCGCCATATTTATGGAGAACCGCAATCCGTCCAGCACCGTGGCTTGGATTATCGTGCTTGCTCTGCTGCCGGTTGTTGGGCTCTTGCTCTATTTTTTGCTGGGACAAAACTATTTCAAACGGCGCAAATTCGATAAAAAAGCGGAACAGGACCGCCTCAGCTACGAGCGGATCGACCGCAGCGGTCACCCGTTGCCCCGCGACTTGTCGCAGTTCAGCCCCGGCCAGCAGCGTTTATTGCATCTGTCTCAGCGTTTGGCTCGCACGCCTTATTCGATGGCGACCCGCACGCAGGTACTGACTAATGGGGAAGAGACGTTCACCAATCTGCTGCGCGAGCTCAAAAAAGCCGAGCATCATATCCACATGGAATATTACATATATCGTGCCGACGACATCGGGCGGGAAATCCAGAAGACGTTGATGGAGAAGGCACGAGCCGGTGTTGAGGTGCGTTTTATGTTTGACGCCGTCGGCAGCATCGGTTTGCCTAAATCATTTATCGCGGAGCTGCGGGAGGCCGGAGTTAAGGTGGGCATTTACGGACAAATGCGTTTTCTGGCCCTGTCGAGCCGGGTCAATTACCGTAACCACCGCAAGATCGTCGTTATCGACGGTAATACTGGATTTATCGGCGGACTTAACGTTGGTGACGAATATTTGAGCCGCAGCAAAACCTATGGCTTCTGGCGCGACACGCACATGCTGGTCAAAGGGGAGGCGGTTCGGTCGCTGCAGATCATTTTCCTGCAGGACTGGCAGTACGTCACCGGGGAGAAAATTATGGATCTAGCCTACCTGTCCCCGGAGCTTGAGCAGGGGTGCAGCGGCGCGGTACAAATCGTGCCAAGCGGCCCGGACAACGAAAGCCGGACGCTCAAGAACATCTTCTTCGCGATGATCTCGTCGGCGAAAAAGTCGGTGTGGCTGGCGACGCCGTATTTTATCCCGGATGAAGATATCTTGACCGCGCTGCGTGTGGCCGGCTTATCGGGGATCGATGTGCGCATCCTGTTCCCGGCTAAACCGGATAAATGGCTGCCGTTTCTGGCGTCTCATTCCTATTTCCCTTCGTTGCTGGAGGTTGGAGTGAAAATTTTCGAATACGAAAAGGGTTTTCTGCATTCCAAACTGCTGATCGTGGACGGGGAAGTGGCTACGGTCGGCACGGCCAATATGGATATGCGCAGCTTTCATTTGAATTTCGAGGTCAATGCGCTCTTGGTGCAAAGCGACAGCGTCGCCAAGGTCGTGAACAATTTCGAGCGTGACCTGCTGTCGGCAAAACTGATCGACAAGCATGATTTCATGAATAAGAGAATTCTGGTGCGCCTTGCGGAATCCGCGGCCCGTCTGTTGTCCCCGCTGCTGTAACACGGGCGGGCAAGGGTTGGCGATAGTCGACCGGCGTATTTTTAGGGTGAGGTAAAGAAGGAGGGTCTTCGGCATGGAACCAACATCGGAACGTAAAACGGAGCATATCCGCCTTTGTCTAGAGGAGCAAGTGAACGCAGAGGGGATTCGCAACGGATTCGAGAAATTTCGCTTTCGCCATAACGCGCTGCCTGAGCTGGATTTCACGGAAATCAACCTGAAGACAATGTTTCTTGGCGCTTCGTTGCGTACACCGCTGCTGATCAGCTCGATGACCGGCGGGAGCCGACTGGCCGGCGAGATCAACACACGCCTCGCCGAAGCGGCGGAACGGCGGGGCTGGTCCATGGGCGTCGGCTCGGTCCGGGCCGCCGTGGAACGGGACGAGCTTGCGCCTACGTTCGCTATTCGGCGGTTAGCGCCGACCATCCCGATCATCGCCAACCTAGGCGCAGTGCAGCTCAATTACGGCTATGGGCCGGAGAATTGCAAGCGTGCGGTGGAGATCGCCGGAGCGGACATGCTCGTGCTGCATCTGAACAGCTTACAGGAGGTGTTCCAGCCGGAAGGGGATACGAACTTCGGCGGGTTGCTGGAGCGGATCGAGGAGGTCTGTCGCGAGCTGCCGATCCCGGTTGGCGTAAAGGAAGTCGGCTGGGGCATCGACGGCGCTACGGCGAAACGGCTGCGCGAGGCAGGCGTTGCCTTCATCGATGTCGCAGGCGCCGGCGGAACCTCGTGGAGCCAGGTCGAGAAGTTCCGCGGCAGCGACCCTGTGCGCCGCGCGGCAGCGGAAGCATTCGCGGATTGGGGCATCCCCACCGCCGAATGCATCCGCGAAGTGCGGGCGGCGCTGCCGGATGCCGCCCTAATTGGCAGCGGGGGCCTGAACACCGGCGTGGACGCCGCCAAAGCGCTGGCGCTTGGCGCGGACCTGGCCGGGTTCGGCCGGGCGCTGCTCGAACCGGCGGTGCATTCGGAGGAGCGGTTGGACGCGCTTCTGGAGCGCGTTGAGCTGGAGCTCCGCACCGCCATGTTCGGCATTGGCGCCGGCAGCATTCCGGCGCTGCGGGGGACGCCGCGGCTCGTGCGACGCGAGTAGCGCAGGGAGACCGGCCGTGGCCAGATAGAGCAAGGTGTGGGTCCGCTCGTGGGAGCCTGGCCGGCTCTTTGCACGATTATCCCCTTTATTCAGGAAGCGGATGGGATGGAGTCAGGGGAAAGTCGATAGGAGCCAATTGAATCTAATGGAAGTGGATAAGATCGGATAACCGGATAAACCGGATAGGATCGGACCAGGTGGACTCCTGATCTGATTAATAGGGATAATGACTTGTCCGTGGGCTTTTCCATGACCTGATTAATAGGGATAATGGTCAAAAGGGCTGGACAAGAGAATAGGGCCTCCGTTTAAATCCAACTAAACCAGTAAGAATTTCGTTGCAATTCAATAGATTAGCCCTTATATTGAAGGTAAATACCGGTTCGCTAGGACAGCAGCCGGTTCATACTTATTCGACGGCAGAGCCCATACTGAGGTTGGGTATTGATGCAGAGGGGGATGTGGAAATGAAACCTTCATTGTGGAAATGGAACACGAGGACAGTGGTGACCATCGGGATTGGGGCTGCACTGTACGGAGCGACGAGCTGGATTGGCATCCCGATTGCACCGGATACGCAGCTGCGCCCGGCTATTGCCTTGCTGGCGATTTTCGGCGCGCTGTTTGGGCCGATCGTTGGCTTTATCGCCGGATTTATCGGGCATGTCATTAACGATTTAATTACAAGCGGCACTGTCTGGTGGGGCTGGGCATTGGGCTCGGGGATCACCGCAGCGTTTATGGGACTGATTTATTTAGCGAAGGATTTCAACGCTCAGGAAGGGCAGATGAAGAAAAATCACGTTGCCTGGTTCGTCGTGTACGGGATCGTGGGGATCTTCGTTTCGCTGGCGTTTTCCGGGTACTTCGACATCCTCGTGATGGGCGAGCCTAATGACAAAATTGCGGTACAGGTCATCTCTGCGGGTCTGGCGAATCTTGCCGTGTTCCTCATTCTGGGACTGCCGGCGGTGCTGGCTTACGTGAAGCGTAACCGTAACAACTCGAACTTAAGCGTGGACAGATAGGAGCTTACTGAAAAGATGCAAGCAGTCATAACTTTCCGACAGTTCAGTTTCCGCTACAAAAACCAAAGCGAACCTACACTAAAGAATATTCATTTGGAGATCGCACGCGGGGAGAAAATATGGATCGCCGGCCCAAGCGGTTCCGGCAAATCGACATTAGCCCATTGTATCAATGGGCTAATTCCCTTTTCGTACGGCGGTGAGATGTCCGGGCAGCTGCTGCTGGACGGTCAAGACGCCTCGGGAATGACGATCTTCGAACGCAGCCGCCGGATCGGGACGATCTTGCAAAATCCGGACGCCCAATTTGTCGGTCAGACGGTCGGTGAGGACGTAGCTTTCCAATTGGAAAATGAAGCGGCCCCGCATGACGTGATGAAGACGGCCGTCTCTTCTGCGCTGGATCTCGTTGGGATGCAAGCCTATGAGGCGCAAGGACCGCATGAGCTGTCCGGCGGGCAAAAGCAGCAGGTGGCGCTGGCCGGTGTATTGTCCACGCAAGCGGATATTTTGCTGTTTGACGAACCGCTCGCGAATTTGGACCCGGCCAGCGGTGCCAAAGCGATGCGGCTGATTGACGAAATTCACCGTAACCAAGGGAAAACGGTGATCTTGATCGAGCATCGGGTCGAAGACGTCCTGCTGGAGCATATCGACCGCGTCGTGGTTATGAACGAGGGGGAAATCGCGGCGATTGGTACGCCAGACGAACTGCTGGCCGCGGGCATCCTCCCCCGTTATGGTTTGCGCCAGCCGCTGTACCTGGAGGCGCTGAGTCATGCGGGACTGCCGCTGTCCGGTTTTACCGATTTGTCCCATCCGGAGAGCCTCAAGCCGACCGAGGATGGCTCCGAGCCGCAGGGACCACCAAGACTCAGCGAATCGCAACTGCGGGATCGGTTGGAGGCTTGGTCTACCTCCGTCCTTCCGGCTGCGCGGGGCAGCCTCGGCGAGCCGTTACTTGAGCTCCGGGGCGTTTCCTTCGCCTACGAGCCGGGCATGAACGCGGTAGCGGACGTCACCCTGACTGTCCGTTCAGGTGAAACGGTTGCCTTGCTCGGCAGTAACGGGGCCGGCAAATCGACGCTGTCGGGTTTGATCACCGGCTTGCATAAGCCCGGTTCGGGCGAGATTTGCCTCCGCGGCGAGGTGATCAATGGCTGGTCGATCCGCCGCCGCGGTGAAGAGATCGGCTATGTGATGCAGCATCCCCATCACATGCTGACGCAGCATATGGTGCGGGACGAGATTCGCATCGGCTTGGTCGCGCGCGGCGTACCTGAACCCGAACGAGAGCAGCGTACGGAAGAAGCGCTGCAGATTTGCGGCCTGTATCCGTATCGGAACTGGCCGGTCTCCGCGCTCAGCTTCGGGCAGAAGAAGCGACTCAGCATCGCGGCTATCCTGGCGCTGCAGCCGAAGCTGATGATCTTGGATGAGCCGACGGCAGGACAGGATTACCGGCATTATACCGAATTCATGGAATTCATTAACCGGCTTTCCGGGGAAGGCATGGCCTTCTTGTTTATCACGCACGACATGCATTTGGCGCTGGAGTATGCGGATCGGGCGGCGGTGATGTCGGAAGGACGGGTGATTGCAGAGGATGCGGTAGCCCGGATTCTAGCCGACGGGGAAATCACCTCCCGGGCTAACCTCCGGGAGACGAGTCTGGCGCGATTCGCCCGGGCTCAGGGGCTGGTCTCGCCTTCGCGATTCGTCGAAGCTTTTATCGCCGCAGAGAAGAAGGTGAAACGAGCATGAGTCAAACGAGTGGGTTGTACGTTGCGGGAGACTCTTATTTTCATCGGATGGACGGCGCGGTCAAGCTGATTTTGCTGCTGACCTGGACGGTCGTCACCTTCCTGTTCATGGATTTGCGCGTATTCGCTGTGATGCTGGCTGGCGGAGTCTCGATGCTGCTTCTAACCCGGGTTCCGTTCCGAAAAATGGCGCTGCTGTTCTGGGCGCTCACGGTCTTTACCGTTGTCAACAGCGTCTTTATTCTTCTGATCACGCCTCGCTTCGGCACGACGTTGACCGGAAGCAATACGCCGCTGATTCCGCTCGGATACGATACCGTCAATACGGAAACGTTGTTTTACGTACTGACTTTGTCGCTAAAATACCTGACTCTGCTGCCGATTACGCTGCTGTTCATATTCACGACGCATCCCAGCCGTTTTGCCGCCAGCCTACATAAGCTGGGCGTACCCTACAAGTTGGCTTATGCTGTCAGTATCGCCTTTCGCTACATTCCCGATCTGACCAAGGAGTTCCGTACGATCCTCAACGCGCTGCAGATGCGCGGTCTGGGGATCTCCCGCGGCGACGGTACGCTGGTTCAGCGGGCGCGGAATCTGACGCAGGCCGTCGTTCCGTTGCTGCAGTCCTCGTTGCAGCATATCGAATCGGTCTCCGATGCCATGGATTTGCGAGGGTTCGGTACGAAGCAGCAGAGGACCTGGTATATGGGCACGGTCATGACGGGGTTCGACAAGCTGATTGCGTTGTTGTGCGTTGTTCTGCTGGCTTCCGGAATCTGGCTGAAACGCAGCTTGTTTCAGGGATATTGGTATCCGTTTGGTTAAATGAAATCTCACTAAGGTCCTTTATGGATCGGCAAAGAGAGGGGTACATTTATGGTGCAATTGGTTCCAATGTCGAAGTCGGAGTACCAGGCATTTCGCAGCCGCTCGGTCCGCGAATTTGCGGAAGAAAAAGTCGCTGCCGGTGCCTGGAAGGCCGACGATGCTCCGGCGCTTTCCGAAGCGGCGCTCCGGCGGTTTCTTCCGGGCGATCAGGAGACGGATGGCGCTTATCTGTTCAACGTTAAGGAGAACGATCAGCTCACTTCTGTCGGCCATCTTTGGTTTAATGTGATGGAGCAGGAGAAAGGCCCAGTTGCGTTTATCCTGGATATCCTGATCTATGAAGAATTCCAGGGCAAGGGCTATGGCCAAGCGACAATGACCGCGCTGGAAGAGAAGGTGCGTGAATTGGGATTGAATACGATCGGTCTTCATGTGTTTGGACATAACCAGCGGGCTTATCAGCTGTATCAAAAGATGGGTTATATCGTCACCGACATCCAGATGAGCAAAACCTTGGAGGATCGCGGCTAAAGCGGGACCCGGGAGCGCCGGGACATCGTTATCCTTGAAATATTTCCTTCGTATCGTTACTATGGTTGAAGGAAGATGAGCAATTACATGAATGAGGAGTTGTCAATGATATGGCTTTAAAAGCAGGCATTGTGGGTTTGCCGAACGTGGGGAAATCCACACTGTTTAACGCGATAACCCAGGCGGGGGCCGAATCCGCCAACTATCCGTTTTGTACGATCGATCCAAACGTCGGCGTGGTTGAGGTGCCGGACGAGCGACTCGACAAGCTGACCGAACTGGTCGTTCCGAACCGCACGGTTCCGACGGCATTTGAATTTGTCGATATCGCCGGATTGGTGCGCGGTGCGAGCAAGGGCGAGGGTCTTGGCAACAAGTTCCTGGCGCACATCCGCGAGGTGGATGCCATCGTTCATGTGGTCCGCTGCTTCGAGGACGAGAATATTACGCACGTGGACGGCAAAATCAATCCGATCAGCGACATCCAAACGATTAACCTGGAGTTGATCTTGGCTGACGTGGAGAGCGTGGAGAAACGGATCGAACGCTCCAAGAAAAATATGAAGGGCGGCAATAAGCAATACGCGCAGGAAGTCGAGGTCCTGGAACGGATCAAGGAGGCGCTCTATAACGATCAGCCGGCACGCAGCGTCGAGCTGAGCGAAGAGGAGAAGCTGATCGTCCGCGATCTGCACCTGCTGACCCTGAAGCCGGTCCTGTATGCGGCCAATGTCAGTGAGGACGGCGTGACCGAGGCTGACAGCAATCCTTTTGTGCAGCAGGTCAAAGAATTTGCGGCAGCCGAAGGGGCTGAAGTTGTACCGATCAGCGCCAAGGTAGAGGCGGAGATTGCGGAGCTGGAAGGCGAGGACAAGGCGATGTTCCTGGAGGAACTCGGTCTGAGCGCTTCCGGGTTAGACCGTTTGATTCAAGCGGCTTACCGGCTGCTTGGCTTGTATACGTACTTCACGGCCGGGGTGCAGGAAGTTCGCGCCTGGACCATTCGCAAAGGGATGAAGGCGCCCCAAGCGGCTGGCGTCATCCACTCCGACTTTGAACGCGGCTTTATCCGCGCCGAAGTGGTCTCTTACAATGACCTTGTCGCAGCCGGTTCGATGAACGCAGCGCGCGAACGCGGCCAACTGCGTCTGGAAGGCAAAGATTACGTCGTTCAAGATGGCGATGTCATGCATTTCCGCTTTAACGTATAATTCAACTTTCATACGGCGATGAACCGCTGCCCCAAGAATCGCAAGTGCATGCGAAGCTTGGGGCAGTTTTTTGGTAATTTGCACTATTTTCTCATTCGAAATGGGTTGAATAATGCAGGCGAGTCGGGCATAACTTTGATAAAGAAAGATATACACTTGGGAAAAATTTGCATTGTTTTCATAGTATCGAGTTTGTATACTTAATTCAAGTTTGATTCATTCTTACATCTAGGGGGAGTTTTTTTTATGAGTATGGATTACGCCTTGCACCGCAAGTCCCAATTGGATACCCGGGAACTGCTGTTGCTGGAATCCGAGGTGAAGAGCCAGGGGAAAAACATGATTGTAGCTTACATTCTATGGTATTTCCTCGGCGTTGTTGGGGGCCATCGCTTCTACATGGGGAAAATTGGAACGGCTGTGACTCAGCTGATCTTGTCATTGACGGTCGTTGGGCTGATCGTCACCGGGATCTGGTGGATCGTGGACGCTTTTCTGGTGCACACATGGGTGAAACAGCATAACGCTGAAGTAGAGAACCGGGTCATTGACCGGATCTTCTATGATCGCGGCAGATCTCCGGAGTATCCTATCTAATCATGTTGACCAAAAGCGATCTGACCACGAGCGAACTGTTGCTCCTGAACTCGGAAATGAATAAGCGCGAAAAATCGTTGGGCCTGGCTTACCTGATGCTGCTGGCCGGTCACTTGGGTGTGCATCGCTTCTATCTGAAGCGGATTGCCAGCGGGGTCGTGCAGCTATGCTTATTTATCCTGGCGTTCGTCCTTTATTTTGTGTTTGCCATTGCAGCCGGGATCGAAAGCGTGGATTCACCCGAAACGGCCTATTCGCTGCTATTGCTCATACCGGTCATCCTATTTGGATTGGCACTGACTATCTGGGTTATTGTCGATGCTTGCTTGCTGCCGGGCTTGGTCCGCGACTGGAATGCCAAGCTGGAACAGTCGCTGATCGAACAAATCGCTGTCATACGCCAGCCTGCAAGCGCTGCAGCCCAAGATCATCATTGATGCTGGGACGGGCAACCGTTTCGTCTCATCACAAAGCCGCGAATTTCAACGATGTTGTTGAAATTCGCGGCTTTTGTTTAGATTTGGCCCTCGCAGCGGCCGATCCTTCTCTGCCGATAGATAGAGTTGAAGAGCAAAGGCGCAGCAAGCAAGGAGCAGGAGTCCTATGAGGACGAATGACGTTTGCAAGCTGGCGAAAGTGGTGAAGCAGCCAAACAAAAGCGGGTCCATGAACTGGGCAGCCCGGTTGGACATCAGGCGCAGCCCGACTCCGAGTCCTCGTTCCTCCGGCACTGTGGAGACGGCAATCATGGACAGCGTCATGGGTTGGTTAATGCCGAGCGCCAGACCGGTCACGAAGACCAACGCTGCTATCGCATAAAAATTCGTCAGGAACGGTGCGGCGAAGAGCAGCAGGAGGGAGACGGCGAAGGTCAGGAATAAGGTCTTGCCGAAGCCAAGCTTCGCCATAAGCCGCGGATAGATCGGGCGGACGAACAGGGCCGAGAGCGCACCGATGGAGACGAGCAGTCCGACGCGGGTATTGGAGATCCCTAGCGACTCCAGATGCAAGGGTAGATAGGCTGTTCGCACGTCTACAATAAACAATGAGATAAAGGTTGCCAGCAGAATGACCGCGAATTTGCGGTTTTTTAGTAGCTTGAGGCATTGCTCAAACCATCTTTTCTCGTTGCCGGTGGTCGGGTTGGCGACGTACGCGGAGGCAGCCTCGAATGCTGCCGTCTCGGCAGGATCTTCCGCAGGACTTGGTTGAGCGCCTTGATCTTCACGGCAACGCCAAGAGGTGAAGATTAGCAGCAGGCTGCTCAGGATGTATCCGGCAAACACCATCTTGTAACTAAAACGATCGGCTAAGAATCCCGAGACGATGGGAGCGGTCATTTGTCCGATCGCCATATATAAGGAAAAGGTAGCGAATCGGGACTCGTTCCCTTGGGCAGGTCCTTCGGTAACCAGTACCTGGACTGCCAGCCAAACCGCCATTTGACCCAGGCCTGCGATTAACTGGGCTATCGCCAGCGTCCAAGGACCGGCAGAGATCCCATACAATAAACCGCTCAATAACATCATGACGGAACCGACGCGCAGAACGGTGGTCCGGCCGAATCGGTCGGCGATGAAACCGCCGGGGATCGCGGCCAACATGGGCAACAAGGCATAGACAGCCAGCACCATGCCGATCGCAGCGCTCTGCAGCCCTAACGAGGAAGCATACAGGGCGATGATCGGCCGAGTTAAGGAAAAGGCGAACCAATACAACCCGCAAGATAGGGATATCCAGATGAAGTTGCGGCGCATAGCGGGTGAGACGGATAATGTCGATTCCGGCATAGCGGTTCCCCCTTGGCGAAATAGCTGCCCGGACAAAAGGAACCGACAGTCCCAGGGGAGCGGGACTGCCGGTTCCCTTCGATTCCTTGGCCGCTGGTAATGCTATGACATCAGGAGCTTACGGCAGGGAATGCGATCTTGCCGTCGTGCAAGCCTTTTTCGGTTTGATACAGGTAGCTCACCGCTTCTTCTGTGCTGACGACGTCCGCATATTTCGCATTCATGTCGAAGAGGTTGATGGCGTGGGAGGCTTCGCCGCGATCAAACGTACATTCTTCCACGACTCCGACGTAGAAATTATAGGAGAAGGCGTCGATGACTCCGGCACGGACGCAGCCGCCGGTCGTTGTTCCGCAAATCAGCAGGGTGTCGATGCCTAGATCGGTCAAATAGCCGAGTAGAGGCGTGCCGTGGAAAGGCGAAGGCTTCAGCTTCTCGATCACGATATCGCTCGGTTGAGGCCCAATCTCCCGCACGATCTCGTTGCTGCCGTAACCGGATACCCCTTCGATCTCTCCGGAACGCGTATTTTTTCTGCGCCAGCCGCCGGCGTCAAAGCCATCGGGCCGTCGATCGACACCCGTCGTGTAGAAGATGGGAACCCGTTGCTCCCTGCCGGCATGCAGCAACTGCTGGATATAGGGGATGGCATCCCAGGCGGATTCGCCGCAGCTGTTGCGCCATTGCTTGACGGAGTCAAGGATGGGTTCTTTCCGGTGGCCGCTAAAGCCGTAGCTGACGTCGATGACCAGAATTGCCGGGCGTGCTCCGAATCCGGCCTTGGCGTCGTACCCGGCGCTGCCGAATACCTGTTTGTCACGATCGGTTAAAAAACGGTCCCAAATTCTCATCTTAATACTACCTCCTTAAGATCATGGATTATTTTACGAACTGCGTATCAACGATATCATCGTAGCCGATGGTTTCGTCTTTAAGCAGTCCGGCGGAACGAACGACAGCTAATCCGGTGTTTACGGCTTCCTCGCTGATCTGACCTGAAAACTCCCACATGGCGTCTTCGTAAGAACGGTCGATGGTTGCTTTGAGCAGTTCTTGGGCCATGGTTGGGAATTCCAACTTGGCGATCTCCATGCTCTCTTCTTTGTTGTCGCGAATAAACTCCAGGCCTTTATGGATGCCTTCTACGAATTTGCGAACGGTGTCGGGGTCCTCAGTAATGTTGTCGAGCTTAATATTGATCGTCGAATAAGCGTAGGGTCCAAGCTCCTGGGGGACATTGTAGAACGGCTCTCCCCAAATGCCTTCCTCGATGCCTTGCGTCAGCATCGGTTCGGTCACGACGGCGATATCTCCTTGATTTTGCTGCAGGACCGCGGGGATCGCTCCGGTATCGACTTCTTTCAGCTTCAGGTCCTTGTCGAGCTCTAATCCCCACTCGCCGGCCAAATAACGGATGATCGAGTTCGGCGTACCGCCGTACTGGGATACCGCGACCGTCTTGCCCTTCATAAAGGCAGCGATATCCGTGCCGGGGTCGAGGTCGGAACGGGCAACCAGATAAACATTACCCCGATTCACGATGTTGACGATAGCGCGAAGTTCCGCTCCTTTTGCCTTGGCGAAGGCGTTGTGCTCGGGACCCCCGATAAAGCCGAAAGCCTGATCGGTTAGTACGGCATTGGTGTGGGCGCTTCCGCCCGAAAGGGTCACGGTTTTGACGGTCAGCCCGTCGAAGAAACCTTTGCGGATGGCGATATACAGCGGCAGGTAGCCGGTGCCGTGGACCGGTTCCGCGATCGTGAGCTCTTTGGTTGAACCCGTCTTCGAGTTGTCTGAGGCATTTGCTTCGCTGGAGCTGGCGGGCGTTTCAACTCCGGATTTCTGTGCAGCATTGCCGCCGCATCCAGCGACCAGCGCGGTGATAAGTAATACGGCAACCATGTACAACATGTGGCGTGAGGCAAACGTAGCCTTGGTCATCTTAGATCCCCCTCCGATATCCCTGGTTCTCTTTGTTTTCTTGCAGTTCTCTTATTTGTGGGTGAAGCCCTTGAGCAAAACCTTCTCCAATTTACCGACCAAGAGGTATAGCAGCATGGATAGGATCGACAAATTAAAGATGTTGGCCCAAATCAGACTGATTTCATACGTTTGCCCGGCGTAGAAGATCATACGTCCCAGTCCTTGTTCCGAACCGATATATTCGCCGACGATTGCCCCTGTAAGGGCCAGGCCGATATTAATTCGCAGCGCGGAAATCATCGCCGGAATCGCCGTAGGGACGATGACTTTTCCAAAGACCTGCCGCCTGGAGGCACCCAGCGAATAGACCATTCGGACGAGATCGCGGTCGACGCTGCGCACGCCGTTGTACGTGGTTAATGTGGTGATGACGACGGTGATGGCAAAACCCATGGCGATCTTCGATCCGATGCCGATGCCAAATACAAGAACGATGATGGGCGCAAGAGCCAGCTTGGGCATGGCCTCGAACATGATGATGAACGGCTCGAAAATGCGAGCATAATATTTGGACCACCAGAAGGATAGGCCTAACAGCGTGCCTCCGGCAGTTCCAAGCAAGAAGCCCAGTACGGTGGAGCGGAACGTATAGATCGTATCCTGCCAGACGGAGCCGGTCTGCACGCCGATCCACCAGGTCTGGGCGATATCCGACGGCTGGCTCCAGAAGAAGGCGTTGATCAACCCTGTACGGGCACCGACTTCCCATAGCAATAAAACTACGAGGAAGACGGCGAATCGTCCGGTGTTCACCAGCCACGTCTTTGGCGTGGCCATCTCGTACTTCAGGGCGTTGGCTCGGGTCCGGGGTGTGCCAGACCTGAGGCTAGCCAGGGGACCACTGCTTTTTACGACATCCGCTTCGCTTGACATTTCGCATCTCTCCTTTCTTTGAGGGTGGGTCTTAAACGGCTGCTTCCTGTTGGTAGGCTTTTAACGTTTCTTCGGATAACGTTCGCAGCGCTTCTTCTTTTAATTGGGTAAATTCCGGGGTCGTGATAATTTGCGGTTTACGGGGCCGCGGCAGGTTAATCGTCATATGGCGCTTGATGGTGCCCGGGCGGGAGGTCATAATGTATACCTCGTCGGATAGATAAATCGCCTCTTCCATGTCATGGGTGACAAACAGGATCGTCTTCTGAAAATCGTCCCAAAGATCGAGCAGCCATTCCTGCATCATGGCGCGGGTCTGGGCGTCCAGTGCACCAAACGGTTCATCCAAGAGGATGATGTCACGGTCATACATGATCGTTCTCAGGAGCGCTGCCCGTTGCCGCATCCCTCCGGAGAGCTGGGCGGGGTAATGATGCTCGAAGCCCTTCAAACCGTACTTGTGGAGCAACGGCAGTGCCTTGGCCTTGGCTTCCCGTTTGGGAGTTCCCTGAATTTCAAGACCCAGGATGACATTGTCCAATATGGTGCGCCAGGGAAGCAGCAAATCCTTTTGAAGCATGTAGCCGGTAATGCCGGTCAGTCCGTCCACGCGGTTGCCGTTCACAAAGATGGCCCCCTCCGAGTTCTGAAGCAGCCCGGAAATGATGTTAAACAAGGTTGATTTTCCGCAGCCGCTGGGACCCACGATGCTAACGAAACGGTGATTGGGGATCTGCATGTTGACCGGGCCAAGCGCCTTAACGGGGGAACCGTCGGCCGCTTGATAGGTCTTGCTGACGTTCTCAAGCTCCATTTTGTACGAGTTCATGGTTTGCCACCTCCTTAGTGTTATATTTATAGTAATATACATCACACGATGGAGGTAATAAGAAGTGCTTATGTAAGAATATATAACACGGAAATAACATTAGAGGGGGTCGCGCGAGGAATAGGCAGGAGATTAGGGGGTCCCGCCATTGCGGAAGCGGATGACTTGCGCGTTGATGCCGGCATGCAAATTTGGAAGCAAATCAAGAATATTGTCGGGCGCGGATTGATGATAAACGCAATAGAAGCTTTGCCGCAAACGAATTTCAGGAAGAAGGATTCGCTCGATTTCGGCATCGCTGCCGGCCGCCCATAGGGAAGAAACGGGCAAAAAGGAGCAGCCTGTGCCTTGCTCGACCATTTGACGGATCAAATGGGACGTATCCACCTCGATGAGTTGCCGGGGGGACATCCGCAGCGGACGAAAGAGCTCGTGTTCCAGCAATTCCCTCAACGGCATGTGGCGCTTGAGCAAGATGAAGGGTACTTCCTCCAGATAAGTTACGAGGCTTTGATAGCGAGGGAAACCAGCCTGCTTCGGGCCGATAAAGACGAGTGGCTCTTCGAATAATTTCACGGTACCCAGTTGGGGGAGCGGGGAATAGGTTTGGTTGATAAAGGAGATATCAAGCTCTCCGGAAGCCGTTCGTAAAGCCAGATCCAGCGACTGCCCGGTGTTGATTTTCCATTGGATCACCGACGTCTGCTCTTTCATCGACTGAATAATGGCCGGCAGCATGACATGGGTTAACGAATCTACGATACCGATTCGGAGCTTCTCCTCCAAGGGAGGTTCGGACAGCATGCGGATCGAGTCTTGTCCAGCTTCCAAAGCGCTAAGGGCATATTGAGCGTAGAAGTAGAATTTGCGGCCTGCCTCCGTCAGGAACGCGCCTGATCGTGTCCGATGAAACAAAGGGGCACCGAGCTCCGCCTCCAGGCCGGCGATCCGGAAACTAACGGCGGGTTGGGTTAAGGCAACCTTCTGGGCGGCTTTGCTCATGCTTTCGCTTTCGGCTACGGCAATAAACACTTTGAGATCGAGCATGTCCATGGGCGAGACCTCCTTTGTAAGGAATCTGGCGTATAAGTGAGATTATTTTACATGAAAAATCGTGCTCCTGGAAGGGGGCGGGCAGGCTAGTCGGTTTGCGCATTTTGTGATATAATAAAAAGTCGTTTATCCCTGTAAGGTAATGGCTGCGGATGAGCGGCTTTTTATAAGATAAAGTGATTGAATGAAGAGAGGTGACATCCCTTGTTGGACCGACTACAATCCCTAGCCGACCGTTACGAGAAGCTGAGTGAGCTGCTTTGCGATCCGGACGTGGCGAACGACGCCAAACGACTGCGGGATTACTCCAAAGAACAATCGGATTTACAGCCGGCTTATGAGGCGTACACCGAATATAAGAATGTCGTCGAAGAGCTGGAAGCCGCTAAAGTCATGCAGGCCGAGAAGCTGGATGATGAAATGCGCGAAATGGTGAAGATGGAGATCGAGGAACTCAGCACACGTCAGCAGGAGCTGGAAGAGAAGATTCGCGTATTGCTGCTGCCGAAGGATCCGAACGACGATAAGAACGTCATCGTGGAAATTCGCGGTGCGGCCGGAGGGGACGAAGCGGCTTTGTTTGCCGCCGATTTGTACCGGATGTATACGCGGTATGCCGATTCTCAAGGCTGGCGCATCGATATTATGGACATGAATGAAAGCGACCTGGGCGGTTTTAAAGAGGTTATCTTTATGATTAACGGCCGAGGCGCATATAGTAAGCTGAAGTACGAAAGTGGTGCGCATCGCGTGCAGCGGATTCCTTCGACGGAATCCGGCGGTCGGATTCACACGTCAACTTCGACGGTAGCCGTTCTGCCGGAAGTTGAAGACGTGGATATTGAAATTCTCGATAAGGATATCCGCGTCGATACGTTCTGCTCCAGCGGGGCGGGCGGCCAATCGGTCAACACGACGAAATCCGCCGTGCGGGTGACGCATATCCCGACCGGCATCGTGGCGACTTGCCAAGATGGTAAATCGCAGAACTCGAACAAAGAAAAGGCGCTGCAGGTGTTGCGTGCCCGGATCTTCGATATGAAGCGACAGGAAGAGGAAGCGAAATACGCCGGCGAGCGGAAGAGTAAAGTCGGCACCGGGGATCGCAGTGAGCGGATCCGGACCTACAACTTCCCGCAAAGCCGGGTAACCGACCACCGCATCGGCCTGACCTTGCATAAGCTGGATCAGGTGATGAACGGCGAGATCGGTGAGATCGTATCGGCGTTGACGATTGCCGAACAAGCCGAACTGATGGATAAAGGAGAATAACGTTTTGCACAGCGAAGGATACCGGATGTCCGGTGCAATGACGATTTGGGAAGCCCGTAAAGAGGCTTCTTCTTTTTTAGCGGCGGCGGGCGTGCGGGAGCCGGAGTCGAACGCGGAGCTGCTGCTCCGCCATGTGCTGGGCCTTGCGGGCGCGGCGTATTTGGCCGCGCTTCGTGACCCGTTCCCGGCGGACAAGCAGGACGCCTGGGAAACGGTGGTCCGCCGCAAAGCGGCGGGTGAGCCGGCGCAGTACATTATCGGGGAGCAGGAATTCTACGGGTTGACCTTCCAGGTCAACCCGGCGGTGCTGATCCCCCGACCGGAAACGGAGCTGCTCGTGGAGCGCATCGCGTTGGAAGGCGATGCGCTGTGGCCCGGCGGCGCGCCGTACGCCGCCGACATCGGCACCGGCAGCGGCGCGATTGCCGCGGCCCTGGCTCATCTGCGCCCAGCCTGGCGCGTTGCGGCGAGCGATATCTCGCCGGACGCTTTAGCGGTGGCGCAGGACAATGTCCGGCGGCTCGGCCTTGCCGTGGCGTTCAAGCAGGGGGACCTGCTTGAACCGTTCGCCGGCGAGCCGCTGGACATCGTGGTGTCGAATCCGCCGTATATCCCGGCGGAGGACATCCCGCACCTGCAGCCGGAGGTGCGGGACTTCGAGCCGCGCGGCGCGCTGGACGGCGGTCCGGACGGGCTCATGCCCTACCGGACCCTGATGGCGCAGCTCGCGCTGCTGCCGCGGCCGCCTCGCCTGATCGGCTTCGAGCTCGGCCAGGGCCAGGCCGCCGACGTTGCGGAGCTGCTCCGCGCCGCCGGTCATTGGGACGAGATCGTGACGGTTCCCGATCTCGCCGGCATCGACCGCCACGTGCTGGGCATCGCGCGGGGGCGTTAGCCCTCGCTTACACGCGACTCTATGAAAATAGGTGAAGCTCCTCAACCAAAAGCCGCTCACTTTGAGAGGGTAGTTTCATAGAATGTGGTATCTCAAGCCGAAAGGAGGAGATTCCACATGGCGTTCACATTGACGTTTCCGTATGCGCAAGCAGCCGGCGTCGGCCAAGGTTATTTCGTGGCCGCCGACCCGCTGGGCCCGACCGGGATCGTTACAGTTGCGGCTTCGCTGGGTAACGTCGAGCTTCGCATTACCCGGTATAACGCGCCGGATTTTATCCAGACCGTGACGGAAGGGAATACGTTTACCGTTGAGCTCGGCAATATTCAAACCATCGGTATTTTTGCACTGACGTTTGCCACGGGCCTCGTCACTTTGATCACTCCCGTTTAACCTGCGTTCCCCCATTTTCCCCTTCTTATCCCGACCCCCATTTCGGGCGCCGACGCTTGCGTCGGCGTTCTTTTTTTTGCGCCGTTGAAGAGAGAAAAACCGTCTCCGGGTAAAAATAACCTTAAAAGGGGAAACCTTTTGCTGGTTTCACCCGTTATTTGGGTCGAAGGGCTCATTTGTAGTTGAGCGGGGTTTCTTTTAAAGTAAAGATACGGGGTTTCTAGATAAAGAAAAGAGGATGTTCATGCTGAGCAAACTGAAAAAAATCGATTACTCCATCGTCTTGATCTTGCTGTTGCTCATGGTCATCAGTATCGCGGTGCTGTACAGCGCCACGTCGCATACCCAGTATCACGGCTACCACCTTCGCATGCTGGCGTATTATGCGCTGGGGTTTGTCGTATTTTTTGGCGTCTCCATTCTCGACTATCGGCTGCTCGTCAAATATGCGCCTTATTTCTATCTGTTCGGCTTCGGGCTGCTGGTCGTCGTTATGTTCATCGGGAATACGTATTACAACGCCAAGGGATGGCTGACGATTCCGGTCATTAACCAAAGCTTTCAACCGGCGGAATTCTTTAAGCTGTTGCTGGTCATCTTCCTCGGGTTTATGTTGCTTCGCAAACGCAAACCCCGGCTCTCGTTCTGGCGCGACGTCGTGCCGATCTGCCTGCTCACCTTTGTCCCGTTTGTCGCCGTGATGGCGCAGAACGATTTGGGAAATGCGCTTAGCTATGTCATCATTTTGGCGGGCATGCTGTGGATCGGGAACATTAAATACTGGCACGCCCTGATCGCCCTCGTGATTTTCGCGGGTTCGGTGATCGGCGGAATTACCGCCTATAAGACCTATCACGACCAAGTGTACAATTTCTTCGTCGAGATCGGTCGGGAGCATTGGATCAGCAGAATCGATCCCTGGCTGATCCCCGAGAAAGCGTCGGAGGACGCTTCCTATCACACCCGGAACGCCAAGCTGGCGATCGCCTCTGGGGGGATGACCGGGGAAGGGTACATGAAAGGGGAAACGGTTCAATCGGAGCGCGTGCCGCTTACGTATTCGGACTCGATCTTTGTGGTGATTGCCGAGGAATTTGGCTTTATCGGAAGCTCGGCACTATTGCTGCTGTATTTCGTGCTGATCCATAGGCTCATCTTGATATCCCTCGAGAGTCGCGAGGCGAGCGGGCCGTTCCTCATCGTGGGGATCGTCGCGATGCTGCTGTATCAGATCTTCGAAAATATCGGCATGTTCATCGGCCTTATGCCGCTGACGGGCATCACGTTGCCCTTCATCAGCTATGGCGGGACCTCGCTGCTGATTAATATGGCAAGCATCGGCGTAGCGATGAGCATCCGGATTTACGGCCAAGAGAAGGAAGAGGACAACCCGGTGCCGGCGGCGTCACCGTCTTCGCGTTACGCCTTGCTGAGAACCAAGCGACGGCCGGAGAAGCAGGGGTGAGCGAGGGGGGCGTAAGGTCATTTTGAGTTGGTGTGAGGTCGTTTTTGACCGGTACGGGATGTGCATCTTCGAATAAAGTTACTTGATCACCTTATTTTTGCGCGGTGCAAGGATATCGCCGAAATAAGGTGATTTTTTATGCTTATTTCCGGATGCGGTGGCTATAATAGCGGAATTGAAGGGGGATAAGGTGAAAGTTTCATCTTATTTGGCTCGAAAAGGGGAGATCAGCGGAAATAGGGTGATTTCTTCACTCTATTTTTCGCGGGCAAAAATTTACTAGATTCCTAGGTTTAGAAGTCTCTTAACCGGACATACTGATAGACATCAGCTGCTGAAATACCGGTTTTGGTTAGGAGCAAGAAATCATGAGCCAACGTACACCTTCCCGTAAGAAAATTGCCCTTTTCTTCTTTTCTATTGTGATGTTGTTGATGTCCTGGGAGGGACAGATGGTTGATACCGCCGCTGCGGCAGGCACGCAAGGGGTCATTCCGCAGGAATCCATTCGGCTGCGCATTCTGGCGAATTCGGACGGAACCGGCGATCAGCTCGTCAAACGCCGCGTCCGCGATGCTGTGGTTGAGCAGATGAATGGCTGGGTTGCCGAGTTGGAAAATCCGCAAAGCTTGGAGGAGGCCCGCCGGGTGATCCGTGATCATCTGCCTGCCATCGAGGAGCAAGTCGGTCAGACGCTCAAGCAGTATGGGAAAAGCTACGATTATCAAGTCGAGCTCGGTACGGTTCCCTTTCCGACGAAAATGTACGGCGGCGCGGTGTACCCGGCCGGCAATTATGAAGCGCTGCGCGTGACGCTCGGCGAAGGGAAAGGGAAGAACTGGTGGTGCGTGCTGTTTCCGCCGCTATGCTTCATCGACGCCGGTAGCGGAGATGCACTGGCGAAGGATGCAGGGACGGCCACGATCGCGAAGGCTTCGGCTGAAGGGATCTCGGGGGATGCCGTTCAGGTCGAGCCAGAACAAACAGAGGTGCGGTTCTTTCTGTGGGACATGCTGGTGAATTTCTGGAACTGGATTACAAGTTTATTTGTTTAATGGTTCATAGGATGAGATACCGTTCGGAGGAATCCGGGCGGTTTTTTTGTGGGCTTCGCCGGGACGGGCTATGCGCATGGACGGGTTCGGGTATAATAGTAGAATATCGATATTGAACAGTTTGGGATGAGCGAGAATGAACCGAAATGAATCTATTGAAAATAAAGCCCGCGGCGCAGTGGATTTGCCCGCTCTGGGAGAGGTGGCTGCAAAGTCGACACGTTCGTGGAGGGTAGAGCCTGGAACGGGGTTCGCGACCTCTGGGGGACAAGTTGCTGATGCCGGCGTGTCGGAAGTTCCGGCGACGGGGGAGGAGGCGGCTGCCCTGAAGGAAGCCGCCGCGGTGTTAGCCTCCGGCGGGACGGTGGCGTTTCCGACGGAGACGGTGTACGGGCTTGGCGCAGATGCGCGGAATACGGCGGCGGTAGAGGCGATTTTTGCCGCCAAGGGCCGCCCCTCCGATAATCCGCTGATCGTGCACATCGCCGACATGAGCCAACTGAACGGACTCGTCACGGAAGTGAACGAGACGGCACGGCGGCTCATGGAGGCGTTCTGGCCCGGGCCGCTGACGCTGGTGCTGCCCGTGGCCGAAGGCGCCGTCTCGCCGCGCGTGACGGCGGGGTTGTCCACCGTGGGCGTGCGCATGCCTGCCCACGACGTGGCGCTGCGGCTGATCGCCGCAGCGGGGTGCCCTGTGGCGGCGCCCAGCGCCAACCGGTCGGGGCGACCGAGCCCCACGCTGGCGAGCCACGTGGGCGAGGACCTGTCCGGCCGCATTGACGGTATCGTCGACGGCGGGCCCACCGGGGTGGGCCTGGAGTCGACGGTCGTGGAAGCCGGCCGGGACGGGGTTGTCACCGTGCTCCGCCCAGGCGGGATCACGGTAGAGCAGCTCGCCCGCGTCGCGGGCGCGGGCGTGCGGCTGGACGCCGCCCTGCAGCCGGAGGCGGAAGCGGGCGGCGGAGCGGCCCCGGGCCCGGCGGCTGCGCCGCGCGCGCCGGGCATGAAGTACACGCACTACGCGCCGCAGGGCGTGCTGCGCATTGTGCGCGGGTCCGCCGACCGGGTGGCGGACCGCATACGGGCCGAGCTCGCGGCGGCCGCGGCGCGCGGAGAGAAGACGGGCGTGCTCGCCTTCGACGAGCGCCTCCCGTCTTACCGCGCCGACTGCGCGCTATCGCTCGGCCGCGAGGCCGAGCTGGAGACGGCGGCGCACCGTCTCTACGCTGCGCTCCGCCGCTTCGACGAATGCGGCGTCACTTACATCCTCGCCGAAGCCTGCCCCGAGGAGGGGCTTGGCTCGGCGGTGATGAACCGGCTGCTGAAAGCCGCCGGTCACCGGGTGATCGAGGCCGGCGGAGATTTGGATTAGGGCAGGGGGTGAGACGGACATGATCCGTATCGGCCTGGCCGGCTGGGGGGATCATGACGATTTATATCCTGCCCGGACGCCGGCCAAAGACAAGCTCGCTTGGTACGCGAAGTATTTTGATGTGGTGGAGGTCGACAGCTCTTTTTACGCTGTGCTGGGAGAAGAAGTGTATCGCCGTTGGTTGGCTGAGACACCGCCAGATTTCACGTTTATTATCAAGGCTTATCAGGGGATGACCGGCCATAGTCGGGGCAAATCGCCGTTTGGCGGGCCGGGCGATATGTTCCAGGCTTATCTGAACTCGATCCGCCCGGTGGTGGAAGCCGGTCGGCTTAAGGCCGTGATGTTCCAATTCCCGCCCTGGTTCGACTGTACGCCGGAGCATGTCCGGCAGTTACGGGCCATCCGCAAATGGATGGGGAACTTGCCGGTGGCACTGGAATTTCGCCATCAAAGCTGGTTCGCGGGGGACAACCAGGAGCGCACGCTGGATTTCATGCGCCAAGAGGGTTGGATTCATATCGTTTGCGATGAACCCCAGGCGGGGCAAGGTTCAGTCCCTACAGTGCTGGAACCGACGGATGCCGAATTGACGATCGTCCGTATGCACGGCCGAAATGCCGTGGGCTGGAGCCAAGCGGGCGCATCCAATTGGCGGGAGATCCGCACGTTATACCGCTACTCTCGAGAGGAGCTTCTAGAGTGGACCGAGATGCTAATCCAGTTACTCGGGAAAGGGACGAACGAGATCTGCATGCTCTTCAACAACAACTCTGGCGGGGATGCAGCTGTTAACGCCCTGGAGATGATGGATTTGCTGGGTCAATCGCCACGCGAGCTTCCGCCGCGTCAAATGGATCTGTTTGGCGGCTGGGAGGATGAATGAGCAGATTCCTTAACCCGATGAATCGTTGAATGGGATATTCGTCCACATCGTTCGTTTGCGGCTCGTTCGGCGCTGGATTGCGAAAATAGCGGTATAAAGTGGCGTTATTTATAGAGAGGGAGCCTCGTATTGGGGAAATAGCGGTATTTTAGGACGTTATTTCTATGGATATTGGGGTGCCAGCCTCCTAAGGAGGGGAATAGCGCCACGAATTACCGCTATTTCTATGAAAACCTCGGATTTCGAGAAAATAACGCCACGAATTACCGCTATTTCACAGACAGGCGGGGCGAGCGGGGGGGGATTGTAACGCCAAGGGGGTACCCTCACGGCTTGCCCTCGAGCGGACAGCCTCACGGCTCGCCCTCGAGTGGACAGCTCTGCGGCTCGCTCATACTCGAGTGGATAGCCTCACGGCTTCGCTCATACTCGCGCGGACAGCCTCGTGGTTCCGCCCTCCCCGCCGCCCCATCCCCCTATCCTGCCACTCAAGCCCCCACGCCTTACACTCCCGGTCCGCTCACTCGATCCGCCCATCTCCTCCTCACAAGTTTTGATAGAACTCCAGCAAGGCCGCTAACCGTCTTCCGCCATAATCTCCCAATCCCGCTCTTCCGCCAAGTCATGAACCGGGACCTGTCCGCATATGGTTGTACAAAAGACTGGACAAAAGGGGATTCGGTTATGACGGAGGCTTATGAGCGGCTGGGAGAGCTGTTGACGATCCTGCTGATGGCGGCTGCGTTAGGAATGGACGCGTTATCGCTGGGCGTCGGTATCGGCATGAAGGGGGTCCGGCGCAAGGACGCGCTCCGCATCGGAACGATGGTCGCTCTCTTTCACGTACTTATGCCTCTGCTTGGCATTGCGGCGGGGCAATATGTCGGCGCGCTGCTGGGAAGCCTGGCGCGGTATGCCGCGGGAGGGCTGCTGTTCCTGCTCGGAGCCCATATGATCCTCAGTTCGATTAAAGGCAGCGGGATGCAGTCGATCAACCACCGAACCTGGTTTGGCGTGCTGCTGTTTTCGCTTAGCGTCAGCATCGATTCTTTTTCCGTGGGCGTGTCGCTTGGGATGTTCCATGGAGATTGGCTGCTGACCGTCCTGGCCTTCGGTTTTTTTGGCGGCGTCATGTCTTTGGTGGGGCTTGCGATGGGACGAGGCATGGGGCGTTCGCTTGGCGATTACGGCGAGGCGGCAGGCGGGGCGATTTTGCTAGCTTTTGGATTGCTGTTCATCTTTTGAAACTACGGTTATTCGTGTTAAAATAAAGGTCCAAACGCGGGAATGCTCCCGCTTAACTTGGAGGTGAAAGGGCATGCGCATCTTATTTGTTTGTACCGGGAATACCTGCCGCAGCCCGATGGCCGAAGGCATGCTGCGTAAGCTGGCGCGAGACCGGGGGCTGGATGTGCAGGTTCGTTCGGCCGGCGTGGCCGCCATGAAAGGCAACACCATTTCCCATCATGCGGGAGCCGTTTTGCGGGATCGGGGGATCACGGATGCCTTTGAATCCACCCCTTTATATGCCGAATTGGCGGATTGGGCCGATCTGATCCTGACGCTGACGCAAGGGCATAAACGACAGGTTGTTCATTCTTTTCCGGAGACAGCTGATAAAATATTCACGTTAAAAGAGTACGTCGAGGACGACGTCTCCATTATAGCCAATCTGGAGGAGTTCCGGCGGTTGGCGGCGGACCGGGAGTTGGCCCGGGCGCTGGGCAGCGAGTGGTCTGCGGCGCAGCAACGACGGCTCGATGAGCTGCAGCAACGGTTGCCGGCCTACGACATTTCCGATCCGTTTGGCGGTTCGCGGGTGGATTACGACCGGGCGGCAGCCGAGATTGGGGCCGCACTGGAGAAGCTGATCGCCAAACTGGAGCGCGGCGAGGGGCATTAAACCTGTTGCATTTGCCCCGTCGATGCTTTATTCTAAGAGCAGAAGATTTTAGTTCCGATGTAACTGGCGACAAGAGTGGATCAAACCACGATGGAGCATCGGATAATACGGCCGGTCGCCTGGGCAAAGAGCACGACGCGCGTGAGCTGCGTTATGCTCTTTTTTTGTTGGGTGGTCATGTGTTGTGGGGGAACATCCTCCGTTTGCGGCAAGCCTTTCTCTGTTATAATAAGGACAGACTATGTTTACATGTTCTTGGTTGGTGGAGAAAGGAGCGGGCATCAAATGGAGCAGGAAGAGCTCGGAACGATTCGGACGCAAGTGGCAGCGGTCGCGGAGGAAGTTGCCGCCGCAGCTAACCTGAGTCCGGGAAAACTGCTGGTCGTTGGAGCCAGCACCAGCGAAGTGGCGGGTAAACGAATCGGCACGGGCGGAGCTGAAGATATCGCGTCCGAGTTATGGGCCGGGATCGAGCAGGTCCGGGCTAAATATGGCTTCGACGTTGCGTTTCAATGCTGCGAGCATTTGAACCGTGCGCTGGTGGTTGAACGCACGGTGCTGGAGCGGCTTTCGTTGACGGAGGTAGCTGCGGTGCCTGTACCGAAGGCGGGCGGATCGATGGCCGCGGCGGCCTATCGGCGTTTGTCGGCTCCGTGCCTGGCGGAGATGCTCGAAGCCCATGCCGGGATCGATATCGGCGAGACGTTAATCGGCATGCATTTGCGACGAGTGGCGGTGCCGTTTCGTCCTTCGTTGCGCAAGATTGGGCAGGCGCGCGTTACGGCAGCCACAACTCGTCCGAAGCTGATCGGCGGGGAACGGGCCGTTTACGCGCTTCCGCTGGATTCGGATTCCACACTTTGCGAGTAAGATGGGATATTCATTATAAGGGGGATAACGGAAGATGGAAAATTTGAGAAATCAAGATCCAGCGGTGCTGGAGGCTATGAATTTGGAGCTGAAGCGTCAGCGCAACAATATTGAGCTGATCGCTTCCGAGAACATCGTCAGCGAGGCGGTGATGGAAGCGATGGGTTCCGTGCTCACGAACAAATACGCCGAGGGATATCCGGGCAAACGCTATTACGGCGGTTGCGAACGTGTCGATATCGTGGAAAATATCGCTCGCGACCGGGCCAAAGAATTGTTTGGCGCCGAGCATGCGAACGTGCAGCCGCATTCCGGTGCGCAAGCGAACCTGGCGGTTTACCTTGCCGCGATCAACACCGGCGACACCGTGTTGGGGATGAACCTCGCGCACGGCGGTCACTTGACCCACGGCAGCCCGGTTAATGCGTCCGGCTTGTTCTATAATTTCGTGGCGTACGGCGTTCAGGAAGATTCGTTCTTGATCGATTACGACGAAGTGCGCAAAGCGGCGTTTAAGCATCGCCCGCGCCTCATCGTGGCTGGAGCGAGTGCGTATCCGCGGATTATCGATTTCGAAAAATTGGCTTCCATCGCAAACGACGTGGGCGCTCTTTTCATGGTCGATATGGCGCATATCGCCGGACTCGTAGCTGCAGGACTGCATCCGAACCCGGTGCCGCATGCTCATTTTGTGACGACAACAACGCATAAGACGTTGCGCGGTCCGCGCGGCGGGATGATTTTGTGCAAACAGCCATGGGCTGCTGCGGTTGATAAAGCGGTATTCCCGGGGACGCAAGGCGGGCCTCTGATGCACGTGATCGCTTCCAAAGCGGTTGCGTTGGGCGAAGCGCTTCAGCCTTCTTTTAAAACCTATGCGGAAAACGTTGTGAAGAACGCCAAAGTTCTGGCGGAAACGCTGATGGCCGAAGGCTTGAACATTGTCTCCGGCGGCACGGATAACCACCTGATGCTGGTGGATACACGCAACCTGAACATCACGGGCAAAGACGCCGAGCATGTGCTCGACTCGATCGGGATCACCGTGAATAAAAACGCGATTCCATTCGACCCAACCAGTCCTTTCGTCACTAGTGGGATCCGGATCGGTACGCCGGCTGCTACATCGCGTGGCATGGATGAGGAAGCGATGAAGGAGATCGGCCGGATTATCGCGGTCGTGCTGAAATCGCCGAAGGACGAAGCGCTCCTGGACAAAACTCGCAAACAAGTGTCCGAGTTGACCGACCGTTACCCGTTGTACCCGAACCTGAAATATTAAGAATTCGCCATAACAAAGCCAGGAGCTAACTGCTCCCGGCTTTTTTGTGTTTAAGATGGAGGTTATTCCCTCTCTTTGATCGCCATGACGCGAAGTCGACTGGT